>Ga0153958_1000314_pt1 | contig 11916 bp, 9 predicted proteins | sample TSFL042MetaG_FD_104719 | JGI IMG/M metagenome (GOLD analysis project Ga0153958, IMG submission 104719) | Attine ant fungus gardens microbial communities from Florida, USA - TSFL042 MetaG | ecosystem: Host-associated > Fungi > Mycelium > Unclassified | place: USA: Florida, Wekiwa Springs... | reverse complement strand
GTGATAATCTTAGATAACAACTTCGGATCTTCACCATCGGACACTTGTAATACGTATACTTTATTACTCATTGTCAGTCTACTAGCTACATAGCCCTTCGGAACTCTACAGCATCCGATGTACTGACTGTAGACTATAAAAACCCGGACTACAACCTATAATAAAATAACATTAACCTCGCATTACAAAACATCCGGTATTGACGAGTGATGAGTGCTTTGAATGCCTTGTCAGACCGCCGACTCCCTCAGGTGCAAAGGGTCTGGGCTTACCCTGGAGCATGTTGTGGGCCAACATCGGTCCGGTAGCTCGGTGGTAGAGCGTAAGGGCTAGTTATCTTAGGTCACAGGTTCAATTCTTGTCCGGGTCACTCTCTTGTCGAGTTGCTTTGCTTGGGGTGCTATTCCCCATGGTTGTTATTCCCTTATTTCATGTTTCTACAGGTATCCCTACCTCCATTAGCCCCTGTGGTGATCGACATGCTTTCAACATCGTTGTTATGGAATGACATCGAGTTGTCTTGGAAACTCCATTTGCTGGAGCATTTGTTTCGGATATTTACATATGGAAATGGGAATGTAGTTACATTTAGTTAAATCTTTCTGTCTTTCCCTCTTTTCTCCTGCGTGCAATTTATTTTGCTGCGTCATATGATGAGGCTGAAGACTGCGAAAGGGACAACGTCATGATACCGTACAGCGCTATTTCCCCATATGTGTCATGCCCAAAATGAGATTCATTGTCGCTGTAAACATGTGCTGAGATGAAAGAGCACAGACTCAACCTGTACATCCCTACTGAGATATTGCAAGGCATATGCTGCAAACGACATTGTCATGCGTGTGAACTCAATGTTTTCAATGTCCCCAACAAGACTGTGCCACTGTGTTGCTCTTTATTAGTCATGCCACTGAGTAATGAAGGCAGAAAGTGTTACATATATTTGAAACCAACACAGGTTCTGCGAGGTTGTGAATGGTCGAGTTGATACAACAACATCAGTGAGAAATAAAAACATGAAATATATCGGGAACAATACTTTTGCAAACCACTTGAGGGTAGAATGCATTCCTATGCTTGTGAAATGTCTTCAACATGAGAGTAGTGAAATATCAATCTTCACTTAGGAAGGGATTTTTCTTGTGAAGGGTATCTACAACATTCTCAGAATAGCGCTCCACAGTGTCGGGATTCGTGAGAGTAGGAACCCAATAACTAGCATCGCCCTTTAGTGCTTTGATACGATACATGCTGAAACAACCGGATAAACAAGTAGCACCAACATAATTGAAAGCTTTAGTCTTGCGGGAAAATGCAGTGCTCAAAAGCTAGATGAAATGAGTAAATGAGGCCAGAAACGAAGAACTGATGACCTGTCCTGCATCAACGTCACAAAAGTCTCCGCTTTGTTTGCAATACTCGTTTCGCCGCAAAGATCCATGATTTGTTTGTCATGCACCATCTAAAAAATTCGTCATTATCCTCTTATCGAACATCACTTTCTGCAACAATGCCATCAACACAATTTGTCTGTCGCATTTGCCACAATTGCTCGGTTTCACATCATCAGCTTCAAGAGGGTTGCCACATTTAGCAAAAAGGGCGATTGGCACGCGTTCTTGCTCCGAGCATTCGACGGTAGCGTCATCATAATCGTAGATCAGGAGTAAACTTTGGCCATATTGTGACGTTTTAGGTCATCCACGATGGCGACATAAGACTCAAGTTCAATGCCCTGAGAAGCGACAACAGGGTCAGTCATCGATAAATAGATTTCAAGAGGCGTCAATGTATCTCTGGCGCCCTCAAATATACCATTAGCAATGACCCATCAGCGATGACCAGAATAAGCTTGAGGCTGTTCGGATAATCCGTCATTGTCGAAGAATTAAGAGCGGTGTGAGGACTCTCGACGATCCGGAGCAGAGTTGACCAAACATATTGAGAGAATGAAATTGAAGAGTTCATATTCTGGAGGAGACTGAGGAACGACGTTGATGAGAGAAAAGAGGCAGATGCTATCGACAAAAGCACTACCAGGTAAGGACACTGTGCTTCTCGAAAACTTATGGATGGGCTAGTCTGAAGGTGTGAAGACGCATACATGGTTGAGTGCTTCCAATTGGGATTGAGCGAGAGATAGAGCATGCCATATGCTGTTTTTCGTCGTCCATCCGATCCTTTGAAGAAAGCCTCTGAGAGTATGAACGTAAAAGTATTGGGAAGAATATCTTGCAATTTTCCTTTTTTCGCAGGCCATCTTTGCCGATGCTGGGACAGTACCGGCTCCGGGCGGGGTGGTAGATATTGCTAAACAAGTTTTCAATTGTTCGTAAGTCTCTCTCATGAAATTCCCCAATTTCCACGAAAAGAACCATTGGAACATGACGGCCACGACAAAACGAATGGCAACAATACCGATATCCATCATAGGCTCAAGAGAAAGAGAGAGAGAGAGAGAAAGAGAGAGAAAGACACAACAACTTGGGTTGAATCATGGCAAGACTGATGTGATTGGCTGGATATCTCAGATCCCGAGGACAACGATGATGAGCATGACACAACGCATTATTCATTGATGGGTATTCTTATATCCCACTCATCCTCCAAGAAGTGATTTTTTCACAAGTGTAAGTATGATGTGACGATAATTGCATTTTTCTCTACTTTGCATGAAGAAGCGTCAGAAAATCGTCTATAGTTTTTGTGATTACCTCTGTTCCAGGAAGTGACGGTTCTCGATGAGCAGGTCCAAAAGAATCAGATGTAGTCTCGCCTTGACCAAGGTCCTCCTCCTCCTCCTTCGACGGTACTTGAGTGACGACGCGTGAATTTCGATCTTGATTGTGCCATCTGCCACCACTTTGCATGCTCAACAAACTCGCAGCAGCAGCAAAGTAGGTAAACCTGCTGGTGGCCCTTGTACCGGTCAAGGTGCTGTGCCACTTTGTTCTAGCACTCCAATTTTGTCTGAGGGTAAGGGGATCGACAGCAGCCGTAGCAGCAGTGGTAGTGGTGAGCCAAGGGTGGCGTAAAGCTCCCTGGCGGTGGGATGATGGAGTGCATTGAGAGCGGCGTCTCGCCAGACAAAGGACTTGGCTTGATCAAAAACAGGAGTCTGGAATTCAATTGGGGGGTCGACATTTTGCTGGACAAGAATGGTAGTGTTGTCGACGCGTAAAGGGAGATAGCTGCAGAAGAGAGCGTAGGTGACGATGGCTGTGCAAAGAGAGAGAGCTTGTCTTTCGCTTGTGTATGCGTGTAGAAGCGATTATACCTGTGGACCGGATTTTCCGTGGCCAAACAAAACACTCTCAAGTTCCGTTCAGCACTTGAAAATACCAGACTCAGTGCAAAATTAAACGCTTTTTATTTTCAGCGATTCAGTTCCTCCCAACATATTGTGGGTGCAGAACCAAAAGCGTGGGAACCCAGGGGATAGTTCCCATGGATTCCGACCGAAAATCACAAAACGTTGACGCTGTACGACCACACTCTCTTCAACAGAGCACATGATATCCGATCCCAACCGATGTCCAACCCTCTCGAACCTCTCTCGTACGTGCGGACAGCTTCACAAATGTTTCCTCCGAGTATACAGAGCACGGTGACCGCAATTTCCAGCTTGACGCTCTCTGATGTCGACTGCAAGAAGATTTTGGTTCGTTCAGACCACGGCCCCAGCCATCGTCAGTGGTCCTGTCCAAACCATGTCACCCAGCTTGAACAGGAGGCGAATGCCTGAGTGGACGCGATGCCGTTGAGTGCGTTTGTGGAGAGTTTCACTCAGGCTCATGTGGTTGGTCCCTTTCCACGCATACAGCAATGCAAAACTTCCCGCAGTAGGACACCCTCCAAATGGGACAGTCACTCCTTGGCCGTGAGGAGGATGCGCATGAATCAGGCCTCGCACTCTCATCGATACCCATCAGTCAACATCTTTTTCTAGACAGAAAGTGAGGTTGTCCAAAGGGCCTTGGACCCAGTGGCCCATGGATGGTCTACTACTACTACATCATCACGATCTGGCTTCCGACTTTTTTTATGTGTCAATGGGGTGGATTATGATGCCTTTGTTATCTGCCATCCAATCCCATCAGGTTTTCGCGGTCCAGAGCAGCAACGCGCAAGACGAGAGAAGATGAGCATTCTTATCATCACCCTAATGACAGGTGTCGGTTTCTTGACTTTCGGCTTTACTGAGGCTGTGTATGGGACATCCGCAACAAGGTTTCATGGTGTCTTTGGCTCATTGGGACAGTGTTTCGAATATGTCTCTTGTCATTGGTAGCTATACTTACGACTTTACCAACTTTAAACCACCTGCCGCAATAGGATTCGATGGCAGTACCAATCTCATTTCGACGGTTCGAATCTCGCTGAAAATAGTGTTCCAAAAGATCAACCAGCATTGCCATGGCCTTTTCACAAGAGCCTCTGCTTCAATTGTCACTACCGCAATCAATTTTCTCGATTAGTATATGCCCTACAACATCCATAGCCGTATAAGGGGGAGCGGCGCCAACTTAACTGGATATGAGTTCAGGGCCAATTGGCACATCTCAGCAAAGGTTCACTCACTATATAGTCAGATGATGAGACCGTCTGGCCAGGTTTACTATACCCGGGATGATGTCAAGGATACTAATCGAAAATTGGCAATCTTCGAGTCTTTGTATTCTATATCGCTCAAACCAATGCCTCCTTGCTAATTCTGTTCTCGATGTCTGGACTCGCCTAGTTATAAGTTTTCGAGAAGCACTATGTCCGGCAATGCTTTTGCTGATAATTTTTGCCCCTTCTCTCTTATCATTGTCGTTCCTCAGTCTCCTTCAGACTATGAGCTCTTTGATTTCCCCCTCGTTTATTCAACATGTTTGGTCACTGCCTATTTCGAATCGTTAAGAGTCTTCGCACTGCCCTTGACTCTTTGACAATGACGGATGACCCGAACAGCCGAAAGTTTATTCTGGTCATTGCTGATGGTATGGTTGGGGCGCTGAAAATACATTGACGACTCCTGGAATCTGTTCGTCTATAATGACTGACTTTGTTAATGCTCCTCAAGGCACTAAAACTCACTCTCACGTCGCCTTCGTAGATGGTCACAAATGTCACAATATGGCCAAAATTTACGCCGGATTTTACAATTATGATGACGCTACTGTCGAATGCTCGAAGCACCAATGCGTGCCCATCGTTTTGATCACTACAACCCTCTCGAAGGTAATAACGCGAAACTGGGCAGTCATGGCAAGCACGACAGACAAATCGTGTTGATGGTATTCTTGCAGAAGGTGCTTTTCGATGAGAGGATAACGACAAATTTTTCACCTTGATTCGGAGGGTAACTGGTGTTAGTCCAGATCGATACGAGCTGGTTTATCTGTGGATGCTGATACCAAAGTTATCCCTTTTTGAGGGTGGTCAGTTGTATGGTGCTTGACGAGCAAATCATGGGTCTTTGCGGCGAAACTAGGATTGCGAACAAAGTAGAGACCTTTGCGACGATGGTTTCCACGACCAAAGCTTTCGAGTCCATGTTCAGTGGTGTTACTTGCTTTCAGTATGTATCATACCCAAAGGGCAATCCTAGTATTTGGTTCCTATCCTGACATTGTGGAGCACTTATCTGAGAATGTTGTCGACACTCTTCACAAGAAAAATCTTCTCGGTGAAGATTGATATATCTCGCTACTCTCATGCTGAAGACACTCCTCAAGCGTAAGAATGTGTTCTTCCATTAGATTGATTTGACCATCCACAGCCCTGTGTTAGCTCGAAATTTATGTAGTACTTTCTGCTCTCATTGACAAAGAGCAACGTAGTGACAGTCTTACTAGGAACATTGAAAACGTTGAGTTCACACTCATGGCGATGTCGTTTGCAGCACATGCCTCACAATATCTCAATAGGAATGTATAGGTTGAGTTTGCGCTCTCCCCATGTTTTTCTCGTTTACCACCGACAAAAAATTGCATTTGGGCACGACACGTATGAGAAAGCGAGGTGAAATTGAAGTTGATAACGCTGCACAGTCTCGTGATGATGTCCCTCTCGCAGTCTTCAGCCTCATCATGACGATGTTGAATGTCGATCTCCGTGGGGGTAGTGGAGGTAGGGAGGCCGGATGTTGGAGAGATGTTTTGCACAGAGGCAGTTTTCTTGACTCCTTTGACATGTAGATCATCTGGGTATATAGCAGCGCATTTTGTAAATTGAAGTGGAGATGGCTTAGACAGGAACTCTGCAATCACTACTAATGCCCAGAGCGGACTTGAAAAATTTTTTCCATTGGTAACTTTGGAACAGGACAAAGACCACGATGCATGAGAGACGATATACATGGTCCATGAATTATCAATGGTGTAGATTTCCATTCTTGTTTTATTCTAAACTACATGAATATAACTAATGCATTGTCTCATTTCACTGTTGACTCGTGCAGATTCCTCAAGTCACTGTCATCCAGGAGTTATCTCCCTATTTTATTGGTATGAATTGTCTTGCCCAATTCATCATAACTCGCTAATAATGTGGTGCAAAACGAACAGAAACAATTGGTTATCATGTCGTCTACATCTGGCATGAACAACGCCGAATGATCTATCCATCATCTTGCCCCTTCGTAAATTTCTGTGCTCAGGGAGGTAACTCCTCTATCATCTCGCGAAATATCTGCTTCAGTGTCCCTATTGGACTCTGATTGGCGGAATATAATGGATTCCATTGTCATGGAATTTATGCTTTGTTCCAAAAAACAATTTGCTTCGAGTAAATTGAGTATCAACCGCGACACCTGGACAACACACAAATCAACACAGAGATACAAGGGAGAAGGATTTCAGCTTGCAATGAAGGGATAAATGAAGAATTGAGTGCTGATAATTATTGTCAGTAAGGGGAAGGCTAGCAATAATAGCAACATACTAGCCCAGGATACTGAAAATAAGAGCAGATGAACCTTTGAAAAAAGCAGCTTGCAGGCATGAGAGGACTTTTAAAAGAATGAGTTCTACCCCACTGGTTTTAACCTGGCTTACCGAAGAGACTGAATTAATAGGCAGTCAGTTAGATCAATAATATCTAGTTTTCGACTCACGGTATGAATAACAAGATCCCATCGCGGTAGAACACATATAATAATAGAGTCGATGTCTGCATGTGAGAAATACGGCTGCGCATTCCATCACCAAAAACGACATGTATTTTATATGTTATGGTGAACCTGATAAGTGTCAAGACGACTTCGATTGCAGTTGCTGTCGCCCTGACAATTCTTTTTTGTGTGAGAATAAACATGCAAGTCAGCAGAGCGAAATATGTTAGAACACATACTCGTAGGCACTAGCAACACTGGTGTATACATTATCAAGATGTGTTGCAGTCCTCCAGCAACCATGGAGAGGGGATAGCAATCCGGAAACTGAATCGAGATATGCGTTGAGTATTGTCCCAGACATCACAGTCTGAAATATACAATCAGTTGGTGGATTAAGTATCATATTCTCCCCAACACCTACCAGGACCTCAGCTAATTTCGACCAATAGTCATCTCTATTGACCAGAAATCAAATTCTACAGAACATACCTGCCGTCATGAAATATAAAATTAGTGTGACTAGAATTCAAAATGTCAAAACGAGTCCATAGGCCCATGTTTTTAGCCCTCCCACCAATTAAATCCTTGTTCCAAACTGCTCGAAGGCGCAGGACCAGCAGAATCTTCACTACCAATGAATTCAACGCTGTCATGAATCTGTTAACATCAGCTACTCTAGTCCTCAAGAGTCATGATAAACCTCACTCAGTAGTTAGTGAATAACCAAATGTACACCTAGCAAAGGGGTAGGTCAGAGATAGCAGCAAATACAGTTGACCTATACCACTAAAACATCCTGGTCAATGAATCTATCAAAGCTGAATTAAGAGGAACGTCTTACTGATTTCGATGCCCAGGCTTTATTGTCAGCTGGTGAAGTTGTCATCAATATACATTCGGTTTATGTGTGATAATTTTCTCGTACTATATGAATGCATTCTGAAATTTTGAAGATTAGTTGTCTTATTCAATAAGGTAAGGGAGTCAAACTTACATCATGCCTGCCCAGTTACATATCAGAACAGAGAAATAGATAACATGCAACTTTGACCACTTCCTCCTGGGATCTCATATGTTAGTGGCAATAGCCGGTCATTGAATAGGAAACATGCCTGTGGAGGTACTGAACCTAGGAGAGAAGAGATGTGTGGAATTATTATTTACAAATGGGAAGTCTCACCTGTTGAGGAATGTGATTGGTAAGATCATACATCATCAAAGTAGCAGCAATGACTTGGAAATGCTTCAGTCGTTGCTTCGAGAGTGACAGAATAGAGAAGGGCATGCCTTGGCTGTAACGTCTAAGTGACATGAGCTTTATGTCGTAAACGTAATCTTCTGGGGTTACTCCGTACTGATCGGCCATTTGAGTGAAATATGAAGGAGGGAGGTATTTTGTATGAAGCTCGATGATGATGGTTCGATTATATATCAAATATGGTCATTAGCCAACTATTCTATTTGGTTGCACGCAGACCAAAAAATCTCATCAACATCAAACATCTGATATCGTCAGTCCAGAATCACACATTGAGGCTGTGATGAAACTAGGTGAAACTGATGAGCCGTTCCAGCATCTCAACTTTTATGATGGGTGGTGGAAAATCATGATAATTGAAGAAACTCGACTGTGGCTCGCATAATTCTCCAGGATTTTCGATTGTAAGTTGGTAACAAACACGCTCTGAAATGTCTCGAGGTGAAAAAAGTGCTATTCGAGATCTCGGTTCCATCTCAATCAGTGGATACTTGGCGGTATAATGTTCATCACTATGGTCTTCGAGAAGCAAGATGTCTGATAGCTCACATCTTTGATATGCAGTGAAGTCTCCACTGCTTTCATCCCGATGACATCTTGAATTGTCTGTGTACCTGCGATTCGCATAACACAGCCACTTTCTCACCGCATCTCTGAGCCTCGGACCCTCAGTCAATTTTTCAGCGGCCAGAGCGCTGTCTCGTTTCTACGCTGATAAGACGGTGACAGTTTTCTGCCTTGTAAACACTACGTTGTGCTTAAAGGGAGACGAAGCGAACGTCTGGACAGAGATCGCCCTCCTCACCAGTCTCAGCCACCCCAGCATCGCCTGTCTTTTTCTTTGTTAATTAAACTCATCCTAGCTCAGATTAGGCTTTGCTTCGAGTCTCACACAAAGTACTACCTCTCCTTTGAGCGTGTCACTGGCATAAAGCTCTTTGACCGCATCCCGCAAAGATAAGCGTTTACTAAGCACGACGCGGTCACCATCACCGCCATCCGTTCCATCCTCAATGCCGTCGACTACCTCCACTAGCACGCTCTTCCTCTTCTCCTCCTCCCTCTCCCCTCTCCCCTCGCCCACTTTGCAGACATGAGAACATCCTTGAACGCTCCAAAGACCCTGACAGTGACATTGTCATCGTCAGCTTTAGCATGCAAGTCCTCATCCATTTCCCAGTCTTTACCCCTCTTTGCTCATCTTTCACAGAGCAAAACTCGTCCATTCTCCTGGCGAGAAGCCCATATCTTTCGCCGGCTCTCTCGACTGCGTCGCCCCCGAAGTCATCGAAAACACCGGTCATAGGGAAAGCCATCGACGTCTGGTCGACAGGTATGATTGCTTCCATATGCATACGGAACACAAGCTCATTATTCTATCTTCACAACCATCATCATCTACGCTATCCTCTGCAGCTACCCCTCTTTTCATGCCGACAACACTACTGCCCTCGCCCAGCATAATGTCAACCCCAGAATCGAGTTTGAGAGTCCGTACTGGAATCCCATTTCTGATCATGCCAAGTCCTTTATCTCGCCGCCCTCGATCAACTGCATCGTCCCACCGTCTAGGAGGCTTTTCCCGACCCTTGGGTTATCACCACTACCGTGACGCCATTCCCATGCCGTCAATGTCTTCCCCACTCTCGGACAAAACTGGAGTCCCAGAGCACAGTGGCACAGCGCCTTGACCAGTTTCAGAGCTTCCAATAGGTTCAGCTACTTTACTGCTTCTGCAAGTCGTTTGAACACATAAAATAATGGGGGATGCCACGATCTGGATCCGAATCCTCGTGTCGTCACTCAAGCACCGTAGAAAGAGAAAGATGACCTTGGTGGAAACACTATGCCCGGTTCTTTTGAACCTAATCATCCAGAACTGTTGCTTCCTCGGATGAGTGGGGGAAAATCTAGATGATTTTCTGACGCTTCTTCACGTAACGTGGAAAATCTGATCACACTTTTGAAAATTAAATTAACAAAAAATCAACGAGAGCAGTTACTGGAGGGTGACTATAAAAATGTCCATCAGTGAGTAATGCGCCGTGTTATTGCAGCATGAAAAGTGACCGGACCGGGGCTCAAACCCAGACCCTTCTGGAACTGCACCAGATGCTCTACCATTGAGCTATCAGGCCCTCCAGGGTATTGCAATGTGACTGGATTCCCCATTCCGTAGAAGGATTTTTAGGTTACAATGAAGGGATAAATGAAGTATTGGAAGCTAATAATCAGGGTCAGTAGGGGGAAGGCTAGCAACAAGAACAACATACTAGGATAGGATATTTGAAATACGATCAGATGAATATTGGAAAAAAGCAGCTTCCAGGCATGAGAAAACTTGAAAAAGGATGAGTCCTGGCCCACTTGTCTTAGATTCTGGGCTTACCCACGAGACTGAGTAAATATGCCATCAGTTAGATCAATAATATCTAGTTTTCGACTCACGGGATGAATAACAAGATCCCATTGCGGTAAAACACATACAATAAACGGGTCGAGGCCTTCATGTAAGAAATATGCCCGCGCATTCCATCACGAGAAACCCTCTGCGTTTTGTATGTCATGGTGAACTTGATAAAGGTCAAGAGGACTGCGACTGCGGTAGTTGTTGCCCTGATAATTCTTTTTTGTGTGAGAATAGATATGTAAGTCAGCAAAGTGAAATATGTTAGAACACATACACAAATGCAATTAAGACTGTGTTGTATATTATAAAGATGGGTTGGATTCACCCAGCAACTATGGAGAGGGACTAGCACTCCAGACACTGATTGGAGATATACGTCGACTATCAACACAGACATCGCAGACTGAAAAATATGATCAGTTGGTAGGTTGAGTATTATATTGTCTTCAAAGCCTACCAGGACCTCAGCTAATTCCAACCATCAGTCATCTCTATCAACCAGAAATTAAATTCTGAAAACATACCTGCCGTTATGAAATATAGAATTAGTGTGACTAGAAAATAAATCAATATAACGAGTCCATTGACACATGTTTCTAGCTCTCTCACCAATGAAATCCTTGCTCCAGATTGCCCGAAGGCGGAGGACCAGCAGAATCTTCACTGCCAATGAATTTAACATTATAAAGAATCTATTGACATCAGCCACTCTTGTCCTTAAAAGTCATGATGAAACTCACTCGATATATAGTGGTGCTCCAAAAATATGCCTAGCAATAGGAGAGGTCAGAGCTGTCGCGGAGTGACATCGTTGTTATGGAATGACATCGAGTTGTCTTGGAAACTCCATTTGCCGGAGCATTTGTTTTGGATATTTACATATAGAAATGGGAATGTAGTTACATTTCTGTCTTTTGTCGAAAGAATATGCAGGTATGTCTTCAATGACTCTAAAAGTGCTGGACTAAGACCAGATAGGAACGACTAAGTGAATTGATGTTCAGGAGGAAACACAGAAGGTACACGCACCTAAGACCAGATAGGAACGACTGGTCTTAGGGCTTACACGACAAACATCTTATGTACGATACAGGTGTACAATTATTTACCTAAGAATAGACATGTTTTAGGTATTTCTGTATATGT
>Ga0153958_1000312_pt1 | contig 11927 bp, 8 predicted proteins | sample TSFL042MetaG_FD_104719 | JGI IMG/M metagenome (GOLD analysis project Ga0153958, IMG submission 104719) | Attine ant fungus gardens microbial communities from Florida, USA - TSFL042 MetaG | ecosystem: Host-associated > Fungi > Mycelium > Unclassified | place: USA: Florida, Wekiwa Springs... | reverse complement strand
GGAGAGGAGTGGTATATAGATTGATAGGAGTGGAGATGGATATTAAAGACATAAATGACTTTAATCTATGAACTAAGGAACTAGGATGTAACTACTGGAGTACTTATACTAAGTCTGGAATAGAAGGAGTACCAGTAACTAGTCTACATCGTGATCCTATAGGAGTAGACAACAGGAGTTTAGGAGTGAAAAGTTAGTAATAATATAAAATATAAAAGAAATTATATTATTAAATAGGTATTTTCCATCATATGACACTGCCTTGGACCTTACTTAAATCTTACTCTTATAATCTCATTAACTCTTGACTGGTGGTCATCATGATTACTAGTTACCTCTATATATAGTTGGGCCCTTGGCTTAAGAGGACTTTGCAGTCAGTTAGAAACTGTAGGTGGAGACACAGTACCAAATCCAGGTATTGCATTCAAGATCTGACCTTGCAATTGGGTGGTGTTTAGTAACTACTTGTACTTTTCTTAGTATAAACCTTGTGCTATACTCCATTATGAGTAGTACATGCAGAGGAGTGACAGTTACTTCTAGGAAGCTGTTTAAAGTAAGGATCTTCTCTGTGGAGTAATTATCTAACCATATTACTAGGGTAGTAGTTAGTAGGGCAGAAAATGTCTGGTTGGGTAAAGATCTTGCACCCTAACAGACATAGTTATAATTAGTGAAATCAATCATTAATTCTGTACCCTGAGATATCAGCACAATGTCTCAAATTTAATATAACTCACTCATGAGTAACCTGCTCAAAGAAAAGTATGCCCTCACTTCATTAAGAGCAAAGTTAGAAGGAAAGAGAGAAAGAGAATGTTAGAGTTGCAAAGGGTTTGGGTATCTGGCCTGAAATTATAGGAAACAGAAAGAGAAGAAAGAAAAAACAACTCCCCAGAATAAATTCAAAATATTGAGTAGTAGAGTTATGCAGAGTGGAGAAGAAGAACAGTATATTAGGTAATAGGAAGTAGAGGAAGAAAGGACAGTAAGATGCTTTAAGTGTAAGAAGGAAGGGCACAGATGTAGGGAGTGTCCAAAGAAGAAAAAGGAAAGAAGAAAACAAGCAGATCAGTAGTAGTGTTATGCCATATAATAGTTTAGGTGAAATAAGTGGCATTTTTCACTGTAATAACCAGAATAACCAGCTCAAGAGAAGAGTTCGGCCTCTCTGAGATGTTCCCTAGACACTTAGTTATAGACTCGAGCACCTTGCTTGAGTAGCAGAGTAGTAGCTGTGACCACTGCTATAGATACCTTATAGATGCTTTCTGTAAGGACGTAGTCACTCAAAGGCAGCTAACCCTAAAGCTAGGTCAGAGTTCTGGAAGCTAAGGTGATATTCGAGTAAAGCTAGATTTAACTACACAAGCAGTCTTATATACTAAAACCAATGGTCTGTGCACTGCAGTCACGTGAGCACTAACTATTAATATCACTGTCCTATTTATAGATCAACAGGCATGTCAAGGCAGACTTAGGAGAGAAGACAAGGAGAGTATGGGAGAGCATCTCACAAGTACTTAAAATAGCCTCTTAGGTGGAAGTTTTACTCATGATCTAGGCTGTTCCCTAGGATATCCCCTTACACTTGCCTAGGCGCTCTATATCAGATTTCTAATGGATTTCTCTTCTAGAAGTGCTCTTAAGGGTGGAGGTGAACTTCGAAAACCTAGTACTACCAGAGTGACATTATACCTTAGTAGCCAGTGGCATTATTTGCAGAAGAGTTACAATCAGGTCTGAGCCATCATTACTGATAGCTAATTATATCAAGATCAAGAGAGTCGAGTTGATGCAAAGTCACATCACAATGGCAGTGGAAGGAAACTGGACCCTGGAGGAATGAGAAGACATAGAGGAGATAGAAAGAGGGATACAGAAGGTGAGGAGAGATGCAGAAGAAAGGTTAGATAAAGATAACATGCTCAAGGGCAAGATGACTTGAGATCGCCATCTTCTTCTACAGCCTGGCAAAAGACTCAAGACCCATCTATCATGCTAGGGAGTAGGACTAGAAAGGTGGAAAGCAGTCACCTAGTGTTTGGGAAGGGTGCCATCTCATCATTTCGGCCTTGCTATGTTTGGAAATTTGGAGGATTTCTTTGTCTCACTTTCTTTGTTGTCTCTTTGCTTTGTAATCTTAATAAAATACTCTAGGGCACAGAAGAGAACTCAAGTATCATACCCCTATCATCATCCCTTTCTGTTGCTTTAGAGCTTAATGGCTATTTGGAGTGACTAAGTCTCTACTTTTCTGAGTATTCTTCTTTACTTTTCAAAAAACCACCAAACCTCTCCCTCAATGGGAATTTGAGCCCCAATGGACTTGGGCATTCACTTACACTAGGAGTCAAGTGCTCGCTATGTGTCATTGGAGTCAGCTTCTAGTTATATGGTTAGCTGAAGAAGAGCTTACACAACGGTATAGGAGTTCTAGATAGTTCTGCTGTATTAACGGTGAACCAGGCTACTAGACTAGGTAAGGGCAGTAGTGTCATGACACGAGATGAACATGCATCTTAGAGAGCCTATTATGGTGAGATCTACCTCAAGTGGATTTATAAAAACTTTATTATCATTTCTTTCAGTTACTTGAGTTTTATCCCCCTATTCCCCCTTTCTTAAGCCCCCTTTTGTTATTTGATCATCTTTTCAATACCTATTTGTTTAGTGTATAATTGTGAGACATCTCGGAGATCTTTTATATTTTCATTTGTTATCACTCTTGTTTCGTGATCAAATTCCCTTTGATCCCTATCATCTGGAGCCCACTGCGAGGGGAGTTTCAGATTTCTTAAGGAGATTTCATCATTACTATACTGTTTACTTATTTTTCTTTACATTTTTCCAAACAAACATCCAATAAAACAGCTAACAACACTAATAACTCTATCCAAGAGAATATTCCTTTAGAAACTAAAATGAGGAGTTGACAGACTTCAGCAGCATGGCGTGCCAGAATAACAGAACCAGTACCAGATCCAGAACAACTGTTGAGAAGGACAGCACCATCTTGATATACCAGATCAGCCGTGCCAAACCTTTCAATTGCAGAAACAACAATCTATCATATGCCAAAACTAGGTTCTCTATCAGATCACGAGCCCAACCCTTTTGTTGAGAACAGAGCCAACAGAAGAGGACTGTCTTTACCAGGACTTTTTGATATATCTAGGAACGAACCTTTGGCAACCATCGTTGAGGAACCGAATCTAGAAGAAAAACTCCTAGAAAAAGCATTTATTCTTTCACCCGAAATTCTTGGCAGCACTTCGAACTCACAACAACCACAACAGAACCTGACTTCACCACCACTAAGAAATAATAGAAGAATGCCATCGACATCACATATACCCCTGGCTTTGAGCCCAAGCACTCCAAGATGGGATGGTTGAGCTAGGAATCTCCAGACTTATATTAGACTAGTCGAACAGATGCTCACTGCGATGGAGATTACAAACAAGCAACAAAAACTCAGATAGCTAACGGAATATGTTGATCCAGACATAAACGACCAGTGAACAAATTTTAAGGAGTATACTAGAGGAGACTGGAACAGTTTTATTGGCTGTCTCAAGTCAGAATATCCAGAGATAACTACAGAAGAGCAGGATTCTATGGACCAGAACAGATGGCTTTGCTAAGAAACCTCAGAGATTGGCCTAGCTGAAGAGGAATGTCTGCTGGACTTTAAACAGAAATTCTTTTTTATAGTGCAGAAATGTTTGAAGCCACCAGCTATCACAGGAAATAGAGAATTAGTGGAATACTTTGTGCAATACCTGGACACTAACTTCAGGGAAGCCTTGAACTCGAGATTGAGTCTTCAGAGTTATCTGTGAGTGAACACGCTAGAGAAAAGTCGTATTGAGGATCCCTATGTCTTAGATCAATACAGAAGACCGTTGACCTAGTTAGCGGTAAGACTATTGTAAGGGGATGCTCTAGAGTAGCTTAGGTAACCTGGTATGGGTGAGTATTATCTAGCTTGCCCTTGGATTCTCGGAGCCCACTATTCATAGTTCCTTTCCCTCTTGTTCTCGTTGCCATGGTTAGTACTATATAGCCTTATTAGATATAGTAGTTATTAGTGTCCTGATTTGTGTTCCCTTAGCAACCAGCGCACAGACCGGCTAGTCTAGTATATATAGCTAGTGATGTATGGTAGAATACCTTACCTCAACATTAATTAGAGCTCCTGGGCTATCTATCGCTCTTGCCTAAGACGCCTCTTCCACTAATCATTGAGTGTGTTCTGGGATGCCTCTGAGTACCCCCTTATAACCATAGCTAGAGCCTTGCAGCATAGTGCAATGCTAGGTATGAGTACAGGGAAGTTGGATCCTGACTCGAGAGCGCCTATACTGTTCACAAAGTAAGAGGCAATGAGAAAAGTAAAATTGTCTCCAGATCTAGAAAGTTTACAGATGGATATGAACATATTAAAAACTATATATAAGAAGCAGGAAAAAGGATGAGAAAAGCACGAGAAACATATACAGAGTCTGATCAAGGGTGTCTGCACCTTGGTCAGTAGAAACAGGTATCAAAGGGAGTTCTCACCTCTTCCAAATCAGAATTAGTACCAGAATCAAAACAGATACACTGGTCCTTTGGGACCAGTGCCACTGAGATTATCTAGAAAATGCTACTACTGTTTTGGGACAGATCATCTGCTCCTGAACTGTATGGTAAAGAACAAGGACGAGCAAAAGGGACTCATATTAGTAGACAGTTTCACTATCAGATTTGCAAATGAGAAGCTGATACCTATAGACCCTAATTTGTTCATAAGAGAATGCGTAAAGAAGCACTTACCATCATCAGTGGTGGTAATGCTGATAAGCAACCCAGATCCAGATTTAGTAGACTTCTTGGACAGAGAACCCAATACAGGGTATAATCAGAATATATTACCCAAGAAGAGACCACAAGCTGGTTCTTCTAGAAAAGAACAGCAATGGCTGGAAGTGGTGCAGCTGAGAAATAAAGTAAAGAACCTAGAAGTTATGCTACAGAAACTACAGACAGATAGTGACCTAGAACCAGAAGAGGAGGACATCGAAGGATTCCTTAGAAGGATGGCAGCTGAGTATACTCAGTCAAAAGGATTGTAAAAGAATTGGATTTTTAGAGAAGCTAAGGAGGAAACCATCTCTCGAGAAAGCAGTTCATTTCCGAGAATTGTGTGTTTCAGAGGGTCCTATAAAGAGCCAAGAAAAAGAAGTCACAACAGAGCCTAGGACCAGTCCTAGAGCCCCAGGAAGCAGAGCAGGAAAGACTTTTGCCAAACAGAACAAATTTCTATACTGAGAGATACCAACTCAGAAGCTAGTAGTAAAAGTTCTGCCCTTGCCTGCTAAATATTTTAGACAGTTCCAGAAGAAAAAGATACCACCAAAGCCAAAAGCACCAATAGAGGAAGGTATAAAGGCAGAGGATATTTTGGATAGAATATTGGAAGGCGAGATGACTGTGACACTGAAAGAGTTATGGGTGATTGTACCTAAGCTCTAGACTGCATTAAAGGAGATTTTGACTAGTCATCGCACTAATACAGAAGAGAAAGAGCTCTCTTTTGAGCCACCTAGCCAGATAGTTGAGACCAATGTGGTCAAGATAGATAGCCTAAGGGTGTAAGAGGACTAGAGCAGCCCAGTACTGACTTAGCTGTTAGTGAGGAAGTCGCTTAGAGATAGAACATTGAATAGCCTGGGAGTTCCAATCAATGTTAGAGTAAGGTATTCTACTATACACCACTATATACTAGACTAGCCTGGTCTGTGTACTGGTCACTAAGGGAACCTAGATCAGGATACTAATAACTACCATACCTAATAAGGCTATGTAGTATCACTATGGCAATGAGAACTAGAGGGAAAGGGACTAGTAGACAGCAGGCTCTGAGGATCTGAGGGCAAGCTAGATTATACTCACCCATACCAGGTTACCTAAGCTATTCTAGAGTGTCCCCTTACAAAGGAGACCTTTGGCCATATAGGCTGAAATAGAGGTCACGCCAGGAGAGAAAACAGAGCTTTGGACTGTGAAAGATTCAGTAGTGCAGTTTTTAGAGACTCTCTACCCAGCAGAAAGACCATATCAGGTGTTCACATCAGAGGAGTGTGCACAAGAAAAGAGCACCTCTGAGATGACATACTTGAGAGTCATGCCAGTGTTGGTAAACAGAATAACAAAAGAGGAGGCCCTACTTGATAGTAGCTCCCAGATAGTCTCAATAACAAGAGATGTGGCAGCAACCAATAAGATCAGCTGGGACCCTGGTCTTAGTATACAGTTACAGAGCACAAACAGGAGTCTGTCTCGGACCTGTAGATTAACAAAGAATGTGCTGTTCACATTAGGGGATGTGATAGTACTGCTTCAAGCACATATAATGGAAATAGCACCATATAAGATTTTATTAGGAAGGCTATTTGATGCCATAACAGAGAGTACGATTGTAAATAATCGAGAAGGAAATCAGACAATTAATATAACATGTCCTAACACAGGAATGAGAGCAGTGATACCCATCTATAAAAGAGGATTGCTACCAAGGAAGCCAGAGACTGTTAGGGAACTACTCAGAGGCGATCACCCTTAAGCTAATAGATAGTCCCAGAAGCTAGGTTGAGATTCAAGTGAAGTAGATCTACGATACTTTGCTAGTATATATATACTACACTAGACAATCACATGCACAGTCACATGTACATGGATCAGTAATCACAATTATTCTTAAATAGAATAGAAGGCATCATACCACATGATACAGACAGAAGAAGCTAGGAACAATGGGAATATGATATGAACAGATATAGAACTCTTAGTAGATATGAGCTCACTGGACTTACTAAGCAATACTCTAGATGTCCCCTTACAGAGACCCTGGTGCATTTTCCCTGAGCTTTGAGGAATCTAAGGAGATGCTCGGACAGGAGGTACTCTGTATCATAGAAGTGGATAAGGAGGGAAAGCTTCTTGTCTCAGAGGCATTACCTCTAGAAATAGAAGAATTATCATGAGATGAGGTACAATTATTGTACTTACAGAAAAGCATTCAGACAAAGGAAACTGTGTGAGACCCAGTTCTCGAACAGTTTTTTATGGAGCTTCAACAGTCTAGGAACATCGGAAAGACAGTAATAGCTGTGGAAGAAGATAATGAGAATGTTAACATCGAGGAAGCAGCAGACGTGGTCTGTTTTGCTAAGAAATATAAGCCAGTTGCTTTGAAAGTAAAGCCCATGTTAGGAAGATTACCAGAAAGATTCAGGATTATAAGAGAAATAACAGGCAATCCTCTTAAGGACCTTCCAAAACTACCAGAACAACCACTGGAATTTACCCCAAAAGAGAAATATATGGCAGAGAGAAAAGAGAAACTAGACTTAAGGCATATGTCCAACTTCTTGTGGCCAGAAAAGTGTAAGCTCATATATTGGATAGTGGTGGAATAGAACCAGGCATTTGCTTGTGAAGATAACGAAAGGGAGAAATTCAAGGAGGAATACTTTCCTACAATAAAAATACCAACGGTAGTACATATACCGTGGGTTGAGAGACCATTTAGAATACCGCCGGCAATCTATGACGAGGTCTGTGGTATAATCAAGAGGAAAATAGATGTGGGTGTATACAAGCCTTCAAACAGTTTGTATTACTTGAGATGATTTTGTGTTATCAAGAAAGATAGGAAGAGCCTGCACATTGTACATAGCCTTGAACTCTTGAATAGAGTGACAATTACGCACTCAGGATTGCCTCTGGCAACAGAAGAATTAGCAATGCATTTTGCAGGAAAAGCATGTGAAGGGATATTGGACTTATATATAGAGTATGACGAGAGGGTGCTTGCAGAGCGCTTGAGAGACCTTACTATATTCCAAACACCCTTCAGAGCCTTGAGATTAGTGACATTACTAATGGGATGGACAAACTCAGTTCTGATATTCCATGATAATGTTACATATATCCTACGAAACGAGATACCTAGATACACGTTGCTATACATAGACAATGTGCTGATCAGAGGACCAGCCACTAGATATGAGAAGCCAGACAGCACCTTAGAAGTGTTAGAAAAGAACCCTGGTATAAGGTGGTTTATTTTTGAGCACATGGAGAATGTAAATCAGATACTACAGAGAATGAAATATATGGGAGGGACTTTCTCAGGCCCCAAGACAATGATATGCAAATCTTCTAAGGGAAAGAAGCCTATAAGGGATGCGATAGGCAAGATAATGTGTTGGGGGCTGTGTGAGGACACCACCGATGTAAGAGTCTTTTTGGGAACGGCAGTACAATGTTGTAACCATATCCCAAACTTCGTAATAGTGGCCTCACCTTTGTATGAAGTTATAAAGAAAGATGTGACCTTTGAGTGGGGTCCTGTACAAGAGAAAGCACAATCAGATCTGAAAATATTGATTGAATCATGTTTTCATACCAGGAATCCAAAGTTCCCTAGCAAACAGCTGTTGGTGCTAGCAGTAGATACTTCATAGAGAGCAGTCAGATATTATGTATATCAGAGAGATGAGGATGAACCAAAGCATATACACTATGTTAAGTTCAATTCTCTATTGATAGATGAGAGGCAGTAGCAATATTTGCAACCCAAGAGAAAGCTATGTGGTCTTAGATGTGCCCTCAAGCAGAAAGTATATTTGTTCTGAGGATGTTGAGACTTCATAGTAGAGACAGATGTCAAGTATTTGGCAGTGATGTTAAATAACCCAGGGAAGATGCCCAATGCGACAATCAATTGTTGGGTAAACTATATTAGAATGAACTTTTTCTTTGAATTAGTTCATAAGAAAGGAAAGATCTTTGGACCAGATGGACTCTCGAGAAGGAAATAGTATCCTGGAGATCCAGTACCAGCAGTTTTTAAAGATGGATCAGAAGACGGAGGTAGAGATATCGCCATTAAAAAAGAAAATTCCACAAGGGATGATCCTTTGAGATTAGAAGAGTTCTATGATGAGATCAACTCAAGAGAGGGATTTTATCATGGAATTGTATTAGACAACCTCTTAATGACTTTAGGGAGATCAGAAGCGAGAATTAAAAATGGACCAGAGGGCTCAAGAGCGGTCTTTACAGAAGTTGCAGTGTTATGCTGCTAGAGAATTTTCTGCAGAAATGTAGTATGGATATACATTATACCCCTAAATTTCACTATTAGAACCCACTCTAGAGATCTTCTACAAGCCCTAGACATAGTCTAGACCCAAGATTGGGTACTTCTATTAGGTAGTTGCTCAGCTGTCACATGCTTTAATAGCATATACCTTGGGAGGCAAGACTGATGAGCTAGCATCAGGTTTCTCAGATACAGACTATCAATGTTGAAGCTCTAAAAATCAGAGGCTCAGAGATATCTTTGGAATGTGAGATAATTTCAATCTAGAGCGGACTTAAACTAATATGACATCAAGACAGCAAATCAAAAGTCTATTAGTGACTAGTGATCCCATCACTGCTGGACTCAGATAAGAAACAGACACACCACTGGATGACAGTTGTACTGCTAATACTGGCACACACTATTATGTATTTCTAGACTGTATTTGGAGTAGAGGGAAGCCAGTTCAGTATTTGGGGAATGACAGTGATAGGGATCAAAGGGAATTTGATCTTGAGACAAGGGTGACAACAAATGAGAATAGAATAATCTCCGAGATGTTTCACAGTTGTGCACTAAACAAGTAGGCACTGGGGAGGTAATCAAATAAAAAGAGAAGAGCTTTATAATGGGGAAAGGGTAGAATATAATCCAAAAGAAACTGAAGGAGTAATAATAATAAGTCGAGAGTCCACTCGAGGTAGATCTCACCGTAATAGGATCCCTAAGACATGTGTTCGTCTCGTGTCGTGACACTACTGCCCTTACCTAGTCTAGTAGTCTGGCTTGCCGTCAATACAGCAGAACTACCTAGAACTCCCGTGATGTCGTGTGGGCTCTTCTTCAGCTGACCATACAGCTGGAAGCCAACTCCAATGACACGTAGCGAGCTGTTGACTCCTAGCGTAAGCGAATGCCCAAGTCCATTGGGGCTTGAATTCCCGTCGAGGGAGAATTTGGGTGGGTTTTTTAGAAAGGAAGCTAGAACACTCAGAAAAACTAGAAACTCAGTCACTCAAGAATAGCCGTTAAGCTCTAGAGCAACAGAGAGGGATGATGATGGGGGTATGATGCTTATTTCCCCTCTTGTGCCCTAGAGTATTTTATTATGATTACAAAGCAAAAAGACAACAAAGAAAGTGAGACAAAGAAAACCTCCGAATTCCCAATTCTAGCAAGGCCGTAATAATGGTATGGCACTCCTCCCAGACACTGACTAACTGCTCCCGAACACCCTAATCCTACTCCGGCGACCCTTCCTTGCACAATGGTTGGGCCTTGAGTGTTTCAATGGACCATAGACAGAGACAGCAGTCTTGAGCTGTCTCGTTCTCGTGCACGTTCTCTTCATCTAATCTCCTTACTACTTCTCTTCTCAGCTTCCCAGTCCTTCCTCCTACCGCCACTACAAGGCGACTTCGCGATGGTACGACTCTCTTGATCTCATTATAATTAGCCATCAGTGATGATGGCCCACATCTGATCATAACTGTTCTTTAAATAGGACCTCCGGCGGCTACGGCATGACATCGTTCAGATTGCGTAGTCTGTCCTAAGTTCGTTTCCGCCCTCGAGAGCACTTCTAGAAGGGAGATCCGTTAGGTATCCAATATGGGGCGCCTGGGCAAGCGTCTATGAGGCATATGTAGCAGTGGTCACAGCCACTACCCTGCTACTCGAGCTAGATGCTCAAGTCCACGACTAGGCGTCTAGAGGAACATTTCTGGGGGGGCCGAGCTCATCTCTCGAGCTGGTTATTCCTGTTATTAAGGTGCAGAATATCACTTAATTTGCCTAAAGATTTGTACGGTGTAACAACAGGCAGAAGTGGAGTATGGAGGTGGAGCAGGATCACATGGTCATGTTCAGAGGTATAGAGGACAGAGAGGTGACGGCTGTCGTGGCTGCATAGTGGTGTCATAGAAAAGAGACGCAATAGAGAGTGGTAGAATAAAGGGTTTTCTTTTCTATTTCTTTCTAATTGAGTTCCAGGGTTTGTAAGATCATAATATATTTCTCAGAGTGGAGATTGATAGAGGGAGCCTCCTTAGCCCTTGCCTTTATCTCAGAAGCTCTTGAGGTTGTAAATGTGATTCTCTTGAGTGTGTAAGGGATGATCTTGGTAAGAGGTTGAGTTGGTGAATGTTTCCTACTATATACCCTACTCTTTCTTGAGACAAGATGCAGCAGTCACTCAGACAACCTTCTATGGAGTAGCAGGTCTGAAAAGCCTGGCTAATCATCAACTCAGATTGTATCACACCCATAAGGTTTGGTGTGGGGGTGTGGATGAGGGCTTGATTGAGTGTGGTAAGGCCCATGAGTGGTTTACTAACTATTCTACTAGTGAGCTTGTTACAGTGTGTAAAGGTGGACACCTTAGGGACATTATACGAGGTGGATCTAGATTGAGTTCCTAATCATTTCTATTTTTATATTACAGATAAGCTGTGCTTCTACTTTTTAATTTCTTTCTGATACCCCCACTTTCTCCTTCTTCCCATGAACCCTTTAGCACGCAATTGAGAACTGTCACTGCCTCTTCTACTTGCTTGTCATAGTAAACATCTCTTTTTCCCCTTTTAGCAGTGTTACACCGTACAAACGTTTAGGCAAAATAAGTGACATTTTACACCTTAATAACAAGAATAACCAACTCGAAAGACGAGTTCGGCCCCCCAAAGATATCCATTAGATGCCCAGTCGTGGACTCGAGCATATGACTTGAGTAGCAGAGTAGTGGCTGTGACCACCACTACAGAAACCTCATAGAGATTGTCCAGAG
>Ga0153958_1000311_pt1 | contig 11934 bp, 11 predicted proteins | sample TSFL042MetaG_FD_104719 | JGI IMG/M metagenome (GOLD analysis project Ga0153958, IMG submission 104719) | Attine ant fungus gardens microbial communities from Florida, USA - TSFL042 MetaG | ecosystem: Host-associated > Fungi > Mycelium > Unclassified | place: USA: Florida, Wekiwa Springs... | reverse complement strand
ATGATTTAAAAACAATCTTGAGGTAATAAATATCAACAGAGATATGAAGTCCTCAATGTTTGCACATGGGCTTAATTAATTACCCATAGATATTCATCTATCTTTGAATAAAACAAAGGATAGCCCTAAGATGGTTAGGTTATCTCTATTTCCAGTACAAAAATACTACCATATATAGAGCAATAGGTAGTACATGTGATAGTTTGTCCTGGTGCACAGACTATTGTAGTGACTTAGTCTAGATGACTTAGAAACACTTCTAGTTTAAGTTGACAAGAAGAACTTAATAAAGTCCTTATTCAATTGCTGTACACTACTTATACACATTATGGTACTTACTACTATTTACAAAGTCCTGTGTGCTCCTTTTCATCTAACTCTCCTATGTGTCTAATCTTTAGAAACTAAAAGAAAAGAAAAGAAAAAGAATAATAAAAATGAAAATGAAAAAAAAAAAATGAAAAGAAAAATAAATATTGACTTAGCTGTTTCTCAAGGTTCCTTGTTCTCTCCTTTTACCATCACCATCTCCTAGAGCAAGATAACCCCCAGGGATTGTACTCTACCCAGCACCTCTTACTAATATTGTCATAATGTTACCTATCCACTTTATTTCTTATTGCCCTTTGGGGCAGCACATTTGTGCATTTATGCATTGGGGGCATGACTACTACAGCATGTTCTCTTTGCACCCACTCTTTGCTAAGGCTGAAAGAAGGCACCATCTGGAGACTGAACTAATAGCTAGAGGGAATCTACTCTCGAAAAGTATCACAAAAAAGTGACTACTAAATAGTATCATAAAGGTATAATAAAATACCTGTTCAAATGAACTACATAAATAGCTGGACCCTCATTAGCAAGTAGCCTTGCTAACATTGCCCTTTTGGTGTAGTGGTAAACCATACAGTATGTAACTACTGATCCATAACACAACTGTGACAAAAAGAATCCTATAAACACTCTGTCACTGAACAACATCTATACAGAAGAGCTCTCTATAACTCATCACAAATACATGTGTTCCTCTACAAAATCTGGGTATCACCTTTGGGAAGTATATTAGGGCATAGTAGATACAAAGATGAACTGATTCAAGCTCTTTCTCAGGATAGGATATCCCTGAAAGAGTCACTGGTACCCTTGAAAAGGGGTTTGACCAGAGTACTTGTCTTGGTGTCTATCACCTGATTCCAATGGGATTATTCCATGACAATCAAGTTCTATGGCAGGGGCTAAAGGCTAGGGTGGGGCAGTGGATATCACAAATAGAAGGGGTAAAGAAGTCTTTAGATGGATAAATGTTTTTGGAAGGCAGATATTTAGCAGTAAAGAGTCTGTTATTTAATGTAGTTTTCTTATTCTTCACTGCCTAGGCTACTAACTACATATTGGTACTTGGGAGACATGCTTACAACACATACTGTAGGGTCTGCCACTGCACCTCTATTGAAAGGGAAAAAAGAGGTTTTAACTGTGACAAGCAAAAGGAAAGGGCAGTGACAGTCCTCAATTGCATACTAAAGAGTTTGTGGGGAGAAGGAGGAAGTAGAGGTATCAGAAAGAAGTTAAAATGAAAAGTGCAGCTTATTTGTAATATAAATATAGATAAAATGATTGTAGGTTCAATCTAGATTCGCCTCATATGGTGTTCTTAAGGTGTTCACCTTTACACACTGTAACAAGCTTGTCATAACTTGGCAAAACAGCTAAGTGGAGCATGGGAAATATCACGTGACAGTCACAGAGTCACAAAAGTGTAACCAAGGTCACAGAATGGTCATGTCACACATAGTCACAAGTCACAGTCACAGCATGTGACAAAGAAGTCAGCTGACAGGCGAGGACTATAGGAGACAAGGTGCATAGCCACAATAGTAATTGTATATATAGTGTAGCAAAATCTAACAGGGACTCTATCGAGTTCTCTTTGTCAATCGCTGAACAAAGAGCAGTTGGCTTTATTCTAGCTTGGAGTTTAGCTTTCTTACAAAGCTCACTAGTAGAATAGTCAGTAAACTACTCATGGGTTTTATCACACTCAATCAAGCCCTTATTTGCACCCCCACACCAAACCTTATAGGTGTGATATGATCTGAGTCAATGATTAGCCAGGCTTTTCAGGCCTGCTACTTTATAGAAGGTTGTCCAAGCGACCACTGTATCTTGTCTCAAGAAAGAATAGGGTATAAGATAGAAAACATTTACCAACTCAACCTCTCACCAAGATCACCCCTTACACACTCAAGAGAATTGCATTTACAACCTCAAGAGTATCACAAACTTTGTAAGGGGACCTCTCATACGCAACTCCAGAGCCCATATTAGTCCTCTGAAGTGACCCTGCAACTGACCAAATATTACTATGCAATATTTGGTCTTATCCCCATTGTTCTAGGCACACTCCATTGCCTCCTAATGCTTTTTCATTGTTCAGACCCTGGTTACCAAAAGCAGAAACACAAGGACACTGTCATATATATATTGTAGATTATTCCCTCTAGAAGCCTCATCTAATTCTCTGAGGAATCTCCTGGAGGTAGGTTGTAATATATCTCATAGGGTACAATTTAACTGAGGAATCTCCTAGAGTGCTCTGCTCTAGTTGCCTTTATAGCAGAATTAGATCTCATCACCAGAGCCTTGGAAATTCTCAGTGGATGTTAGGGGTCAATTCCAGCACTAGGGCAAAGACCTCTTAAGCTAATGAGTAGATCCTGAAGCTAGGGTGATATTCAACTGAGGTATATCTACAACAGAAGACTAGTATTTATATTACTAGATTGTCAAGGCACCGTTCTCATGGTACCTGACAGATATTCACATATTGTCCTATAATAGATTTGAAGGAATCACATGGTATGACACAGAAGGGAAAATAGGAGAGAGTGAGAATGCAATCGGAAAGATGACGGCCCTTAGGTGGGAGCCTACCCACGTCACTAAGCATACCTCTAGGAGTATCCCCTTACAGTGGACAGCCACTCTTTAGTCGTCCTCTGCTGATGAACTCCAACCCTTTGATCACTCTGCTCCAAGAAGAAATATCACTGCCTACAGACACCCCCCCAGGTATAGCCAATGCCCTGGGCTACCTGCAGTATCATCTCTAAGAGCTCACCAAATGCCAGAACGCTTTGGAACATGCCATCAACACTACCCTTATAGGCCTGACAGCTTAATTACAACAACTCACCCAACTCATGACCAGCTCTGCTCTCGCTCTGACTATCACTTTGTCTCCAGTACTCACACCTCCCCCTCCTGTCAGCCCTCTACCCCTGGTCCCAGCCTCTCCATCTAAACAGCAAGCAAGGCCAAAACTCCCTTTTCCCCCAGACTTCTTTGGTAAATAAAGTTCCAGTTGGGCCTTCTTCAACTCTTGTACCTTCTATTTGTGCCTAGCCCCAGAGTAGTTCAGCTGTGATGAGAAGAAAATCTTCTGGACCCTCGCCTTCTTCAAAGATGGATGAGCTACAAGGTGGTCCAAAAACCTCTTTCACCAGAAGGCAGACACCAGCATTTTTCCCATTCGATTCTGGACTAACTTTGAATAACAGTTCTGGAGTCAATTCTTTCCAGTTAATGCAGAAGTGAATGCTATCAATACTCTGGAAGGGTTCTCATACTATCAAGGAAACTGGACAGTAGATGATTACTTGGACAGTTTCTTGATCTTGACCTCAGACGCCAGATACACAGACCTCCAGACCCTGGTGGTAAAATTCCGCTGAGGCCTCAAGTTGAACATTCAAAGTCAAATCGCTACTATGCTCTTTGGATGACCCACAGACACTGATCTGGGAGCTTGGTATACAGCTGCCTGGAGGATCAACCAGACTTGGTTGGCAAATGAAGCCTTTCAATCTATGCTCTGGTCGATGGCCATGGCCCCCACGTGCTTCACCCTTCCTTGATCTACCCCTTTCTCAATGTTCTGCCCTCCTCAGCTTGCTCTATCCCCCATTCCACCAAGGCCCCCACCACCAAGGCCCCCACTACCTACACCATCTAGAGAAATACCTATGGATATAGACGCAGCCCAGAAAACACACTCTTTACCTTTGCACAGGTACTACTGGTGTAAGGGGATAGCACTAAGATCACTTAGATAATCTGGTAGGATGAGTATTGTCTAGCTTGTCCTCAGATCCTCGGAGTCTGTGGTCCATAGTTTCCTATTTCTCTAGTTTGGGTCTGCCCTATCAGTACTATATAGCCTTATTAGGTATGGTAGTTATTAGTGATCTGTGTGGCCATAGCGACCAGCGCACAGACCAGGCTAGTCTAGTATATATAGCTAGTGGTGTACAGTAGAATACCTTACCTCAACATTGATTAGAGCTCCTGGGCTATACATTGCTCTTACTTAAGATGCCTCTTCCACTAATGTTGAGCGTGTCCTAGATTGCCTCCAAGTAGCCCCTTACAACTGGTGTGAAGAGACCAACCATTTTGTAAAAGACTGCCCCCACCATGTAAGGGGACACCTCTATTTCTACCCCTGAATGGCATGATGACACTCCGGAGCAACCTTAGCCTGTTTAACTAGTAATACTTAAACACACTAGTTTAGCTCTGATCCTACTGACCCTAGCACTAAGAGATGTAAAACTAGTATATAATGTAAAAGATCCCTCCAGGAGCCTCATCCTAATCTCTGAGGATTCTCCTGGAGGTGAGTTGTATCATAATTACAATTTGTAATATCAACTCAGGATTCTCCTGAAGTCTTGTGCCCAGTCGCCCTTACACTGTCCCATACTGGTGTACAACATAGACAGCTCCCCCAATGAAGCAGGTCAAATCTCTGAAGTAGTAGATATAGTCCTCTACTACAAGATCTACTCCGAAAGGACACTCCTCGCCATCTCCAGCCTTAGAAAGCAGAGCATGATCCTTGGCTATACATGGCTCAAGGATCACAACCCAGAGGTCAATTGGCAAACTGGAGAAGTACAGATGAACCAGTGCCCCCCTCGATATGAAGGATACTGCATGATATAAAAAGAACAAGTATCACCGAGGAAAATGGAAACTAGAGCCATTAACATCTGTCAATCTGGACCCCCTCTGGAGTATGTGGAAGACTCAGAAGAGGATGAGACCCTCCTCTGGATAGGTGAAGCTAAATATAAACAAGAGGACAGACTCTTTGTGATGAGGATCCTCCCAGAGTCCACTATGGAGAACCTACATGCCATCTCCACGATCTCCCAGAAACTCACTAAAGGAGCCTGTTGAGCCTTGCAAATGCAGAAAGAACCTTTTGTCTTATCTGGCTGTGCCAAAGAATTTGAATCTGTGTTTGCAAAGGAAGACTTCAACATCCTCCTGGAGCATAGGCAGTGGGACCATGCTATTAAGCTCATTCTGGGCTCAGAGCCTGTCACAAACTTCATTCAGCCATATCTCTACCAATTCTTCAACAATTCTCACAGTCTTAATGGCTATGGAAAGCCTTTGAAAAGACCTTTCGATTGATACCAGTCACGCCTCAAAGCGATCAGTATTGGCCAAGATATTAGGCAGATCAACTAGTAACCACCATAGTACCATTTATTAAATCGCCAATATCTCAGAAACCACCACGATCTAAGCTTCAGTTGTAGGCTCATCAGAAGCCCTCTTCATACCGCTCAGAATGAGCCTAGAATGACCTCAAGGTGATTGGTATCAGTGGAGATATGAAGGCCTCAATGTTTGTACATGGACTTTATTAATTACCCATAGATAGTCATCTGTCCTTTTCTTAGAACAAAGGACAGCTTCTATATGGTTAAGTTATCACTATTCCTCATACAAAGGCACTACCATATGTAGAATAATAGGTAGTAGCATGTGATGATCTGTCCTAGTGCACAGACCATCACTTTTCTGTATATAAGAACTCATAGTCTGAGGATTAGACCTCAGACTTAACAACATCTTTTGTCATCTATCTAACTTCGTATTTTTGAACTCTTTAAAGTATCAAAGCACCCATCACAAATAGTAAGTGACCATTTGTGATAGAGCCTAAGTCATCAAAAGTTTACCCTTTGTCTCCAGTAGAACAAAAAGAGTTAGACTTTTTCTTGGAGGAGAATCTGCACACTGGACGAATCTGCCCCTCTAAATCTCCCATGGTAGCTCCAGTGTTTTTTATCAAAAAGAAGAATGGCTCACTCTAGCTGGTTCAGGACTATCATGTACTCAACTCTATGACAGTCAAGAACAAGTACCCTCTTCTACTGATCTCTGAACTCATATTCCAACTCTGTGGAGCTAGATACTTCACCAAGCTGGATGTCCATTGGGGTTTCAACAACATCTGTATTAAACCCAGAGATGAGTGGAAAGCAGCCTTCCAAACCAATCATGGCATGTTTGAACCTTTAGTAATGTTCTTTGGGATAACCAACAGTCCAGCCACCTTCTAAATCATGATGAACGACATCTTCCAAGACCTCATAGCAGAAGGCATTATGGTAGTCTATCTGGATGACATCCTGATCTTCACTAGGATGGAGGAAGAGCATGCAAAGGCTATCTGATGGGTACTACAGATCTTATAGGAAAACAAACTTTTCCTTCACCTAGAGAAATGTGAATTCTGCAAGGAGCAAATCAAGTACTTGGAACTAGTCATTTCAGAGAATGAAGTTTCCATGGATCCAGTCAAGGTTACAGGAGTCTGAGAGTGGCCTACTCCAGAAAACAAGACAGATGTCCAGGCTTTCCTAGGCTTCGTAAACTTCTACCAGAGGTTCATTCAAGACTTCTCTGCCATAGCTCGACCCTTCTATGACCTGACATGCTCTGAACAAGTCTGAACATGAAGCAAAAGAGAGCAGATGGCCTTCAAGGACCTCAAAACAGTGGTGACCACTGCTTCAGTGTTAATGTCTCCTTAGGACTTAGGAGCCCTTCCAGATCAAAGTGGACAGCTCAGACTTCGCCACAGGAGCAGTCTTGTCTCAGCAGTCAATGATAGATGGGAAATGGCACCCCATAGCATTTTATAGCAAGTTCTTATCCTCTGTGGAATGAAACTACGAAATCTATGACAAGGGAATACTAGCCATTATCTGCATGTTAGAAGAGTGGAGACACTTCTTAGTAGGAGCAATCCGTCTAGTAGAGATCTGGACCGACCACAAGAACCTTGAGTATTTCATGATGGCCAAGAAACTTAACCATTGTCAAGCCTGTTGGTCCTTGCATCTGGCTAGGTTCAACTTCCTGCTTCACTACTGTCTGGGACATACCATGGGCAAACCAGACGTATTGTCAAGAAGAGCTGATTACAGAAATGGAGCCTCAGACAATAAGAATGTAGTCCTTCTTTGACCGGAATTCCTTGCAGTGCGTGCCCTAGAAGGGGTGGAACTGACAGGCATAGAACAGAAGATCTTGTCTAACATCCGCAAGGGGAACTAGAATGGAGACCAAGAGGAACCCATAGCTAAGGCAGCATGAGAGCTCTGGAGCTCCGCCAATGGGGTAGTATACTCCTCAGAGTGGTTGAACATAGATGGCCTGCTTTAGTTCCAAGGGAATATATATATACTGTGGAGTCTGGACCTATGCAGACAGATTGTAGCCCTTTGCCATAAAACCCAGATCGTAGGGCACTCCAGATGCTGAAAGACACTAGAACTGGTGTCCTGGAACTACTGGTGGTCCTAGATGTCTAGGTACATTGGCCAGTATGTAAGTACCTGCAATCTCTGCCTCCAGATGAAACCTTGGCGACACTTTTCTGTTGGTAGGCTTCAATCACTCTCCATTCCAGATAAATGGTGGGATATGCTTAGTGTCAATTTTGTGGTCAAACTCCTGGAGTCCTCCAGACATGACATCGTCATGACTGTTATAGATTCCGTCTCTAAAAGAGTACACTTCATTCTGATGCACACAACGGTCACAGCAGAAGGTATAGCCAGACTCTTTCTCCACTACGTCTGGAAACTCTATGGCCTCCTGAAACATGTTGTCTCCAACCGTGGACCCCAATTCGTGGCTTCATTCACTAAAGAACTGTACAGGCTACTAGATATATGACTATCCTCCTCCATGGCTTGGCACCTCCAGATGGATGGACAGATGGAATGTGTCAACCAGGAGCTTGACTAGTTCCTCCACCTATTCGTCAATGAACAGTAAGATGACTAGTATGATCTCCTACTCATTGCAGAGTTCTAGCACAACAACCACGTTCACTCCACGATACAACAATCTCCATTCCTACTAGACATGGGATGAATCTCCCATATAGGCTTCGAGCTAAGACAAAACCCCTCAGGCCTGGAGATGGTCAACAAATTCATGAAGAGGATGGAGTCTGCTATCAAGGAAGCCAAGTCCACGATCTGCAAGATACAGGAGGACATAACAAGATACTACAATCAAAGAAGGTCTCTAGCCCCCATATTCGAACCAGGAAACTGGGTATACCTAGATGCATCAGATATCAAAACAACATGTCCATCTCCAAAGTTGTTACATCGTAGACTGGGACCCTTTGAAATTGAATGCCAAGTAGGACTATTAGCCTACTGACTCAAGTTGCCCTACGGAATGAGATAGTTGCACCCAGTGTTCAACGTAGTAAAGCTGTCTGCTGCTTTGGACGATCCGATACCAGGAAAGAAGCTGCAAGCCCTACTGCCACCCATTGTCATCAATAGAGAACCAGAGTGGAAAGTGGAAGAGATTTTAGATAGTTGCTGGCACTGAAGGAGGTTCTAGTTCCTGATTAAGTGGAAGGGCTTTAGCAGAAAACACAACTCTTGAGAGATGGCCTCCGATGTCAAGATGCCAGACCTTATCACAGAGTACTATTGAAAGCACCCAGCCGCCCCAAGACACATCTGCCAGATGGACTTCAATGCTCTTTTCAAGTCCAGAACCATTGCTTTGAGGTGCAGCAACCTTGGAGGGGGGGTAAATATAAGGGGACCCCTCACACACAACTCTGGAGCCCATATTAGTCCTCCAGAGTAACCCTGCAACTGATCAAATATTACTATGCAATATTTGGTCTTACCCCCATTGTTCTAGGCACACTCTGTTATGTAATGATTAACCTCATTGTCTCTAGGTGTTCTATACATAGATTGCTTCTTTTTTTCATATTACTTTATATATCTAATAGCTCAGTCAGCACCTTACTAGTGGGGCATGTTCTTTACTCAGCAGATCTTGTGTCTGCCATATGTATCCCTTACATACTCCTCACAGTACATAGGTATATATACAGTAGATACTCTCCTGTATTCCCTACACTTTACCAATTGTATCATTCCCTTCCTTCCTCTACTCTCAATTCATCTTCGAGTCTTTACTTGAGTGTTACAACCTGAGTTACTCCTTAAGGTCGTAACATTTGGTAAAGCATCACCAACTCACCTTGTAACTGGGAGGACAGCAAACTAGCAGACCAGCCATCAGTATATCACAAAGATTGCTGCCAAATATATAATCAGAGCACAGGAGGTAGAAGACCTCGAAGAACAACTCAGTTCAGTTCACATCAGTGAAGAACAATCAGAGTACCAAGAAGAGTCCAAAGAACAGGACATACAAGAAACAGAATCAGAGGCCAACAAAGCAGGCAACGAAGAAGAAAAACTCGATGAGTTAAGCAACACACCATCAGTAGGACAACCAAAGCAAAACATGTCCAGAATACAAGCAGGTACACCAGCACCAATGGCCAGGACAGCACTAGCATCAGTACTAACAGAGGTGGTAAACTGTTAGGGGTCGATTCCAGCACTAGGGCAAAGACCTCTTAAGCTAATGGGTAGATCCTGAAGCTAAGGTGATATTCAACTGAGGTATATCTACGACAGAAGACTAGTATTTATACTACTAGATCGTCAAGGCACTGTTCTCATGGTACCTGACAGATATTCACACATTGTCCAATGATAGATTTAGAGGAATCACACGATATGTCACAGAAGGGAAAGTAGGAGAGATATGGGAATGCGATCAGAGAGATGGCAGCTCTTAGGTGGGAACCTACTCACGTTACTAAGCATAGCCCTAGGGTAGTCCCCTTACATAAACCACAAGTCAATGGTCCCAGAACCTGAATGGTTCAATGGAGACAGGAAGACATTTGAAGACTGGTGGAGAACTATAAAGCTCTACCTCAGAGCAAACAAAGTTACAGACACCAATGAAAAGATCATTGCAGTACTAGGCAGATTCTGAGGAGGAACTGCAGGAGCATTTGCTCAACAGAAACTTGACAAGATAGATGGAGGAGATGACACACCAAGTTGGGATGTCTTCGAGGCAGAATTACAACTGGTATACAGTGACAAGACAAAAGAAGCCAATGCAGAATAGCACATCGAGACATTCACACAAGGGAAGAAACACATTGCAGACTTTCTTATTGAATTCATGGCTTTAGCAAGCAAAGCACAAACAGACAATCAGCATGCAATATTTTTGCTGAAGAAAAATGTAAACAGGGAAATTATCAGAGCCATAATGGCATATCCACCAACTCAAGCTCCCAAGAGCTTAGAACAGTGGAAGGTAGCAATCACAGCAGTAGGACAAGGATACGAGTGGACCAATATCTACTATGACTATAGGATAGGTTTAGGAATAACCTATGGAGGAATGGGCAAACCAATGGAAATAGGATGACAATAGAATAACAGATAAGGATGCAAACCCAAGTGTTACAACTGTAACAAATTTGGACACATAGCAAAGGATTGTCAACAACCAAAGAAAGAAAAGAAACCACAAGGATGTTTCAAGTGTAGCAAAGAAGGACATATTGCCATAGGGTACAGAGCACCTTAACAAATGAAGACCAGGAGTTCACAACAAGGAGACTTAGATGACGAAGAGCAGAAGGGTTTTGTCGAAGGTTCAGAGTATGCACGATACGATGAACCACTGTAAATAGTTCTACCAAGAATTGATATGTTATTTCACAAAGGAGAGAACAATCGAGGGAACTTATAGTGTACTCAATAATCAAAACAAAAGACGGAAGAAAACTCAAGGTTAAGGCATTAATCGACTCTGGATATACAAACACTACCATTGCAAGGAAAACAGTTGAAGAAAAAGGAATACCAACCAAATCACTCCCAAAACCATTTGATGTGTACAACTCAGATAGATCAAGAAATGGGGAAAAGACGATCAAAGAATTTGTACCCTTGGAAATCAACTCAAACAGACACATCAAACAAATTGACGCAGTAGTATCAGAAATTAAGAAAACAGACCTATTCCTAGAACACAACTGGCTAGTAGAACACAACCCAGAAGTAGACTAGAAAAAAGGAGTCATACAGTTCACAAGATGTCCAGGACATTGCAAAACGGAACACGAATCTATACGGTTTACTCTATGGTCAAGAAGACTACTACCAAAGGAAGAAGAAGAATCAAAGAGAGGAGACAAAGAACCTGATCCAACAAATCCTGAAGATCTTCCAAAATATGTCCAACCATTCATGCATTTATTCAACAAGAAGAAATTCGAGAAACTATCTGACAGACAAGAATGAGACCACCAAATCAATTTAATGGAAGAAGCACCAAAGGAACTCAATACAAAGGCCTACCCAATGACACTCAAAGAAAAAGAAACACTCAGTCAATAGCTAGATGAACAACTCAAAGCAGGACTCATTGTAAAATCACATTCAAGATATGCAGCACTATGTTTCTTCATACCAAAGAAAGATGGAACATGTAAGGGGACATCTAGGGTAACACTTAGTAAGTTCTGAGGGTCTAATCTATTAATGGCCCAGCGACAGATCGTGTATCGCGTTCCCATTATTCCTGACTTCTCCTGTCTGTGTCATGCGGTGCGATGCCTATTAATACTTGTTCTAGGACATTCTGTGATTATAGATCGGTTGCTATGGTAGTGTGTGCCTGACTATCTAGTGTAGTATATAT
>Ga0153958_1000310_pt1 | contig 11936 bp, 10 predicted proteins | sample TSFL042MetaG_FD_104719 | JGI IMG/M metagenome (GOLD analysis project Ga0153958, IMG submission 104719) | Attine ant fungus gardens microbial communities from Florida, USA - TSFL042 MetaG | ecosystem: Host-associated > Fungi > Mycelium > Unclassified | place: USA: Florida, Wekiwa Springs... | reverse complement strand
CCAAAGTTTTCTCAATTTATTTGAATTTATTTGAATTTATTTGAATTTTTATGGAATTTTTCAAGAGAGTGTGTGAAAAAAGCTGCTTGGTCAGTTCTGAGTCAGCTGCTATCATCCCACATTTGGTCTCACATACATAGTTGATATTAGCAATTTAATAAATATTAACATGGTGGTTATTAGTTGATCTGCTTAATATCTTGACCTCGAAACATAACTGGTATTGATTGAAAGGTCTTCTTAAGAGCTTTAATTGTGATAGAGGCACTGACTGATCCATTAGATGTATAAAGTGATATGAAACAAAGAAGCAGTCCATGTATAGAATACCTAGAGTCAATGAGGTCAATCATTATACATATGATGATCTATCCTAGTGCATAGACTATTACTTTCCTATATATAAGGACTTCCTGTTTGAGGATTAGACCTCAGACTAAACAACATCTTTTGTTATTATCTAAACTTTGCTTTTTTGAACTATTTAAGTATCAAAACCTCCATCACAAATTAGTAAGTGACCTTTTGTGATAGTCTGAGAATTAAACCTCAGACTTAACAACATCTCTTGTCACTGTCTAACTTTGCTTATTAAGCACTTTTGAATATCAACTCATTAATCACAAATCAAGTAAGTAACCATTTGTAATAGTAAGCTAATGCCAAATTTTATTCTGGAAAAACCTTGGATATATATATTAGCAGATTTTATTACCAAGTTGCCTTTAGTACAAGGATATGACTCTATTCTAGTAGTTGTGGATTAATTAACCAAAATAGTATACTTTATACCTACTATAGAGAAGACGTCAGTGGAGGAATTAGCACAGTTGTTCAGGAATAATATATGAAAATTATATAGTCTACCTAAGAGCATTATATTAGACAGAGAACCACAATTTGTAGCAAGGATAATATAGCAACTTAGCCTAGATGACTTAATCACTCTTCAAGTCTGAGTTGACAAAGAGAACTTAATGAAGTTCCTGTTATTTTTGAACCTGGGATCCCTACTATGGCGATAGCACTAATATATAGGATCCAACAATGTACTTCATCATCCTTATCTCTATCAAGGTAGACCACAGTTAGGCCCAAGCAATAGAAGTTACTCCAATTATTGTCAAAATGACTTACTATATGCAGACTATATTTCTTGTGAGCTTGCATATAGGCAATGTGGAAACTGCAATTGTCCACAAAAGACATCATAACTTGGAGAGATGGCACTATGAGAGGAATGACTCTACCTTCCACAGTTTGTGTTTGCTGCAACACTTAGCATCCAAAATTGCTTTCTCTACCCCTTTCTTTCTAGTCTTCATATGGTATGACAATAAGAATATGGAGTTTATATGGTATAGCTTTTTAATCACAGTGCATATGTTCCGTAGCCTGGTTCAGGAATTAATGCATTTGGTATACAAACAGTTTGAAAAAATTACCTTTGGCAAATGAAGACAGATTTGAGGCTATGTCATTGATGATTTAACAAACACGACCCCTGGATATGGCTTTGTTAGTAACTTTAGGAATGACAGGCATTACAACCGTTACTATTTATTGGACCTTATACAAGCTACACTTGAGGAGCGAATTTGTTACTGCCTTGGCACCTGATGGAGTGCCATTGTTTAATCTTGGTTGAATGCAGTCTTGGTTGGTTGAATATACTGGCTTTCTACTCAAGTTCATGGCAGCTTTTACAGTAGGAGCAGGCTCACTGAGTCGAGACACTAAGGTAACATGCATGCAGATAAGGAACATATCAAGTCAGACTCGAGGACTATATATAATAGGATGATATATGGCCATCATGGCCCAGTATTCAAAGACATCAGCTATCAAGGCTCATGATACTTTGATCCCTCACATACTCGATGCATTTTGTTAGGAAATAACAAAAGTCGTCGTATTCCAGACTCATCTATTTGTAGAGCAAATTGTTTCTATTCTGTTTCCTAGACGACATAACTTATTGACACTGTGGAGAACAAATCTCTTTGTCAAATTTGACCACTTGTTTACAACAAAAGACCTATCAGGTGTGTTAAGGGTTACTTCACTCAAGATGATGGACATATGCATTGGAGTTCAGGATTATCACCAACTATTGGTTTGTATAAGGCATGCCCATTGCCCAAAGCTGGACAAACTCACTATGTCGCTTGACAATAAGGATCCAGCCTATAGGCTAGCTATACTCGTGCTACTGAAGAACACCTATATGGTGTGTCAACCAGTTACCTGGGTAAATTACCTGAGAATATGGTGGAGCCCTTTGCAAGAGCCAGTGGAGAATAGTAGCATTTCATTGGTATACCAGAAGGGAGGACTGAAATCAAACTAAGGGAATTTACAGTGAAAGAAGTATGAAAACGTTACTTGGCACCCGTCAAAACTTAGACTTACTGTCATTACACCTATCATCAAGATATAGCAACCAATGACAGCAAAATACCCTATAGTTGCATCGTGCAAAACCTATAAGAACCCTTGGTTAAATCATCTGAGCCTAGTCAATCTAAAGAAGGACACAACGTACCCAGTACAGCTATTGTATCTTCTCTCTCTCTTGCAACTAAATCTGTCTTTGATACAGTGGACCTTATCACTGAGGTGATATCATACTTTTTGTATAGCTTCAATTACTGACAAAATTAAATGTTAGCCTATTTCATCAGCCCTATCACCTTCACTAGAATATGTGGACTATCCATTGACGCCAATTTAGGAGGACACTACAGTTTTGCATACAACTGTGAATGCCATTGAGGTAAGCACTTATTGTATATATGGAATGAAACTTATGTTGTCCCTAGAATTTGCTCTCTCACATGTCATATACTAAAGGTACTAAAATACCAGAAGCATCTTCTAATGCTGACCTGTGGTGTCAATTAAGTGCCAAGCTGAACACAAAAGAACTCGAAGAAGTTGTGAGATGCATTTCCCAGGCTGGATCTACTGTCAGATCTCAAATGGAAATAAAGGTATGTTATTACTAACCTAACCAATTCATAGATATTTGATATTTTTAGACCCCTGCTAACAGCAAGACGACTGCACTAGCAGCACTAAGGAAGCTTCTTCGTTTATCTGGATGCAACTGGATGTCAAGTGGGCAACATGAAGCCGTCAAATGTGCAATCAAAGGAAATTCAGACTTACTTATTGCACTACCAACTGGTAGTGGAAAATCTATAATCCCTATAGTAGCTGCTATGGTGACAAAGAAGACATTCATTGTTGTTGTTCCTTTGATTTTGCTACTAGAGGATTGGGAACGTCGACTAAGAAAGGCAAGGATACAATACACAGTTTTCAAGGCGACCAGTCCCCCTTTTTATAATTGCCCTATCGTGTTGACCACAACAGATATAGCTATTGGGGAAGAATTTAGCATTGCCATTGGACATTCTTATACTGATAGGAGCTTGGGCACATTGGTTTTGGATGAAGTTCATGAGATCTTAGCCTCAAAAACCTTCAGGCCCTATATGCAAAAAATGTAGGGAGTTCGGAAGCTAATATATCCAATCATAGGAATGTTAGGCACTATACCTGTTAATATGGAATAACGTCTCCTTTCCAAGCTAGGTCTTAAACTTAACACTCCTATTGTTCGCCAATCATCAAATAGGCCAGAGTTGACCTATATAATAGAATCACCTTTAACAAAGCAAGATGACTTGACAACGTGCATTTGGGACATTGCAAAAGACCATATAATAGAGCCATTAGATAGGGCCTTGGTCTTTGTCACGATGATTATGAATGGAGAGTTGATAGCTAGAAGCCTGGGATGTGAGTTCTATTGTGCAGATATATTAGTATATGTGTCAAAAGGCAATAGAAGATTAATAGATGAAGGTACTTGCCATAAAATGGTAGCTAAACGACAAAAGGGAATAATTGACAACTGGCAAACTAGTTGATATCAAACTATAGTAGCAACAACGGCATTTGGTGCTGGAAATGACTATTTAGGAGTTCAGGTGGTTATTCTTGCAAATATACCTTTTGATATAGCATCCATTGTTCAACAATTTGGTAGAGCTGGGAGGGATAAAAAACAAGCATCGTGTTATATCATTTCTTCAAAATGCTTACTTTATCGACCTGGTAAACAATCCGTTGATTTCTGTAGACATAGTGCTGCAACTGAGATGATTTGGGATTCTATAAAGTGTATTCAGTTCCTGTGTCACGATGGTCGATGGTGATACCATGATGTGCACTGTGCTCACATCTCATGCACGCATAGCTTAGTTACCTAACTATCAGCCATCCCGGAATCTTCCAAATTATTTAATAATCCAATTTATTGTAATTTACCTTAGTTTTGTTCTCCCTTGGAAAAACTCTACTCTGCTTGTCACTCTTACTTCTTTCTCTTAAATATAATATTGCTGAAATCTAAAAGGGGCAAGTATAGAGGTGAGCACAACTAGTTGTTGAGGCCAAGCCCCCCCTAGAGTAAATTTTCCTCCTAGAGTCATTCCTGATATCCTGTTAACCAAATATGTTGATGGGAGAAAGGCAACATACTGTCTTGAAGATCCAAAAAACATGATCTGTAACCGATATCAGTTAAGAGTTTATGGTGAGATGAAAAGCCTAGCTCTAGTATACAGAAAACTATCTAGGACAATTCTTGTGCCACCATCCTCGTCAATAGTTGATGTGGTATCTTCGGTAAGTTTATAATATGAACCTATACATGAAATTAACTTTAGACAGCCAACAGAACAGTATAGTAAACAGATATTACCTTTCGAAGAAGAAGTGTTGCTTGTCAAGAAAAAGAAAGTCGCTATTGAGTTGGATTCTGAAGATTACATTGCAAGACTATGAAAGGCATTAGACGGTATGAATAGCAAGTGCACTGTCTGCATGGTACAAATGCCGGCAGACACTAATGAGCACACTCACCTTGCAAATCATTGTCTGGGTGTTAACTTCAACCAATACATGATGTGAAAGAAGAATATATACTACAAAAGTGATGTTCATAGTCCTGTGTGCTCCTACTGTTATATGCCCCAGATCAACAATGATTTACACAAGTGAATCAGTCCTGGCAAGCCTGCCATATTCGAGTGTCCATACCCTGACTGTACTCTTTTCCTTGTATATGCTGTGTATCATCACACTCCCATGCGTTATGCTGCAGAAGCCAATTTCAAGTCTATATAGCTATTAAATGTTGAATATGTGAGGTGGCTTTGTGACATACATGTTGAGAAAAGCAAAACAAATACTATGCACCTTATTTTGTGGTTCATAGAGGAATATTTGCCTCGTAGTTAGTAGTTTAAAACAAGAATGTCATATCTGATAATACAAAATCAATGTGTCAAATAATCACTACCTAATATAGGTAGATTCATGATTTTATCCTGTCACATTACATCGTGGCACAAAACATGCATGTGATATGTTAATGTCACATCCAAAGGGTCCTAGATTAACCCAGTGGGAAGTAACCCATCTGATATCTACATAAAGACTCTGATGTACACTGAGGATCAGACCTAAAAATTTATAATGCTCAGACGTCACTTTTGCTATTGATGACTGAGGTTGAGACTCCTTAGCTACAACAGGAACAGTGAGTTCAAATTCAAATACTCGTATGAGCATGAACAAAAGTGCTTTTAACCTATATATTACAAACCATTTGTCAGGATATCCTGTGATATTAGGAATGGAAACGTACTCTATAAGAGAGAACCAATATGTAATACACCTATGCAGTCTACCAAGGAATGTCAGCATGTCGCACCATACACCTAGAGTAACACTCGCTGCCTCATTAGATGAGTTCTCCCATTCTGATTTATTTGAGTCGGGATCAATCAGCAGTTTTAATTAAAACACAAAATACATATACTTAAACTCCCAAGCATGTTTCCCCCATAATGCCTCTAACTGATTGATGGTGCTTATTCTGTAAAGCCCCAATGCTCAAAACATAGGTGGGTTACCTTTGCTTTACCATTACAGGAATGTAGTAACTTAGCCTAGACAACTTAATTACTCTCCAAGTCCGAGTTGACAAAGAAGAACTCGATGGAGTTCCTATTAGATTTTCTATACTACTTATACAACTATGTTAGTGAGCCAACTCTTGTTATGACTTGGTAAAACAGCTAAGTCATTATTTATATTTCTTTTTTTTTTTTTTTCTTATTGGACTTACAACTATGAGATGGAGTATGGGAAAGTATCACATGACTTTGTCACAATATCACAATGGTGTGACAGATGGTCACATCACACACGTCACAGTCACAGTGTGTCACATGACTAGAGTAACATGAGGACCATAGGAGAGCAAGTGCATAGCCACAGTAGTAAAGTATATAAGTAGTAGAAAATTAAGTGAGAACTCCATCGAGTTCTCTTTGTCAAACTTTGAACAAAGAGACAGTTAGCTTAATTCCAGTCATCGGACTTTAGATGCTAACAAATATCTTTTGTCACTTGTCTAACTTCGCATTTTTGAACTCTTCAAAGTATCAAAGCACCTATTACAAATAGTAAGTGACCATTTGTGATAGTTTGTTAAGTCTACTGTTTTCTGTCCCCCTTGTTTCTGCAAAGAACTTGAGGGTTGTATTCATTCCAGATAAGGGTCCTGGGGGCTATGAGGGTATCTCTGTTTCTGTAAAAGGACAGAAGACTTACTGAGGGCTCAGAGTAGATTTTTGTCAAGGACCTATCTCTATAGTAGACTGGACCCTAGGCATAAAGGGGAAGGTCTGTCTCTTAGAATAATGGGAGCAGACTAGCTTGTGTATCACAGCTGGTTCTAAAAGACTTCAGATTTGTGTAAATATTTCTAAAAAACCCTTGCAGGTGGCTGGAACCACTCTGAGAACCCCTATTTTTCCTCTATAAGCCAGTAAAAGAGACTAGATATGATGTCAACTCTTTTCTCTCAAGACAGGACCTATCATCAATGTTGAAAGGACACTTTTAGAGTAGTATAGTGTAGTTTTTATCTACACACTTCATCTGCTGAAATAGAGATATTTTGCCTCCAAGCTATGCCTGCCATCAGAAAAAACAGCAATATTGTCACCTTCAAAAATGCTGAAACTGGCATCAGAGAAACACTTTATCTCATTCCAGAGAGTTGTAGAAAGTTTAAAGATATTGGGAAGAGAAGGAGAACAATTATACCTATGCCTATTTCACCTTCTAAACCTTGTATTCTGTCGAAAGAAGGATTGAAGGCACTTGTGAAAAAACATGAAAAACATGCTGCTAGACAAGCACTATTGTATCAAGTACTAAAGGCAAAAGAACTTCTTGACAAAATTCCTGACCCTCTACTACTATTACCACTCAAGTTACAAATAGGACCTCGAATTTCATCTCCTATTCTAATAAAACCACCCTTTCACCAAACAAGAGACTTTGAAGAAATCTTAAAACCAACTCTAGACTATATACTACTATTCTTTAATGAAATAAGGAAAACAAAAGTCTGGAGAAAAGAACAACAATATTGTTCTATATGGGAATAGTTCAGGAAATTAGAGGACAAAATATCAAAGGTAGAAAAGGAGGATCACATGATAACTGCAAAAGAGTGGAGATTACTAAAAGGTACTTGTAAGTGTCTAAGGAGTGTAGATTTATCAGAGCCAAAGACTGGAGTACCAGAAATATGTCAAACTCTTCTAGAGTTAAACATTTACATATCTTAGAGATAATATATCTAGAATGGTACTGCTGTATAACAATGGCATTAAGAGGCTAAAATTGGGTGTTTTTATCCTTTTACCCCCTTGAAAACCATACTCAAGAGCTGTAAAATACAAAAAAGTCAACAAACACCAATATTACTGCTGCTATACTTTGCAATATATGACAAGGTACAGGGTTGAATGTTAGTTCCTAGGGCGACAATACCTAGGAACTCACCAAGTAATACAGATAAAAGAGATAACAAGAAGGGAGATAAGAAGGAATTAACAAGTGCTCTGGGTCAATAAAAAACCTAGCAAAAAAGAAGAACTTTGTTCAAAGTTTATACTAACAAAAGTTATCCCTGATAAAGTGGCAAAATGTGCTTATTACTTATAACAAATCCATGGAACAACTATCTTAAAACTATTAATAAAAAGCATGTAAGGCCTTATAAGGCCTAGGGCACAATATTTGGTACAAAGGCAAAAAGGAGAGAAAGTGGAAAAAAGAAGGATCTGGATATAGTAGAAAATAGATGAGATTCAGAAAAAGGAAGGACTTGTGATACTGCCAAAAAAGATAAAGCACTGAAAAAGGCTTTAAACAAAATCACTGGATAGTTACAACAAACTTGGTCATAAGGGCAATTGTTCTTAGAAGAACCTCCTCCTAGAAACTATCTCCACCAGGTTCAAGCAAAATAAATCAGTTGTTTAAAGCATGACTAATAAAATCATTGGAGGAAAAAGAGATGACCCAGACTCCCTCTCTGAGGCTATTAATATAAAACAGCACGTCAATTGAGGAAATCTTTGATCCTATTCCCCCAAGTGGGAAGGAAAAGAGGACTTCCAAATTGGATTTACCTTGAGATTATAGAGTATAATGTTTGTGATCTACAGTCAGAGGAAAGTGTACCCGCTATTAGCCTGCAAAGTCGGAAGTAGTACTGGAATCTTGTAGCATTGTCATGTCGGACAGCCATTTAGGCAGTAAAAGGGACATTTTTTACCTTAATAACGAGAATAACTAGCTCAAGAGATGAGTTTGGCCTCCCAGAGATATCTATTAGATGCCCAGTCATGGACCTGAGCACACTGCTTGAGTAGCAGAGTAGTGGCTGTGACCACTACTATATACACCTCATAGAGATTGTCCAGAGAATTTCATAACAGATTTATAACAGAACTCCTCTCTAGAGTGCTCTCAAGAGCAGAAAAAACCTTAGAAGAATGTTCTCTAACAGAATGATGTCATATCTTGGTGACAGTGACTTATTTATAACATTTAGGTTACCATCAGAGCAGGACCATCATCGCTGATAGCTAATTATAGCAAGAACTAGCAAGACGAGTCCTCTTAAGGGCTGCATTGCAAACCTAATAGAAGAAGACTAAGACTTGAAGATGTGATGAGGTATAGAGAAGTAGTAGAAGAACTAGAGAGGTCAGGAAAAGAGGTCAGATAGAGAGATAGAAGAAGAGCTGTTTGATGAAGACAACGTGCTTAAGAGCAAGACGACTCGAGATCGCTGCCTCTCTCTACAGCCTAGCAAAAGGCTTGAGAGCCATCTATTGTTTAGAGAAGAACACCCAGAGTAGGATTAGAGGAGTGGGGAGTGGTAGCCAAGTGATCGGGAGAGGTACCGTCTTATCATTTCACTCTTACTATCTTTGGGAATTCAGGAGTTTTCTTTGTTTCTTTTCTTTTGTTGTATCATTGCTTTGTAATCCTAATAAAATACTCTAGAACACAGAGAGGAAGAAGACTTTAGACCCCCCATCATTTCTCCCTCTGTTGCCCTAGAGCTGAAAGGCTATTTGAGTAATTTAAGGTTTTTCTTTTGTGTTTGCTTTATGAAAACTCTATAAAACTTCCCTCAAAGGAAGACTCAAGCTCAACGGACTTGGGCATTTACTTACGCTAGGAGCTAACCACTCGCTACGGGTCATTGGAGTTGGCTTCCAGTTATACGATCAGCTGAAGAAGAGCCCATACGATGGCATGGGAGTTCTAGGTAGTACTACTGTATTGACAGCAAGCCAGGCTACTAGACTAGGTAAGGGCAGTAGTGTCATGGCATGAGATGAACACGTGCCTTAGGGATCCTACTACAGTGAGAGTTCTCTCAAGTAGATACTAAAAACAGTTCTTTTCTTCTTAGGTTTCTATTTGATATGTTTTGGTTATTATTTGGACTTTTACCTTTAGTAAGCTCTCTATTATTTGATTTATCTCCCCAGTACCTAGTTATTTAGTATACAATTGTAAAGCAGTTTGGAGATTTCATCTCTCTGACCTTGCTTTTACCTTTGTTTCGTGATCAAACCTTTTGATCCCCATCAGCATGCAACAAGACTATCTCCCTTAAAAATATTCCAGTTATACTTTGGGTATACAACACAAAAGTACAGACTGAGGCTTTAGTTGATTCAGGAGCTACCACAAACTTCGTTGATAGAGTTGTTGTGGAAAATAATAATCTGATAACATATAAACTAGCAAATCTATATTGTGTAATCAATGCGGATGGCACTCCCAACAAGGCAGGACAAATAACAGAGTATGTCTGAGCTTATGTAGAAATTGGATCTCACAAGACGATCTAATACCTCTTTGTCACCAACCTAAGGAATAAAGAGATGATGATTGGCTACTCATACTTGTATAAACATAATCCAAATATTGATTGGCAAAAAGATCAATAGGAGTTTACCAGGTGCCTGGATATATGCACTAGTAAAGTCCGTAAAACATGAGATGTAGAAACAGGAGCTAATGAGCTTTACCTTGAAATAGATGTCAGTGGATTCCCCTCATTGGATGACATAGAAGATGAGGACCCTGACAACCATATTCTTAGCTGAGCAGACATGACTGACCCAGGCAGTCATTAACAGGCGATGATAATTGCAACTATACTCAACAATTGAGACCAGTATGGGGACTCAGATTGTGAAGACACAAAGACCTGAAAGGCTCATATACCAAAATAGTTACACAAATATAGAAATGTGTTTTCAAAACATAAGTCAGAGAGAATACCATTATGGAAACCATATGACCATGCTATTGACTTTATGGAAGGCACAAAGCTTCCCAAGCCAACAAAGGTCTATCTACTATCTCTAGTAGAAAGAAACTCTCTTGACACATGGATTGATGAGAAACTTAGAAAAGATTATATCTGTCTATCCACTAGCCTGATAGCAGCTCTATTCTTCTTTGTAAAGAAACACAATAAAAGCTTATGACCCATTATGGACTATAGAGCCCTCAATGCAATTACTGTCAAAAATCGCTATTCAATCCCTAGAATAGCCAACTTGATTGAATTACTCAGCATTTTACCAAAATTGATTTGAAATGAGGATATAACAATGTTCGCATTAGAGAAGGGAGTGAATGGAAAATGGCATTTATCACAAGATAAGGCCTCTTCAAGGTAACTGTTATGTATTTTGGGTACTCTAATACACCAGCAACATTCCAAAGTATGATAAACAATATACTTGGAGATTTGATTTGCATTAGATTAGTAATGGTATATTTAGATGACATTTTAACATTTGGGACATGTTTGAAGGAATATAGGTGACTGGTCAAAGAAGTGCTGAAAAGACTTCAATTTAATGATCTTTACACTAAAGCAGAGAAATGTTTCTTTGAACAAAGTAGCATCAAATATTTGGGCATAATAATATCAGAAAATAAAGTACAGATGGACAAAGAGAAACTTTCAGGAGTTCTAGAGTGGCCAGTACTGGCAAAAGTCAAGCAAGTACAAGCATTCTTAGGCTTTGCAAATTTCTATCATAGGTTCATTGAGAACTTTGCCAAGATGTCGAAACCACTCTCCGACCTAACCAAGAAGGTGTTACAAACTTCATTCGGTCATATCTCCACCAAATCTTCGACGATTCCCACGATCTCAAAGCCAGCTTAAAGCCCTTAAGAGGACCTTTTGATCGATGCCAGTCACGTCTCGAGGCGATCAATAATGGCCGAGATATTAAGCAGATCAACTGGTAACTACTATGTTACTGTTTATTAAATCGCTAATATCTCGGAAACTGCTGAGATCAATACTTCGGTTCTAGGCTCAGCAGAAGCCTTCTTCATAATGCTCAGAATGAGCCTAGAATGACCTCAAGGCGATTAATATTAGTGGAGATATGAAGACCTCAATGTTTGCACATAGACTTTATTAATTACCCATAGATAGTCATCTG
>Ga0153958_1000309_pt1 | contig 11978 bp, 9 predicted proteins | sample TSFL042MetaG_FD_104719 | JGI IMG/M metagenome (GOLD analysis project Ga0153958, IMG submission 104719) | Attine ant fungus gardens microbial communities from Florida, USA - TSFL042 MetaG | ecosystem: Host-associated > Fungi > Mycelium > Unclassified | place: USA: Florida, Wekiwa Springs... | reverse complement strand
TATAATTATAAATCACAATATCTTGGCACCAAACTAGCAATATATCTGGTCATTTATATAATAAAATATTATAAATAATATAAAAAGAAGACCAAATAATATTATAATATTTGGGCCGATCAATATGTTAATTAATTAATGGTCAAAGTGTAAATTTGGTCTCATATCTTTGGATCAATTGCAAAATTGGTCCTATATCTTTGGGCCAGATGTAGAAGTGCTCTCGTATCTTTACAAAATGATTAATTAACTATTAATTGATCTTTTTGTAAAGATATATATGAGATCAATTCTACAACTTGACCAAAATATATGGGACAAAATTAGGATTTTTTTGCAAAGATATAAGACTAGAAGTGCAACAAAAAAAGATACAAGACCAAATTGAGAACTCACCACAAGATATGAGACCAAATTTAGGCTTTGACCTTAATTAGTTAATTAATATGCTTGGTTCATTCTTCCTTAATCTACATATATATATATATATGTTCTTCAACCATCTTATCATTATGCGTTTTATGTTTACACTTTACAGGAATTATGTTGTACAATTTGTAATCCAAATGCAAATATCGAATGCAGCAATTGTACAACGACTTGCTGGAAATTTTGTTAAATTGTCTAGGAACAAGTTTGGTAATTATGTGGTGCAAATGCTTTTGGAAAACTCTAATTTGAGGATTGTTGGTTTCATAATTCAAGAGATAATGAATAGCCCTGAATTTCTTGATGTTCTTCTGAGTCCATTTGGGAATCACGTTGCACAAGCAGGACTCAAATTTTCTGTGGTTAGTATATATATTATTACTTAATTAAGTTCTTCAGTAGGAAATAAATTAAACAAGATTTTTGAAGGACTAATTTGGTTTGACAATTAAATTACAGGGATCAGATGTGCATTACACTTTTGTGAACAGAATCATATCCCACGAAATGTTTTTACATCACTTCTATGGGTTCAAAGTGTTGGCGTCTGCGAGAAGGTACAATATACAGTTAATGCTTCAATCATATACAAATATGTAGGAGCCAGTGGGTTTTATGAGAATAAATTGTTGAGAAAAAAAAATTATTTTGTCAACAAGTATTCATGGTGTATGCCCTAGAGGCCAATTATAGTGGCACTGAATCTTCTGTCATTCTTTTTTTATTTTTTAATGTTGCCTTTGTTGTATAAAAATCCAAACCATTCATGTTCATTTAATCGACTACCTTCCGGTCGAATACTCTGAATTTTGGCCACATTGACATTTATTCGACAAGAGAGCGCGCGGTCGCATGATAAATTGTTGATAATTTTTTTGGATAATTAGTTGGAATGGGTAGTAAAAATTCTTATGTTTTGTTGTATAATGTCTGATTTTGTTGCATTCTAATTTGAAATAGGAGAGTTATGATTAACTTTATGAAATGAGAGACCCACTTTCGAATTTGATTTAATCTCATTTGTTGACAACACTCATTGAAAAGAAAAAAAGCTCATAAAAAACAACTCGTAGTTTTAATTTTATCGTATTCAGACTTAAAACAAGAGAAATATGATCATATTCAATAATTAAAGACCAAAATGGAGCTATTGGAAATCATTAAAAATCAAAATAGAACAAAAAAATATTAACGACCAAAATAAATTATATCTAAGAAAAATATTAAGAAGCAAAATAAAATTTTGAAAATGGCGAGGCTTTCAATTGGGGTGGGAATATAATGGAGTTGTTGGGGCCACTCTTGTTTGCAATTGCTCTGTCTCTTCTCCCTAGCAAAACGTTTCAGGAAGGACCCCTGCCTGAAATTGATTAATACATTTATTAATTACATATATAGAGGTCAAAACTTCAAATTATAGGTTAAATTTTGTTTTGGTTCTATTTTAGTTATTTTATTTTTTTCATTTGTTCTACCGTTAATTCAAACATGGTTCCATTTGGTTTTTAATATTATCGTTGATCTGAACAATTAATATGAATGAATAATTTTTCTCTTATATATGTATATAAGTGAGTTGACTATTAAAGAAAGAAAAATCTTTCTCAAGTAAGAAATTGAAAATAAATTTGTGATTAAATTTTTTTTAAGAAAAAAATTTCTTTCTCTATCGGTCGGCTCACTTATTAAAAGAGAAATAGTACAACTTAGTTGTCTAGTTTAAAGTGACAAAAATGAGATGAAATCGTGTTTTTAGACGCTATCACCTTTAGTGATCGAAGCACCTCAAAGCAACGATGAGAAGTGAAAAATTGTGATAGAAATTGGCAAGCCCTAGTTCGGAGAAACGACACACACAAGAAATGAAGAAAAATAGTAGGTCCCGACACACGACCAACCAACAAAAGAAGAAAAGCAAGCGTAGTCGATTGTTTGGGTTTAGTGACAGACATTTCCGTCGCTATCCCGTGGCAACTTCTTATTAGAAATATTTCCTATTTCTACCCAAAAAAAAAGAGAAACGTTTTCTATTACCTACAAAATATAATTAGCTAATTATCTCGAATTAATCATCTCCTACTATTGCGCCCCATCCATTTTTCATAGTGTATTTGCATAATTTTTTCTTAGCTAATTGAATTTTTTTTTTCTAGTAATGTACAAAAATAGATGAAGAGAAATAGTTTAGTATGATTCTCACTAAGAGAACCAAGACACACAGTTAAAGCACATCGTTAGATTGCATGGTGAGAACAAGTAAATGGTCATACCATCTTTTGTTTTGAATTTTATTCTTATATAGTTTAATATTGTATGATTGAATTGAACAATATTTTTGAATTATTAAGTTTTCATTGACTCTCAGCCTAAAGATAATGAAAATTTTGACGGAAATTATATTTTACAAGGTAAGTGGTTTTATTTCACTTATTATTATTTCAACTTCATACTTGATGTTAAATTTTAACACATCTGTAGATATTGTTGTTGGTTTGGAATACCTGCACTGTTTAGGTAATCTACTCAATAAATATACATTCAGTATCTAAGGCTTAGGTCTAATTTCTATCAACTTCTTTGTTGGCATTCAAACAAAATATGTATGAAACTATGAAGTATATGATTTGCACATAAGAGGTACAATTTTGGAAGTGTATTGCCTAAAATCTTATTCAAATACCAGGGCATTTTTGGCATGTCTATTGTACTTAAAATGTTATCTTCCATGTATGTTTAGTGTGTTATATTGTTGTCTACCATGCCTAAAAATCTGATCTAGGTGGATGAGTATAATATTAAGACAAGTTTTGGGTATGTTTAGTGTGTCATTGTTTGTGTTATTGAAGTGAATTTTGAACACTTTTGGTATAGTTTTGTTGACCATAAATCTTCCTAGTTTGATAACCACTTGTATTGGGCATGTTTTCTAATTGATTTTCAACATGTTTTTTCTTTGTGGTTTTTGTTGTTCGCAGAAATTCTTTGCTCATTGAAAAGAAGTATTCGAATTACACAACATAAGATATAACGGTGGGAGGGCAAGAAGGAGCAAATGAAACTTTAGATTTTGTTGTATGTTATTTTGGACAAGGCTTTTTTTGTAGTTGAATATTTTGTATTACAAATTTATATTATCAATTTGACAAGTTTTTATTTATTGAATTAGCTATAATATATTCTTGTTGACGATGATTAAATTATATTTTTTATAATTTGTGTTGGAATCATAATATTATTATTAATGAGAAATTGATCACCGAACAAATTTAACAACACATTTTCTCTTTTGAAAATAACAAATAACAACTGAAGTGAAGACATTGCTAAAGGTCAATCATATTTAAGGTGAACTTAGTGTCTATTAGCAACGTCCTTATTCACATTTAGCAACAGACAAATATGTTCTCAAATTAGCAACAGATTGATTGGGCCCGAATGTTTTGATTTTTGTTTTTAAAGCTGCGTTTGGCTTACCTTTAAGCTTTCTTTATCTTCCGATATCAATATAACACTGGAGCTATAATATTATTGACTATTTGTTCTACCTTTATCTTTCAATCATTTATTTTCTACCAATATAACTCTAATATCTCTCATTTATCTTCCCAAATTACTAATACATCTCTACTCAACTACGTATAATTAACTATACTCTACCACAAATATAAAAAAAATTATTTGGCAAAATAGTAACGTTCAATACCCTTATTTATTACACTTACAACTTTCTCTCTCAATTATTTGGCAAAATAGTAACTTTCAAGAAAATACATAATTCATACCCTAAAAATATACCTTTTGGTCCCTCCTCTAGTATATACATGGGTATTATTTTTTGTTGTATAAAAAAAAATTAAAAGACAGTAACGAGAAAAAATATATAATCTAGTCCCCAAAAGTTTACAATTCAATACCTAAAAATTACATTTTGGTCCCTCCCTCACATCCAACCCCCTTTATCATACTGCTAGTCCAACTTTCGTTCTCTTTTAACACAAATTCGGAGACAAATCCTTTATTATACCACTACACTAAAGTCAAAACAAACACCAAAATAACATTACATTATCCTCCAATATCTTTACCATTTTTACCCCTATACAACTTTAAAATAGCAATACAATTGTTTCAACCAACCACAATTATTAAATATCCTTTAAAATTAAATGATTTCACATCATAATTTCACTTTTATCTCTCAATTTCCCAAACATCATTTACTAAAAAAACTCATTTATCATACATCTCTTTTATCTCTCCTTTACAATAAAACCTCTCCTTTAACTCCTCCTTTACACTAAATTCAATCCAAACGCACCCTAAATCATTGAATACAAAAGATACAAATTTTATTGTTCAGTGGATCTTGGTTGATCCTTGATTGGTTTCTAATTGGTTCAGGGAATGTTCCTTATTCCTTGCGACCTTATGCTCCGTGGGCGCCCATGACCTCTATGGTTATGGGCGTTCTCGACCTACCTTGTGGGCCTATGGCGTGGTGGGCCAAGGGCATCTTCTGCCAACTAGGTCTCCTAATTATTGGGCCTATTATCACTAGTCCCAACAAAAGAAGTGAAGCTCTGTCCCCATGAGATGTGTCCCCACGAGTGGATGACAGATACAACGTTTTTCGTTGGTTTGTTTTGAGGCTCTATGTTTTTCCATTCCTGGCGCTTGGGTGATTATCCCGATTTGGATTAATTCAAGGTGTACTTTGCACTGGCCTGTGCTGCTTTGCTACTTAGGTGCTCACGCGCCTTGATCTCCTTGGCGGTGTGGTGCCCTTTGGGCGTCCTTGCCTGCCTAAGGGCTTCTTGGCCCGATTATGTATTCGGCTTGAACTTTGTCATTTTGACATAGTTAAATAGATTGGGGCTATTATCACTAGTCCCTTTGAAAGAAGTGAGATTGTGTCCCCATGAGGGGAGTCCCGTTTAACGACGTTGTCGTTCGCTTATGATTTCTTAATGGCGCAATTGGCGTCCTCGTTCGCTTTACGCTCCGTTTGGAGGATTTTCATGTTCCTAGTCTCATGGTTTGTGGCATCCATGATTTTGGTATGCTTGAATGATTGAAAAGACATGACTACACAATTGAAATAAAAACAGAGTATCCCAATCTCCCTAGTACTTCTTCATTCATATAGCATGCAGGGGATAATATGTGGGAGTCCTGCTCCCCAAATGCTAGGATATGCAAAGATGCCTTCCCTTCTTAGACAACATTATATTATGAGTAATGTGATGAAGAAAGTGTCCATGTCATAAATAAAAGGTGGAACTCCATTGACTGAAGTTCGCAAGTGAATTAGATCCCAATTATCATTAAAATATTAAATACCCCATGGATGATTGTTCATGTCTTCTTCCACTACATAGATAATCTATCTATGGTTTGGGGGTTTTTGTATTATTCACATTATGTGAAACCGTGAGTGCATAGATTCAGGGAATGATAATTATAGATAATTCAATATGCCCATTTTTAATGTTCATTCAACCCAACACAGATGCAAAAGCATGTATAACGGGCTAGTCAATCACGGAAGCAAGCAAGCAAGAAGCAGTTCACATTTTGTTTCCAAAGAAAGCAATCAAGGCTGGGAGAAGAGTAACAGGGTACCTTAAGGGGTATTCGACCCTTACCCCTCTTGTCAGATTCCGTTCGAGCTCCGTATTGCAAACAGAACAACGACATCCTTCTTCCGGACGAGGCTCATATTCCACCGTTAACTCTGCTCGGTCGGTCTGCCAAAGGAGTCACTAACTGCGACGCTGCTTCCCGCCGTTCGCCGAGTCTGCTCCCATATTTGTTCCGGCGATGGTTCCGTTTTATTCTCGTGGGAAGAGAGAGTGACGGAGTTCGACCTCGGAAGCTTCTCCGTCGGCTTGGACCTTCATTGAAGACGACGTCGCCGGTGGCTCCTCCTTCATGCTCTGTTGCCTCTGAAAAACGCCAAATCCGTCGGGATTTCACGGAACGGAGAGCTCGATGGCGGCTTTGCTAGTTTTTGTTGAGCTCCAATTTTGACCTCCCCAGATTTATGAATTTCTTCATGTTCTTTCTCCATCATCTTCTTCCCCTTCGCTCATAATTTTGGGAGAACAAAGCTATTAGTTTGTCCCCACAGCCGGCGCTAGTGATGAACTAGGATTTGGCCGAGGGTCGTTTCTCGGTTCACCACAAGATTTTCCTGCAAGATAATGAACCACAGGGGATCTCCCCTGTGATTCACCTCCGAAACTTAAGTTAGTATTGAGTAATACGAGAGGAGAATCTGAGCTAGCATGAGTAGTGTGAGTAACTTGAGTAACGTACCTTTCTAGGGTTATCATTTTGTATTTATAGGCTCATTGAGGAGAGTCCGTTTAAGGAAACTTCCTTGATTGTAGAAGAGATATCTTCAGTGATATGGGAGGTGAATCATAATTTTTCCTATTTCATGTAGGAAGATATTGTTTTGCTAATTAAGGATAAGTGAATCACTATTTCCTTATTTGCGTAAGGCGATGGCCAAGGCAGAATCCTTGGGAAGGATCTCTGAGCGATTTGTCTTGATTGACATTGGATCTTGGTTGATCTTTGATTGGATATATATATATATAAAAGTAATATTTTTGAAGTGTAAAAATATAAAAACAAAACTCAAAATAAAAAAATATATAATTCCATTCCCAAAACTTTAATAATATTTTTTGTTGTTTGTTATATTTTAGCGTTCTGAGTATATGTGTAATATTTTTTGTTGTCTCATTCGACAACAAAAATTACAGATCAGTCCAACTTTAATAATATTTTTGGTGGTGTGAAAATTTATAAGCATATTTTAGTAACATTAATGAGAAAAAATATATTTTTGGTGGTGTGAAAATTTAATTACAGTAAACAGAAAAAATATATAATCTAATCCCTAAAAGTTTACAATTAATTACTCAAAAATTACATTTTGATCCCACATTCACACCTCCATCCTCCTTTACCATAACACTCCAAAAATCTTCATTATTAATTTCCTCTTTTAGTACAAATTTCGAGGCAATCATTACTCGTACCACTTTACTAACACCAAAACAAACAAAAAAATAACACTCATTTATCCTCCTTTATTTTTACCTTTTTTACCCTATACAACTTTAAAATACCAATACAATTATTTCAACCCACCACAATCATTACATACCCTTTAAAATAATTTCACATCATAATTCCTCCTTTATCTCTCATTTTCCCAAACACCATTACTAAATACTTTCTTTATAACACAAATCCTTTACATCTTCTTTATTAACTCTCCCTTTCCTTTATCCTCCTTTAACTTAACCTTCCTATCCAAACACACCATATATATATATATATATATAGAGTGATTTAGAACTGTCACAAGAATCTAAATTAAAAAAATATATATGTGCTTTTGGTCCACTCATTTGAAGAGACTACCAAATACCTAATTTAAAATTTCTAAATCATAACAAGCAAACAAAAAAAAAAGTAATAAGGGGAAGGGGCATCTATTATTGACATTGCTCTATCTGATTCGTTAGATAGCATGATTATGATATAAAACAAAGAATACGAATTAATAATTTTCTTTCTTCTATTATTTGGAAAATGATCTTTACTTGCGGGTGTATATGCAAGGTAGATTTGGTTTGGAATGCCTCCAAATTAAATAATCTAGATATTCTAAGTGCTAACACAACATTCTTTCGGTAGTCAGCACGTATTCCTCTGATCAATCATTGGTTTTTATATTTTTATAATACAAAAAAAAAAATAAGGATTCACATCACCCAAACGAAAAAATAATTCTGAAGATGGGTACCACGTTGGAAGGGGAGCTGGTGGGGCAGCAGATGGGTTGAAATCGCAGCACATGCTACGATTTCAATCATTGAAATCTTGGATTCCAATGATTGAAATCGCAGCATGTGCTGCAATTTCAACGGCTGCAATTTCACCATTTTTTCTAAAATTATTACAAATTAAAAATTATATAGTTAAAAAAAAATTATACAAATGAAAAATTAATTATATCAAGTAACAAAAAAAATTATACGAGTTATCCACTTCATCCTGGGGTATATCTATTTGGAGGGTTCAACGTATTTCGATTATGTAGAAAGGGCGGTGAGAAAAATGTTTGTGGTGGATGCATGTCAGCTTGTGAAAATGTTTGTGAATCAGGAGGAGGCATGTCATGCTGTGAAAAATGTACAGGAGGCATGTCGTGCTGCACTGTATAGTCTGGATCCGTCAACAAGTCCAAGAACGGTATCTGTGGAAGGCGTGAAGACGACTCCGCAATGTCTAACGAGGCAGGACGTGCCGAAGAACCACCACTGTAGTATGCTGAACTAGAAAAACCGCCGAATGAACTAAAATTGTGCTGCGAAAGAGATACCCCAAGTGACAGGTCTGGGTAACCAAAATTCTGTGAAAGGCGGGAAGACGACTCCGGGACGTCTAACGTGGCCGAAGTACCACCGTCATAGAATGAGGACGAAGTCCCACCACCACTTAGGAATGCCGTCAAACCATCAAAAAGGGGGGATTCATGCCTATGCGATGGAGGCGGCTCCTGGTAAGCAGGGGACGACGCATGGCATGTATGTCTCTGTGCCGGGGGGTGCAATGGAGGCGACGGCGGCGACGGCTGATCGTAAATTACTTGTTGCGGTTGTCTAGCCGAAAAATGCCCTTGCCGCCACCTCTTGTTTCTTGGTGGTGACTGTGTCGGAGGAATTTCTGGCAAATTAACGTCTGGCCTGGCGGGTGCTTGACACTGCGTGCCAGCATGTTTCCGTGTGCCTCCAGCCCCTCACCTAATGCCCCCCTGACATTAATAGAGATGGTCTTGACTTGGTCGGCTAATTCTTCAACAGTGGTCTCAGGATTGTTCGTATGTTCTTCTAACCTGTCCAAATTCTAGACCTGCATGAAGTCGTAAACATAAGTGATTATACGAAAAAAAAATATTAAATATATGGTTACGGGAAATTAAATATGATTTACGCACCGCATACATGATGGATCCACCAACAGCGTCCAACCATCGCCATGTGTGCCTTTTGTACCACTGGAGGTACTCGTCAAGCCTAACCAATGGCCTAGACGACGCATTTATACTGAAGACAAAATTATTTCGTTGGGCCCAACACATGACAAATGGACGATGCCTATTTTCCCAGTCAACTTGGGTTTGTCCTCTAAGATCTCTTCCGTGATAACCCAAGTTGTCTAAGTTGATTCCAGGACCAGGAATGTGTTGGTCCATCTGAAACTGTCGCAGCACTCGATCAGGGTGGTGCCACTCGACTATGTGCATACATAACAGCGGACATGAGGACCGCCACACAGAAGAGTTATGCAGACAGTAGTCAGGGATGCGGGCTGCCACGGCGGCATCATTGTCATATGGCTGCCACACGAACTGGAAAAAAGCATCGTTAAGCATAATGGAATAAAAATTAAAATTATACAATATAGTCATAATTGTCATGCATACTTCACGCCCTTTATGATGATCAATCCACTGGCGGTACCACAGTATAGATTCATCGCGTGGTAAGAAATGGTTAAGCCTTGCAGCCCACCTACACATAAATGAAAACCATTAGTATAATATAGTAAAAATTATAATGTCAATGGAAGGGATAACATGAATATACACGGAAACACACATACCGGTGTCCCAAAGGCGGTGGTGGAAAGCCCCACTCCACATACAGATCTCGGGCGGGTGGTTGGTTTCTGCGATGTGGGGCTAGTGACGGGAATAGATCCCAAGCCCATAGTTGCATAAGAAGGATGCAACCGCCCATCCCCTTGGCCTCGGGTTTTGTGGCATCACACATATCACTATACAAGTTTGATAATACAACTAAACCCCAACTGTACCCCCTGCACAACTCGAGGTTCTCCAAGAAACGCAGGTACATGCAGTGCACTAAATTACGTGACTGGTCAGGTATCAACCAGCCGCCGATCAATGCGTAGTATATACGCTCGTGCAAACTGCTGCACCTGCTCCTCTGTGGGATTTTCTAGAAATCGTCGTGCATTAAAATTCTCAAATAACCAGGTCATTTTCAACCACTGTCCTTTAAACATTTTTTCGTGGGGTGTGTGACCCAAAAGTCGGCCGACCAAATGTCTCCAATCGCCATCTGAATGGCCAATAACTGGCTCCCCATCACACGGTAGTCCCAGCTGTATGGCGACATCCTGGAGAGTGATCGTGCACTGTCCCTGCGGCATATGAAACGTGTGGGTCTCCGGCCGCCATCGCTCGACTAGAGCAGAAATCAAGCTGGCCTCAAATTTAAAAGTGGTGGCCACAATGCGGGAGACCCCATAAAACCCAGCACTCATCAAATATGGTACGATACGCGGATGCGGCTCACCGTGAAACTCCTGAGTACGTGTGCATCGATGTAGCGTGAGAGTCCGGGAGAGTACTGACTCCTGCAATATGATAACAGAAGGGTATTAAAAGATATATAGAAACAATTAATTAAGCGTATGAAAAAACACTAGTCAACAAATAACCAAATAATTAACCGTACATTGCCATTCCAAATGTGCATCGCGATATGTCGCTCCGTTAAATAGAGCACGCTTCGGTCGACTGGCAACAGGCTGACGATGCGCCTTTGTTGTCTTTGATTACGATCAAGTCTGTTGGCCATCTTTACTACAAACGAATATATATATTGAAATTAAAAATCATCCATAATCATCCATAAAAATCACTGACATTATCCATAAAAATCACTTAAATTAAATATCGAAGTTTACAAACAAGTTTACAAATACATCAGTTTACAAATACATAAATTTACAAATTTCTATTTCGTTGTGGACACCGTTTCTTATTGTGTCCAATGGCCCTACATCTGCTACATCTAATGGTCCCAACTGGTTCCCTATCGTCCATCTCGTTGTGAATGCGGGCCTCTGCGGGTCGACCATATTTGCTCCTCCGTTTCTCGGTGTCCGGCCACACGGTTGGACCTATGTACGGCGGCCATGATGAGACGTCGCCAATAGGTTGAAAGTGGGTGTTATATGCCTGTATCATTGTATCCAATCGGAAGTATTGACTGCGATTTCAACGTCAGTTGACGTTTTTTTAAAAAAAAAATAAAAAAAAAAAAAGATGGGTGCCATCTCGGGACTAATTTTTTTTGGGTGATGTGGCGCATTTTTTTTTTGTATTATAAAAATAAAAAAACCTCAATCATTGCGAATTATTTTATATTTATAGACTTATTAGTTGTAATACTTAGTAACATCATAAAATATATTATCATTATTAATGTTTTACTACGAATCTGAATTTATGTGAACTTTCATGTAATTAAGTTAGGAAGTGGATTAGTTAATACTGTCCTCACCTCTGAATTTATGTGAACTTTTGCAGTTTCTTGTTCAACTCTTGGCTCTCGCAGCCCTCTCCGGTGAACTAGGTAAGTGCTAGCCATTTTCCAGTTCATCACTTATGATAAAGAAATAATAAATTGGCCAAAATCTTATTTTGGTCCCTA
>Ga0153958_1000308_pt1 | contig 11986 bp, 13 predicted proteins | sample TSFL042MetaG_FD_104719 | JGI IMG/M metagenome (GOLD analysis project Ga0153958, IMG submission 104719) | Attine ant fungus gardens microbial communities from Florida, USA - TSFL042 MetaG | ecosystem: Host-associated > Fungi > Mycelium > Unclassified | place: USA: Florida, Wekiwa Springs... | reverse complement strand
GTTAAACTGGACTGGACATATTTGTTAAAATGCAGGTCCGAGTTTTTATTATGCCGACAAAAGCTCCGGAAGAATAAGTATTGTTCTTTCCCCATTGCCATAATGGCAATGCAGATATGACGGTCTCACAAGTAGAGGTTCGTTAGCGAATACCTTGAATGATTTTCAGCAACAGAATAGTCAAACTTTGACCAGCCAGCTGGCAGAAGGTAGATAACGCGTCAAGATGTTGCGTGTACGAATGACATCCACATTCAATAATATTTCAGAAGGACCCAAAACGTTTGACCAGGAATCCTTCCAGAGTTAGTAAGTCAGTTCTAACGCATAAAAGTATCTATAGTTCCGGAGCACGTGATAATTGAGAACGTGTCGAAGTCTCCCTTCAAAGCCACGAGTGACGAAAGTCAGGACTGCCATCATGGATCTACTGCACTCTCAGCTCGCAGCACTCCAGCAAAAGTTGTCTTTTGTTGCAACCGATCCAATTGACTGGAAATTTTATGTTCAAGCCTGCTCATGGGGTGTGACTCTATTCGAGTCTTACCTGCTGTCAGTTCTCATGCTTTTCGCTCATCTTCCCCATCTCACTTTACAACATTTTCTCTCAGGCTCCGTCAATATCCCTTGTATTCGAAAACTACCCCTCCAGAGGTGTTGGGAGGGCACTTTGATGATGACGCTTTCAAAAAGTCGCAAGATTATGGCAGGGACAAGGCCAAGTTCTCTCTTGTCACAGGATTGCTCAAGCAAGCCGTTGATTCTGCAATGCTTCATTATGGACTATACGCATTTGCATGGAATGTAGCTGGGCAGGTGATTACCTACTTCGGATATGGCAGCGAGTATGAGGTCTGTGACTCTTCGCAATCAATTTCAGCCTCGAAACTAACCGGGCACAGATTTTGCAATCCCTTGTATTTGCTGTCGTTCTTTTCGTCGTCTCGTCCATACCTTCGATACCCCTCTCTGCATATCAAACATTCGTCTTAGAGGAGAAGCACGGTTTCAACAAGACTACACCCACCCTATTCGTCACAGATCTCCTGAAAGGTTGGGCGATCGGCTTCGTCATTGGCATGCCATTCCTCGCTACTTTCCTCTATGTCTTCAAGTGGGCTGGAGACCGCTTTGTTCCTTGGCTTATGGCTTTCTTGTACAGTCTTTTCATCTTCAGAAATAACGATATGTTTATATACATCCAGACTGGCTTTCCAAATCATCATGGTTATCATTTACCCAACTGTGATCCAACCGCTCTTTAACAAGCTCTCGCCCCTCCCGGAGGGCGAGCTACGCACAAGGACTGAATCGCTCGCGACGAAGCTCAAGTTCCCCTTGAAGCATCTGTATGAGATTGACGGTTCCAAGCGTAGCTCTCATAGCAATGCTTACTTCTTTGGATTACCCTGGGTCAGTATCCCTTGCCTTCTGCGAGCATTTTTTCTTATCGCAAATCAGAGTAAACACATCGTCATCTTCGACACCTTGATCAAAGAAAGCAAGCCCGATGAAGTCGAGGCAGTTCTAGGTATGTACCCTTCTTCTTCCCTAGTCCATCAGTTAAACGTCGTAATTCAGCTCATGAGCTCGGTCACTGGTATCACATGCACCCAACGAAGTTGCTTTGCATATCTCAACTCCACATCTTCACCATCCTTGCCACGTTCCCAGCGTTCCTACACGCACCACAGTTCCTCCGTGCATTCGACTTCTCCAAGGCCGTTTCTGCCCGCCCGCCCACCGTCGTCGCGTTTTTGCTATTTCAGGTTCGCCGTCCTGCATTTCTCTCCTCGCGCACACAACGCTGAATACGTACATAGATGATTCTTACCCCTATGGAAGCCATCATTGGTATCGTGCTGAATTTCATCTCACGCCAGTTTGAGTGGGAGGCCGACCGTTTCGCGTGCGAGATGCAAGACCGGCTGTCAGCCCCGGAGATGAACGATATGGGCGAGAGGCTTGGACGGGCATTGATCACGCTCCATGTTAAGAATTTGAGCACCGTCTGGGTGGATTGGCTGTGAGTCGATGTCGCGCTGTTCTGTTTTGTACGTGGTGCTGATGGAATCTTGCTACAGCTACTCGGCATACCACCACTCTCACCCCACCTTGACGGAACGACTGAAGGCTCTTCAGGCATTCCAAGCTAAAAAGGATGGTGCGGCAAAGAAGAAGCTGTAGAAACACTCCTGTCCGATTAAGTACTTAGAAAGTCGCATTAGGTAAACTACAGATTTGACCGAAAGTATCAACACCACTATCGACTAGAATGCTCACGAGGGTTGGCTTGATCAGCTCATTCCATAACTAGGTTCTCTGTGAAGCATAGTCTCTTGCATCTTGTCTTCCCTTTTCAACGTCGACACTGAGAAGCACGGGCACTGCAGCCCACACCATGAACACGAGGAAAAAGAATGCGTAGCGGATATTCCCCGTGCTATCTGCGATAAGGCCCACAATGAGCGGGCCAACAAAAGAGCTTGACTGAGTGAAGACATCCAGTCAGTACGACCAAACATCAAAATAACTTCCCAACCTTGTCTGTGATCGAGAAAAGCCCATACCTGAGCGATATGTTAGTTTATGCATGTTCTGCTGCGATATAAGACATACCATCGAGCTTCCTCCCCAGGGGGTAATAATTCAGCGTAGAAAGCTCTGGCATAGCTCTGGAATGCGCCGTATGCAAAACCTATGATAGCGGGTCAACCGAAGCTCACGACCGACAGCTATACCAAGCAAGGCACGAACCAAAGTATACCGCAAGACCAAACATTTCCCCCCGTGTTGTCAGTCCTCCAAACCGTGCGTTTTCCTTAAAGATGGGTAGGAATCCCAGGCAACCGTACGCCGGAATCAGCGATACCATTATCACGAGAAGGACAAGGACACGGAGGTTCGACCACATGAATCTACGCTGGAGAGTCGGGAACACCAGCGAGCCGATGATTCCAAAAGTTGGTGTGATAGCGCCAATCAGAACGAGGGACGAGGATTCCATGTGCAGAGTTGTTTTCCCAAACAAAACTGCGGTTGAAGTTATAGTGGTGAAACCTAAATATTCAAACTAAGATGGGCATTTAACCACAGAGTGACCAACAGACCGTCGGATAGAAGAAACCAGGCAGCAAGGTATCTGAAGGTCTGCTTGAGACGCTTGATCTCCCGCCAGCGGAGCATAACGCCCAAACGTTTCCATGCAGCCATGATCTCCGAGCCGAAAGTCCAATTGTCATCTGATTTAATAGTGCCGGACTCTACGTGCGGTTCTTCGATGTTGGTTGCGTTTGGCAGCCAAATAGCAGCAGGTATGGAGAATAACGCCCACCATATGCCGCTGAGGCCAATGGCGAGCCGGAGTGAAAAAGTAGATCCATGTAGCTTAGTTACAGGTATGAGCGCAACCAACAGAAGGATGATTCCTGCGCCATAGCCGGAAGCAATTCCCAAGGATGATATTCGCGAAGTGGCTCTCGATAATGCAGCATTGTAATCTGACTGAGAAGTATCCGAATGTATGGGATACCCAAGGAGGGGAGCTGATACCTCTTCTAATTCGCCATCGGCGCTGACGGCCAGAGTAACATCATCGCCTTGACTTTCGAATGAACTAGGCAAGTCGGAGTAAGCCTGAGATACTTCTGGAGAATCTTTGGCCAATGAAGGAAGGTACGCGTTCATGGCTACTACGGAGGCACCAAATCCAACATTGGCAAAAATTGCCAGCAGAGCGCACATCGGCCAAAGAGGGGATGATGATGATAGAGGCAGAAAGAGTATTGCCGAGGATGCGCCAATTGCAGCGAAAGTCAGGATAAGGGGCTTTCTGTATAGTGCTACCACGAGAGTTAAAGACTGGTTCCAGAAAGAAATGTGAGACGCACGACGGTCAGCTATGCTCCCCATTGAAATCACTGTAAGTGCTTGCAAAGCGACGGATATCGAATAGACATAGAGACTGAGTAGGTTTTGACATCTACATCAACCGTTACGAAACCAGAGACGCACCTAAAACTGGCGGTATCTATCCACAGCCAACCAATCTTCACTGCACACCTCACATCCGCACTGGCTGGGGCAGCTCCAGAGAGAGAGGAACAAGGTTCAACTTTTTCTGGCTGCAGGAAGCCATTGTCATGGGCAAACTGCTCCAGGCAAATAGGTAAGAAGAGTGTCAGGGATACTACCACAAACACCTCGCTTGCCGAAGCGTGAATATCTCAATGGAAAGGAGAATATAGTGCTACGCACCTAGCGAAAGCGTAGCTGAGCCATCCTCTCAACCTTTGCTTGTACGTGGTGGGCGTTGTCGAGGTCATGTTCACGTTCTCTGAGGGTCCTACGCCTCAATCACATCGAATCACATGATATGCCTCATTGGCGGCTTAGTAGCATTGAGCTGCGGCTCCTATATAAGGCCGATCTACCAAGGTAAACATACAGTGACCAGGCATATGCACATCAAGACTAAGGTATATAAGCACCATCGATGCGTGCCGCGCCCATGTATAATGAGCAACGCTCATAGATGGATGACTACTCAGTAATTGCCACAGCAAGCCATTGTGTCGTGCCACCATAATCCTTTGCATCGTTATGATCTAGCATCAAAGGTTGGGGTTTTATTTCGTGAAGCACAGGATCCTATAAGTCAACTGTTTTGCTGTATTGCCCTTATTGATGAACGTGTGTCAAGGCCAGTGCGAAATGAAGTCGCCTAGAATGCTTGACTGTGCTCGCAATGATGTGAAGATCGTATTAGTAAATTCGAAATTGAGATAGGATGGATTCACTAAGGATAGCGCGGATGAAATTTGGAACGCGATAGATGGTGAGACGTAGTACAGTAGGGGAGGCATTAACCGGTTGATGCTCGGGATATATAACAGCTAATGTATGACTATGCCTCCTCCTAACTGGGGGGGCATCAGGACTGGGGAATCAAGAGAAATACGACATACCTGCTCTAGATGAGCGTCAATAATATCTCCTTCTTCCATATCCAACTGATCATGCGTTAGCAGACGAACGTCCTTTTGTCACTAGTAGAGCACTCACACTCATAGGCGTGTCTTGAGCCTGCAGCCTTTTCCCATCGTACGTAAACTTGAATGTCCCTGAAAGCCAACTATGAACATCGAGCTTCTGCATCTTGTTGTGCACCCACCTGGCTCTTTGCCGAAACGTTTCTGCACGTTATGCAGGATAAAATCAGGAGTTCAGCATAAAGATCGTGGGTCTCACCTCTGCTGCATCAAAGATCTTTTTGAACTGCATATTGTGCTTCACCTTCACAGTAATTTCTGGTTACAGTTCGTCAATACGTGACGCGCTAGATAGTTTAAGAAGGGGACTGACGGGTACCATCATAGTTGATGACCAGGCCCAGCTTAGGTTTGACATCTTCCTCTTCGGCCATATCTGCACTTGGTTTGGCGCTGGTAAAAGGAGTGGCGGTTAAGTATAAGTAGTACCTGAGCTAGACCGAACTTCGGACGCGTACAACGCGATGCATTAGCCCTCATTTTCTCACGCCCCAACTGTCCCCGTGACCGTCCGTTATCACGTGGGCTTCGGGGGCTTGGTAGCATCATTTAGAACTCACCCCTTACCTCCACCAAATTTGCTCCCGAACTATACCACGTGATTTCAGTTTTGGCCGCTATCCAACTCACAAAGGGGGAGTATACCAAGTGGTATCGCATCATGAGTCCCATGCACAGACGAGCGTCCTCAGTGTCAATGGTAGTAACTTTGGCTGAAGTAGAAGACAAGAATTTAAACCGGACTTTATGACGACTTGTTGGATCGTCGAAATAACTCAAGCGTTTCATATCCGTTATAACCCATTCCCACCAAGTGAGGCACGGTGAGTGGATTAAGACAGTATAAATTTGGCCGATAAGTTAAGACCCATAATACTTATTCAACCTAGTCCTCGTGGAGTACCTCCAGTGTGAGTCCAAATATTGAGTAAGCCTCTTCACTATTCACATCATTTCCTGCAGACAGGTTGAGAACTGGAATGAATGGGCTCGTTGAATTTTTGGAACGGCGGAATTTCATCGCTATGTGCAAGACGACCGTAGGAACCGGTAATGGGCTGTACACAATACGAGGGGGGTATTTTGAAAGATAAAACGAAGGTATACAGCGTGATTACGAAAGAACCATCTAAGATCAATAGAACAATGCCTCGACCAAGACAATGAAAAGAGTAGACTAAACCGAAAGTTTTGCTTCGGAGAATCACGAGAACTTCCACCTAGAGGTGAAAATAGTAAGACTTGGGTTTCCTTGATGATACGGTACTTACTTGTTGCCACAGTTTACACACCTGCAAACGAGGAAAACCATGAGTATGTTTTGCACAATAGGTAGAACTCACGTACGTCACAAAAGTCTAAGAGGAGATATGAACTTCGGCTCGGAATTGCATAAAACAAGTTACTCACTGTCATTGGCTCGTCGGCGCTTCTGGTCTGCGCCTGACGATATCGACACTTGCGCTATAAACGATAAAATACGATATCATCGACTTTGAGAGATAAGGATCTCACTTGTTTGCATCTTCCGCACTGGAATCCCTCAGTTTCAGCTTCTTGCTCGCCAGCTCCTAAGGACTTGAAGAAGTTCTCCTCCTTGATCTTCTGGTCTGCCGCTCGTCGTTCCTCCGAAGACATTTCCTGTAACACATCAGCACTAAACGCCACCATTTATTAATTATCATACCTCGCTAGTCATCTTACTGAACTTTTCTGCTGAAAGATCTCCGCTGACGATGTTCTCTCGTAAGCTTGGATTGGTTTTGTCCTTGAGGTTGACGAATAAAGAACGAATCTTGCCCTTATATCCACTATCAGTGGTGTCAAACTGTGCAAAAACTGCTGCCTCCACAGCCTTTGCTCGGCTCATAATCAGATCGCTGGCTATTTTAGGATTCAGTGGGAGTGAGTAGCCGAAGTCGGGGAACAACTCACGAGCACCAGAGTCACAAGCAAGGCCATCATAAATGAGCTCCATGCACTTGTCCCGTGTGCTATCACCAGTGCCTGATGCCTTTGCACCATCTCCTTTTGCTGTGCGAATTCCCGACCCCCCGTTGATTGGAACAGGAGTAGCGGGGGTAGACGGCGTGACCGATGTAGAACCTTTACGACCTTTATTAAGGGGGAGAGCTGTGGTAAAGAGCATCGTTCAGATCGCGTAGAACAACTCACTTGGTGCTGCCTTGCCATTCGTCCCTGCCTTTGGCCCTCCTTTAGCGCGCTCGACCTCATTTTTCCATTTCTTCACTATCTCCTTGGCCAAGTCGGAGACCTCCTTCGCATCGTGGGATCGCAGTTTACCGACAGCGAGCCCTGCTTTGCTTTCCTACAAATTCATACTAGTGAGTCGAGCATGAGGGTAGAATCGAACACGAACACCCACCCTCAGGATGGATTCATTTACTTTGAAATCTTTCTTCAGGATGAGTAGAATGGAAATCTTTTCCTGGAAAAGCACCGGTATCAGCAAACTAGACTGAAAGCATCGACCTAGAAAGACATACACACCTCATTCGTGGAAGTGTTTTGTAGCTGTTTCACGAGCTTCCTCAGCTCAGCTGCTTCGGACATGACTGACAAGACAATGTCTACTAGCACTAAGTACTTTAAACGGCGTTTTATCTCTCCCAACTACCTGAACAAAGTACAACGAATCACAAGGTGTCGTTGAAGGAAACAGTCTGAATCATCAGTCCCCAGATAAGCGAGTTCGGGTGTTCATTGCCTTTCTCGTAAACAACCAAACAAACAACAACTAAACGCGCCACTGCGGTACTGAGTATCGAGCATTTCAGTCACGGTCTCAGACGTTCAGCAGCACACCATCTCTTCAATGAGTACCGATTATGCCCTTCCACCCCTGGAGCCTTTACTAAGGAGGAGTGCCAAACGCACGCGAGACATCTTTGCATCATGTCCAAATGACGGGATGAAGGAAGATGAGAAGAGGCATGTATCGAGTTTGAGACGTCAAACCCATTCGTTAACGAGACTTTTAGTGCGAGGATACGTCTCTCAGTAAAGATTAACGACGAATACAGAGATTTTAAAGAGCTCCCTCCCGCATTACTTGCTCAGCAGGGCCAGGTTGGTCCAGCTCGCCCGAAGGAACAGAGAAAGGCAATTACCGCTGGACGTGGGTCATTAGTTGTTCTTAATTCTGACTGTTGGTCTGACCAGTTCATTCAGCGTCAACCGATACATCAAGGATGATTGCCGCAATAGACAACACACCCAAAGCGCAACCGTCTACTTTCGTTACGTCCAATAAACTTTCCGAGGCTCTGACCCTACACAAAACGACCCGTACCATCAAGCCGACGTATCATCCACCATGGAAGCTTGTCCGCGTAATATCTGGTCATCTGGGTTGGGTTCGCAGTGTGGCGGTCGAGCCGGGAAACCAGTGGTTTGCTACAGGCGCTGGAGACAGAGTTATCAAAATTTGGGACTTGGCTTCAGGCGAGTTGAAGCTTTCCCTGACAGGCCATATTTCCACTGTACGGGGACTTGCCGTTTCATCGAGACATCCGTACTTGTTCTCGTGTGGTGAAGACAAGGCGAGTCAACTTGTCCTCCACCAACCTTGTGTTGTTGATCTTCGTCATTTTAGATGGTCAAATGCTGGGACCTCGAAGCCAACAAAGTTATTCGGCATTATCATGGTCATCTTTCCGGCGTTTACTCATTGAGTCTGCATCCGACATTGGATGTTCTAGTTACATCTGGTCGTGATGCTTCGGCTCGTGTCTGGGATATGCGTACAAAAGCCCAGATTCATGTTCTCGCTGGTCACTCCGCGACAGTAGGGGATGTGAAGTGTCAAGAGTCTGATCCACAAGTCATAACTGGGAGTATGGACTCCACTGTTCGGTATGTCGGATTTATGGTCCACCTTCCTGACTAATTTCATGCTACCTAGGTTATGGGACCTAGCAGCTGGAAAGACGATGGTTACTCTCACCCATCACAAAAAATCTGTAAGGGCCTTGGCAATCCATCCAACAGAATATTCCTTCGCATCTGGTTCTGCCGGCGGTAACAACATCAAAAAATGGAAATGTCCAGAAGGCTCGTTTGTGTTCAACTTTCCGGGCCATAATGCTATTATCAACACGCTTTCCGTCAACGCGGAGGGCGTGTTCTTTTCTGGTGGTGAGTTTCCTGGCTCCATTCGCTTTCCGTAATCTGAATCTGTGGTGCACGTTTTAGGTGATAATGGGACGCTCACCTTCTGGGATTATAACACGGGCACTCCGTTCCAAAATCTTGATGATGTACCTCAGCCCGGGTCTCTCGAGGCGGAGGCGGGCGTCTTTTGTTCCACATTTGATATCACGGGAACTCGGCTCATTACTGGCGGTGCCGACAAGACTATCAAGGTTGGTCTAGGGTAATTGAAAATACAGATTAACATCGCTCATTGATTTCCTGCAGGTTTATGCCGAGCAGTCACAATGATGTCGCACTGCAATATTTGCTACACAGCTTTGTTGTAATACTACATTGTGCTTATTACCGCCTCATTCTCGTCTGCGCAGGTTGTATTTGCACAATTATCTAGCGCTGACGGGGTGCACGAAATGCGCACCACTCTACATGAAGTCCATCTTCGATTTTGAATGTCTTTGATGTGCGTTCGTTGATCTTTGATCAAACATGAATGCAAACGTGCTAGGTAATATTTACTGCCCTGTTCGAGCAAGGATATGAACTACCGATGTGGCTCTCAGTGAGCAGCTCTGTTGCTTATCGTCTATGGGCTAGGCGCAGTCTTTGACAACGACTGCCTCAACACCACTCCCTCGAGCTTGAAATGTGGAAGTATTGTCGATAATTCGACAGTTGTGTCACTAAGTTAACCGCAATTGCACTAATCCTGAAGTCGATGTTTCAATGATATTACAGAATCCAGGTTCGTCATCAAACCTACTGTGTGGAGCTCTTGTTCCGACAGATTTCTCTACTTAATAGCCGAGGGTTGTTCGTGATGGCATGTCTACGGCTCTGCCAGTCCCACTTGGATGCTAATCGATAATTGCCCTTTTTTTCTATGCCAGTGGCGCAAACAATGACACAAGGTTGTTATAGACTCCAGACTGTCTAAGCAAACGACCCTATTATAATCTCGAGTTGTAGGCCAGTATATTCATATCCAAATATCTCTTGCTGCTCTATTCTTAGCTATTCATGCACTACTAGTAGTAGTACTTTGCGTTGAATCAGTCCTGTGGGGTCATTGACCTTATATTATCCATTCTCGTCATGTATGTAACTAGCATATCTGGCTCTCGTCAGCAGTCACTGCCGAATATATGCATCGCTCTATTCCGGATTCTAGGGTGATACCCCTGGACTATATTGTCCGCCATCGTGCTGTCCTGATCTGCCGCAGCAGCAACAGCACTTGCAGCACATGATCGTACAAATGAGCTATTTTCCCGCGAGTCAAACACCAGGAAATATAGGAGAAAATGCACACTAACGTCTGCTATGGTGCGAACGGTCCACAGAATCACTTTAGCTATTGCTGTAGGGATAACGCATAATATAGAAATAATACATCCCTTGAAATAATATGTCAGTAGGACATTCGCTCGGTTACCAGTGGCACGCACCATGGTGAAATATTTCAGCAAATCAACTGAATTCGCGGCTTTTTATACTGATCACTCGGGATCGCTCTGCCATTGGGTCTGTGTACTACTCACCGCGACAATGTTGTCCATTTGATGTCCTATGGGGGCACTGTCTGACATGCGGTGCTGTATGGCCATAGCTACTGCGCAAGTTGCGCAGCGCATATGTTCAGCCTAGTGCAGCTATTTCCTTCAGATTAGGACCTTCTCCAGATCAGTCTCCTCTGTTTGCAAAAGCGCAGCCTTCTCTGATAGAAGTTTGATTGGCTGAAACTCGCTCTCGAAGACCGCAGCATACTCCCTGTACTGCAGCGGTTTTCGTACATCCTCTGGTGCGTCCTTTGCTGCAGAATGCAGTGTGAACGTCCGTCAGTAGACGCTTCTTAACTTACCTTACGTGGATGGGGTCAAAACACCGAATTCGGCCTTGCTTTCAACAATTAGCCATAATTCCCAACTTGATACCATGTCCCAACCACTCAGGCTGTTGGCTGAAAAATGTGATGTCAACTTCTGCTTCCCTGTGCGTGAGCTGGAGAGCGACCGCGTCAAGCTCACTCCCTTCGTTGTGGGTACACCGTGCCCTTCTGGCTTACGATGACACTTTTCACACGCTGAAACGAATCCGTAGCCTGATCTGCACGCAGAGCTCTACTTCCAAGGCTCAGCTGCCTATCCCGAGATCCACGACTTCCTCACCTGGGGCCCTTTTAACGATGTTTCAGAAATAAAACAGCTCATTCACGGTCTTAACTCCAAGTCCGCAATCCTTTACGCCGTTATCGATAAGACTCGCACCGATTCTTCCTCCAAGCTCACGTCGGCTAACTTTGCCGGTGTCATAGGGTACTTGAACGCTTCTCCCGCACACTTGTCTACTGAGATCGCTTTCATGGTCACCCTACCGCCATTCCGGCAGACGCATGTCACCACGAACGCCGTAGGCTTACTTCTCATGTACGCCCTCGATCTTCCTCCGCATGGCCTAGGACTACGCCGCGTACAGTGGCAGACAAACAAGCTGAATACGAAGAGCATTGATATCGCGCAGAAGATGGGGTTCAAGTTAGAGGCTATTCTGCGCTGGGATAGAGTTCTTCCGGCATCGAAGGCAAGTGCGAGTAATGGAGGAGGAGAAAGGGAAGGAGATCCGCGCCCTGATACAGTCGGCAGGGATACAGCAATGTTGGCATTGTGCTGGGATGAATGGGAGAGTGAACGTGCACGGGTGCTGCAGGCCATGGACAGGAGGCTGTGAATAAGCACCGATGCTGCTTGATTTGCAAAGAAGCC
>Ga0153958_1000307_pt1 | contig 12003 bp, 14 predicted proteins | sample TSFL042MetaG_FD_104719 | JGI IMG/M metagenome (GOLD analysis project Ga0153958, IMG submission 104719) | Attine ant fungus gardens microbial communities from Florida, USA - TSFL042 MetaG | ecosystem: Host-associated > Fungi > Mycelium > Unclassified | place: USA: Florida, Wekiwa Springs... | reverse complement strand
CAAAGTCAAGCCAAAGCGCACTAACAAGTCCACCTGTGTCCTTCAGTTCATCGTTTAAGATTGATCAGTTGGATTCAGTTGGTGAAGATCTGCAGGAGGAAGAGGCTGGTGACGGTGACGGTGATGGTGATGGGGGGGCTGATCCAAATGCTCGACCGGGGCTAGCGCTGACTGCCAACCAGTATGTTGAACCAGAAATGCTGTTGGGTATTTGTAAGTATTCTCATCCATCTGTTCTTCCTTGGTTGATCGAACCTTTAGCGATGGGGTTTTCACGACCCGTAATCTCGACGATACTGTCACCTATGGCAACGACCATGCCCAATGTTATAACTTTACCATACGGAAAGAATCCAGTTTTCCACTTTCAGGCACCTAGCTGGCGTCACCTGTTGAAGTTGATGGCACGATTAAGTGGGACTCGTATCGAGCCAACTGTGGAAGCCCTTACAGTTGCAAAACACGAACTCAAGCTGAGAACTGTGATCCAGTTTGTTAAGGTATGGACGAGATGTTTCTTGAGCTTGAGTACACAATTGATCGACATGCAGATTCATCACTCAGCCTCAGAATGGCGGACACTTCTCTATTTTACGATCGATATGCCAGTACCTCCATCCGTCCCGAATTCGCATAAGTACACCAATGGTGATGTTAACATACTTCCTTACTCCTATACCCTATCACCACTCCCACAACTTCTCCGTGACGGGGCTGATTCGCCAATGGCCAAATATTATGTGGTTCCTGCAACAAATCCGACACCATATCCTACGCTCCCCATTGATTTTCCCAACCTAGCCATGTACTTGCAATCGGCTGTCGGAGACTCCAGGAAGGCTGCTAATGACAGCTCTGGTGGTGTTCGGAAGCTCGCTCAAAATATTGACTCTTGCTATCCCAGAGACAACGAGAGGCCTGACAGTGTGGACTTTTCTGAGACGTCTCGAAGCCGGGTGGGTGGGATGTTCAAGCGTGTTATCAAGCGCGGAAAAAATCCAAGAGGACGAGGAGGGAATGAAGAAATTTATGACCTAGTCACGCCATTTGTGTCAGAGGAGTGGGGTTGATCTCATGATTATTTCACGCGCATTGTTGTTTTAGTATTACTTACAATCGTCTATTTAATCCAAACGCGTGTCACTAGGAGAGTTGTTCTAAATATGGTGTTTCAGAGGTTTTACTCAATTCCAACTCGAGTCCCGTCAAAGCACCCATGACAGTCCCAGAGTCGAATGCCCAACCCGTATCAGAGCCATCACGACCCATTCCACCACTGACCGCTGAAGAAGAAGGCACGGGTCAATCATACTAAAAGTTGCATCTAATGTTAACAGACAGCCAACACCCAACAGATGCTATCATACACACACGTATTACCAACGATGAACGGCCGCTCCGGCGAGTGGTTAAGAAGTTCCATAACTACACCTCCTTGGTCCATCATCCTCTTGTCCCACCCGGTTCTCCCGGAACAGTAGAAGACGCACGGGAAGCATTCTTAATTGAGCTAGCATCGTTTGAACTAGCCCTCAAGAAGAGCATGATGGTATGCGAAGCTGAGCGGAGGCAGGTAGAAGAGTATCAGCGGGAACGCGAGAAAATTGGTGAGTGAATTGCGCTTTCAGCTGAAAGGTGGACGCCTGAAGAGTCGACGTTTCAGAGAAGGAACACGACGCGCTGCGTGGTCAAATTGACGAGCTAAAAGTCGCACTGGAATATGCACACATGGAACGCAAGCGGAAGGTCGAGTACGACTTGATTGCCGAAAAAATCAACACTCTTCCAAGTCGTGAGGAGCTCGAACAGTATGTCATGCTCGTTATTCAGTCAACTTTGATGTGTTCTCATTGTATTTAGGGCTATACATTCGCTTGAAAACGACATGGCCGCTATTAATGCCGAACACGAGACTCAGGACCGAATCATAAGGGGTCAGAAAACTGCTTTGGACAGCATTATTATGGACTTGAGCTCTCTTCGCTTAATGGGTAAAGACAAAGAATCCACCACATCACAATTAGGGACACCCGCCGCTACGCCAGCTCCAGAGAGTACAGAAGCCGATGACGCCTTGCCTATCATACGCGATAGCTCACAAGTGGATGAAGGGATGATTGAGGACGAGGAGAAGGAGACAGGAGAAGTGGCTGAAAAGAAAGAGGAGGATGAAGAGTCTGATGACATACCTCTCTCATCAAATCTCAATTCCGCTGGGAAAGATTTCGCGTCCGGGTCGCGTACGCCCTCGTCACTACAGCCACAACCTCCAGAAGAAGATGACATAGAAATGGGAGAGGTTGCAGAGGATCCAAAGGTCAAAGCGAAGAAAGTTCGGGAAGAATTGGAAGAAGGAGAAGCAAGCGATGCAAGCAGCGCATTGTCTGATCCACCAGATGATTGAATGAGCATGTTTATTTTCATACGTGTTCCTCTGGTATATTGACGTCAAAACTCATGAAATCCCGTGCACATGTAATTTTTCCGCTATAATGCTCCCCAGCCAGGCGACCAATCGCTTCCATAATTGCCTTCGCAGCTGGATCGATGTTGTCGTTCCCTGGATATCTGGCCGAGAAATGATTAAGCACTAATTGCTTAGCTCCAATCCGTGCTGCAAAGGCGCCAGCCATCTGGGGAGTAGAGTGACCCCTGGATTTTGCACGGGCCTCTACGGTTTCGAATGTATCTTCAGCTTTGGTATTCGGATCCAAGCTTGGTAAATGTGCATTTGTCGCTTCATGTATTAGCAAGTCGGCAGATGAAGCTAATTCCGCTATCGGTGATGGATCAAATGTGTCCCCAAGAATGACGAGCTTGCGTCCGGGCCTCCGGGGAGGGCCGTGTAACATTGTGCCATCTGAGAGTTTGACGCTCTCTCCTTGTTGAAGGCGGCTCATGACGGACATAGGTGTCTTGGTACGCTTGATGTCTGGTATGTATTGTATAGAGTTCATCTTGCCTGGCACAGGAGCCTCTGTTAAAACGTAACCAACGCAGGGCACGGAATGCAGGATGGGAGCTGCAGCAACGGAAACGATGTTATCATGATATATATCTGGCCAAACACCGTTTGCCTGTAGGATATTACGGCCATTTGGTGATTCGGATGCATGAGGGGGAAGCGAGGTGTGATCCCCATCTGGCGGGTCAGAAGTTAAGCGCAATTCGTGAACAACGTAGGAGGCGCCCAGTAGGGTATGTGTATATGTGAGGCCGTTACGGATGTATGCCCTAGTTCCCAAGGGCCCGTAAATTTCAATGGGCTGACGGAAAAAGTCTTTTAGTGCGAGTGGTAGGATTGGTGCAATAAACATACGAACATCCCCTTGAACGATGTGCGCGCGAGGATCCTCTGTCCCATCTGCTGTCCCTCCAGCACCGTTCAATCTACTTGCTAAGAGGGGCAATAAACCAAAGATATGGTCACCTAGTAGCTCGTCAGACTCATGGTATCGAAGTAAATGATCACAAACCATGGGTGTGGGTGATAAAGATCTTTTCAATCTTGCCCATCTTTACATTGGATTTTTGGATCTGGTGTTGCGTAGCTTCACCGCAATCGAACAGCCAGACATCAGCATTCAACCGCAAGGCAAGCGCAGAGTGATTCCGGGTCGAAGACGGTTGTGCCGAAGCGGTACCAAGGAAAGTGAGGTTAAGTGATGTAAGTCCTCGACGCCCTGCCATGGACGTTCAGCATGAAAACATTGGATGTATGCTGAGATTTAGTGCGAAGCCTGACTTTGTCGCCAAAAAAAATGTCCCTGGCAGGAATTGAACCTGCGGCGCCACGGTATTGTGAGTTCCACAACGTGGCGATTTAACCACTAATCGACAGGGACTTGTTACAATCATCCTCGTTGAAGACCACATAAAGGTCATTCCACTCTGCACGAAATATCTCTATGTATCAAAATCAGAATTACATGTCAGTGTACAGATATATCACAAGATAAGAGTAATAAATGAAAAAAGATATTGCTAAGGAATTAGTCCATGCGCTCGTAGCAATGTACCCCATCTGAAATGCAAGTCGTTGGTTTAGCTCGAATGTTTCCAAGTGGAATACGCACTCTTCTTTTTCAGATTCAACCTCAGCCAACCTCCGTTTCAATTGCCTGTAGTAAAAGTCAATCAAGGGGAAATATAAGAGAACATAGTACCCACGAATTCTCCTTTCTAAGGGCATTCCGTGACTCCTTCGTCTCACGAAGATTAGCAGTCATGTTTGTCCAAGCTTCGTCGTCGGGAAGTTGGGCATCGTTATACATAGCATCCAACTCCTCGTTGAATGCCTTGGATGTCGATGAGCTCCTGTCGTTTGAAGATTATTGTGAGACGCTGACCTCGTACATGATCTCCTTTTCTGCAGTGGCATCTGCAAGAAGACTCTTCACAAGTTCACATTGACGTTTTGTGTTCTGGAGTTCCACGCGAGATTTATCCAGTTCGGATAGCTTCTGCGCGGAAAAACATGAGCCACGACTTAGAGAGACGTCACACTTCCTTACCTCCTTGAAATCAGCAATCACTTGCATAAGATTATTATGTAACATCTCATGGCTTGATAAAGCAGACGTCAAAAGCTTGTCGACATCGGCAACAGACTCGTCCGACTGGCTGACGTTTGATGCACCCGGCGTTGCTGGTGGTCCAGGCGTGGGGAGTTCTTGTACAAAGCTTCGAGGTCTACCACGAGGAGTACCCTCCTGTTGGCGTTTATTTATCAATTGCCTCATCTCTTCTAGCCGTTGTTGCGCCTCCTTGGTCTACGTACGTCAGTATCAGCCCCAACGACAATTGTGGATAACGGACGTACCGGCGGGGGGTTAGTCCGCTGCGGAGTACGAGCTAGTGACTTATCAGGAGAGGGAGGTCTCCACGGTTCAGCATGACTCGTTGGTTCATCACTGATTCTAGTCTTCTGCAGGTCCAATCTCATCCGTTTAATGATGCGGTGTGAAGACTCGAGCTGTTGGATCCATGAAATGACTGACAAGGTTGACGGAATCGCATACGTACGTCCTGTTTGGTAGCTAGGGAGATCTCCAACAACTCGTCCGCATAGTCACCTTGGGAAGAATGGGAAGCATGAACAATACGCGTAGTTCGAATTTGTGGTGAGACTTTGCGAGGGGATACGATTCTTGCTGTCGTTTTGGACAGTGGAGAGGTTCTCGTGTATGATTTACGGCTTGAGGTATATGTACTAGACCTGGTAGATGACTTTTTTATTATTGAAAGAGGCTCCACACTGCCTGTGGTTGAGTTGAGCGCCCTCGGCGTCGAAATCATGTTCCCGAAGGGTTGACGTCTACTACGCGGTAACGGAGATGGACCATTATCCTCACGAAAAGAAGAGCCGTGAGATGTATGTATTTGGACTTCCAACGCAAGCTCATCATCCATGGATGGAAGGCTGGGTGCATTCCTTGTTGGGCTCTTCGGTGGCAACGGAGAGATGCTACGAGGACCAAACCTCCTACCAGAGGAGGAACTTTGAGAATCGGATCGCCTTGTTCTTCTACAAGGAGATATTGACGTAGGGCGGGGGGTCGTCGATCGCTGACTAGCTGCGTCTTTGACCGTTGAGGCTCGGGACGTGGGACGTAATGCCTGAGGTGGGTCTTCTGTATCTTATTAATGAGGTTTACAAAATTTAAATCCTAGAGTCTGTCCCACCTTCATAAATTGTGTCTTCTATCGGTATATCCAACGAAGGCGTAGTAGCCTGTTTTCCGTGTTGAGTCTGACTATTTCGTCGTGCGAGTTCTAGACGCTTTGATAAATCTTCGTCAGCTTGGTCATGACGAATTGGTGCTTCATCCACGTCTTCTTCATCACTGTAAGGTGGTGTCCTAGAACTGTCTCTTGATGACGACGGTAACGAAGGGGAATATCCATCGGTCGGCGAACGACCTCGTTTAACTAACTTCTTGCGCGAACTCGAAGATTTGCTGGTATAGAAAGAGTCATCGTCTGCCAGAGAAGTTGCAGCAGTAGCCGTGGAATTAGATCGATGGGAGAACTTGGTCAAACTGCCATCGCCTGTTGTTGTTGTTTGGGTGTAAATAGATGAGCGGCTGGCTGACGACTTCGACCTGCGATGGCTGCTTATGGATCCTCCGAAGAAATCACCCTTGGAAGAACCTGGTATAGCGTTAAGTAGGTTTCTCGAGATCGCATCCAAGCTGAACGTATGTGCCCGAGACCTTGAGTTTGGGGTAGCGGGACGGGAGTCATTGCCAGTTTTAAACTTGAACAGGCCGTATTGGTGGACTGCCCATGCGATTCTCAGTCATCATATAAATGTAAATAGTATTTAGGTACGGACTGGTTTGCACAATGCGACTCGGAATCCTCGAGGTTTGAACAATATCTTCTTCCGACTCATCCGTCGGATCACTGGAAGTAACTGAATATCGTGAGATCTCTCCTGCCATCGGTTGAATCTTGACCACCACATAAGGTGGTCCATTCATTCCAAATGGAATGGGGTCTGCAGTACCTAGCGTGTCTATATGCATGACGATTTTAGTCTATATAGGGTATGTAAGTAAAGTGGCAAGCGTGCAGAAATAAAACACACCTTCTTGGCCTCTTGTAAAAAGGCCGTTCGCTGGTATACATTGAAATAAGTGCGAGCTGTACAAACCCTTCCTCCTCTAGAATCCACTTCGCGCTCATCCGCGCACAAGACAACGGACTGCCCTGAACGTGTCCGATATTTCGCCTGAGCATTCCATAGATTCTCGAGGAACTTATCTTTCTCATTTGTAGTTCTGATAGGATCAAGATTTACTGGTGCAGGAGGGAATACAGTAGAATAAGAACGGAATGAGCGACCGGACCAGCGATCGCTTTGGCCTTGAGGTGGATTCTCGATATATACGTGGAAATCTGGAAGAATGTCAAAAAAACTGAGGAAGGCATCAAGAAACAACTCACCAGCACCACCAACGTCAGCGACGGCAATGTCTGGTAGATCGATGACACCTTTGCAACTCAATCCACTTTTCTTCATACCCAACGGCAAACCGCCATTCTTCGCAAGCTTGTCAACGTCATCTAAGCCAGCTAGCGAACGACCACTCTTCTCGCCAGGTCGTTTAACAATCATTAACTTGTCGTCGAAAAGAAATAAGGTACAATGCAGCACATTATTTGGCACGCTAGAGACGGGGGCAGATAGTGATGCCGAACCATCTTGCACGATATCATCAACATCAATGCAATCGATGAACCGTCGTGAAATCGATATTAAGCCAGGGGGAAACCCGTCCACCGATGCGTTAAGGCAGTGCATAATTGCTGCTCGTTTGGTTTGCTCATCTGTTTCCGCAAGAGCGATCTTGCTAGCAATTTCGTCGGCTTCTACCAACTTGGCGCGTTGTGGATCTCCTAATGCCATGTACTTCATCATAGTGCGAAAGAGTAACGTATATCGCGGAATCCGCTGAACAGGATCCATGAGGAGTTCACGCAGGCCAACGCGATTCTTAATATCAGGTGCCAAGTACTTGATGTGCTAGTTATCGAAGTCCCGTCAGCATTGTCCACAGGGTGATATTGATACTTACATCAATGTATGCGGAGAAACCGGATGATTTCTTCATCAACTCGCGTTCAAATATCGACTGGGCTTCTTCTCGCTTGACGTAGTACTGTCTATAGTGCTCGAACCCTCGTAGGTCTTTAAAATGTCGCAGAGCCACATCTCCTACACCCCCAACGGTTTCGGAACCGTCATCTAAAACCATCTTCTCCAGATCCAAAAGGAAAGCCTCGTTGACTGGGAGAAGGTTATCGATATTTCCGAACAAGGTTTTAGCTTCATACGCAGGTAAGATTGCGGTACTCTTGTTCCGGGAGAATTGTCTCAGTGGGTCTGCATATTCGTTCTTCAATATTCGAAGGCGCTTAACGTACGAGCGCTCAGTATTGACCAGTTCATTGACTACGTCAGTTAGAGCCGCCGAGTCCGTAAGAGCTCGTTTATGCTGCAGTTCGTCCTATGTCACAAGAGGGAACGACGACATCTGAGCGTGAGCAAGCGAGATGTCTCGCCTTGCAGAAAGAAAAGGCTAGCATGGGCAACTCACTGGCTGTTGATGTTCTGAGAATGACGTCTCTGTAGCAGAGGGCAGGATATTGTTGTCATTATGACTCAACCAGGGGTCACCCAGCGATAGAACAAGGTCTTGGACATCTGCACCACTGAGATTGAGATTGTTAAGCATCAACAGACCACTAACCTTCGGGCAACCTTCTGCCACTATCACAGCCTTCGACAACCACTCCGCAATAAAAAACCCGTCGAGTTAGGGATGGAGTGGACAGTTTACGGGGAGTCTCTTCACCAGTTGCTAACGGGATCTGTTTGCGAGGAGAGCTGTTTAAAGCCATAGATACATGGGAGACGATGGTTAACAAGGACAAACGAGTGAACCAAGCTAGTAAACACGACGCGTCCACACGTGACCAAATTGCCCTGGTCACGCGACCTTACGACCAAGTTCAACTACGATTTATATTGCTGTAAAGTATGTCGTAGTACATGACGGAGAAAATGCAAAGAAGAGAATGGCTTGAATTGATGCTGGAACGATAAGATATGCGATGATGAATAATGGTTACAATAATGAAGTCAGTCAAGGATACTTGGGGTATAAACTATTTCTGCAAAGTGCCATCCGGTGTTATGGGGCTGAGTCGTGACAAGAAAGAGAGATTGCGGCGGATGCGAACGGTGCGTGGAGTAGAGCCTTCTCCATGACTATCCGGAGTTGAAGAAATCAAGGTCGTAGTGGTCGAGCGACGGCGGAGACTGTGTGGTCCAAACAACGACCGCATTCGCACTGGAGTTGACGTCGCAGTTCCAGTAGCAGGAGTCATCTGAAGATATGAAATCGGGTGTTCACCAGACTGAGACACAGCATGGTCTGTGTATGACATAGAAGGGTGGGAACCTGAGCTTGGATTGATGAGAGCTGTTGCGTCTGAGGGAAACTCGTCGACTGGGACATCGGGTGCGCTGCGTACCCTTCTACGAAATGTATCTTTCGACAACCACTTAAGTAGGCCTTGTGTAGTTGCTCCACTACTTGATTTAGATGGTTCACGAGACGGAGAGAGTGTTGGCGATGGAGGACGTGAGAAGAGGACTCGAACGTTGCCAACCATGGAATGGCTCCGCTTTGGAGTAAAAGCTTTCCTCCGGGTTGTGAGCTCTGGTCGAGAAGGGATACCTGACAGCATAGAGGAGGGTCCAGGACCAGCGACAGGACTGGGAGCTATCGGTTCTGGGTCATAAATGGACGCAGAGGAAAACTGTGACATGGCGGAAGGCGACTCCAGGGGAATATCTAGTCTCCCTTCATCACCATCCAAGGATTCAGCCCTTGAGACCGCAATGATATTGGGCTTCTTCCCAGGCTTGGCTGGCGGGCCCCAATGTGCGGCAGGAATGTCATAGTGACCAAGGCTATCTACGTAACTTTTTCTTCTGGGGACAAACACGCTCTCCCGTTTTGTCAGGCGATTCTTTGCAGCCACACTCATAGCGCTGGCCATAGTTAACCCAGAATTTGATCTTGAAAACGAACGAGATACTCTGGATGCTTCAAACAGCTCTTCTTCGTGGGTATGCGCATAGCAGCGAGCGGAGAGGCAGCTCTCCGAGAACACATCAAGAAGTCCATGGTCGACCTGCTCGCGTGCCGGGGGAGAAGCACGTACGAGATGTATCGTATCCGGCTCTGACAGTGTGCTAAGGTATGCCTTATTTGATATTGTGGATGACCGACGGCTAGGACCAAGCTGATAGGCAGAATCAGATTTATGAAACGAGTCAGCCTTAGAGGTCATCCGACCCGACCTCGGCTGATCGGAGGGACCTGAGGGTGAGTGCTTCTCGTCCCTGCAAGTCGTTATTTCGATATCTAGCTCGGGAATTGATTGGATAGTGGGCAAAGGGCTGATTACTTCATACGAAGCATCGTCCGCCAACGATGGTATGAAGTCCTTCTGAGAGTCACCCTGAAAACTGCATAATGGTTCACCTGTCCATTCGCCGGGAAGTTCGAGGACGCGATGAATGGCAGCCTTCCAGATGTCCTTCTCGCGGCGGCAAGACGCCGCAAACTCAAAGATGTGTCCACGACCACACAGGCGAAACCAACTTGGTAATAGGGCTAGCGGGGATGTTGACAAACGTGGTATTCACATTTCGAAAGGTACATACCTTCGTCTTCTGCCGAGTCCACCAGGTCAAAACCAACTAAGGAGAACCAGTGTTTCGGCTCGTACATCCTAACTTTATGAACTTTCGCAAGCATAAGATAACCGCCAGCGTACAAGAACGCCCCAAGGTACTTGGCTTTAACTGTACCACCATGGTTGGCATTGAGACCGTGGTAGTGAATCACGTCCAATGACCCCGCGAGATGGCATGATCCGAGGGACAACATGAAACCGGGAGAAAGATTCTGCGACGCAGGCCTGGCGTGGGATGAGGTTACCAGTGCTAACCCTTGCGATATACGGGAGACAATGAGCAAAGACTTCACTGCTAGATCCTGCCGGCGCCGTGCTTCATCTACGGAACTGGCCACTGCTCTCATGGTGATAAGTGCACTTTGCACCACATTGACCTCCACGTCGGGCGTTCCACTTTCTACATTGGATGCGGAACTTGGCTTGCGTGAGCTGCCCACACTCCGAGGGTGATCCTGAAGCTGATCGAGAAGCAAGGGATAACGACAGATCCGTTGAACTGGTTTGATAAGGTAATCTATGAATACAAGCTTCGATTTTCTTCCGGTTTGCCCAAAATCCGAATGTCCACTTTCCGATGCATTGAGAACAGGGGCTTTGAGATTTGCGTTAGACCTGACGCGCGAAAGACTCTGCTGATGACTAAGTGCATGCAATGACGAAAGAGAATGACGTCGTTTTCTCGCAAGCAAGTCGCTTTCACTAGGGATATCGTCTACGGCATCGTCACCTCCGGCTTCTCTGTCCATGCCAAATTGAAGAGAGGAATCAGTGCGCATTTCAGAAGCCACGGTAGTACATTTTTGTTCGAACGTATCCCATTCGGATGGGAACTCCTGCTGGACCTTTCGAACAAGATCAAATGCTTCAGGGTGTCTGGAGCAGAATGATTGGTACAGATCAAATCCAGGTGCCTGAAAGAGACTCAGCAATAGAGAATCCGCAGCGTCGCGGGACACCTACTCGTTCGATAAACTTCAGGGCAACTGCATCGAGTGCTGAGCCTAACATCTCCAAACTATGTGCATCGTGTCTCTGTGTGTCCGTCACGATCGAACCAGACCCGTCGGGGACCATCGGAAAACCGAGGGATGAAACGAGTGTCTGTAGTTCATAAACCAGTTGTTCATGAAACTTGAGAATGTCTTCCGCATTGCGAGTTATCAAGTCAATTTCAGACGAGGAGAATATCTGCCGCATCGAAGTCTTGTCTTTTTCCTTTGATACAGGGACCAGTACTGGGGGGGCAGTGACGATAGGAGACATATTTTCGCAGAATATCAGCGGTGATGGCGGAACAGCAGTGGGAAAAGATGGTGTGCGAAAAGCAGGGTTCGATGACGAAGACGTAGAAAAAGAAGGGTAGGTGGAACGAGAGAAATGAGAGATCCCAAGACTAGGGGAGGCAGAATGTGATTGGCGGATTGCCAGATCAGGCAGCAACCTAAGATACACCTGAAAAGATGCACAACAAAATTAGTCTTTCTCAATCTAGCTAACCTGATCTCACATTAACAAGAATCTTGAGGTCAATAAGGTAACCAACTTCTGTGGAAAGCAACTCAAAGAGTGCGTGACATTTCCTGGCGTCATCCAATGCAAGGCCATCCTTCGCCCGAGTGGGGTTATTGGGAGCTTCCAGGCTGGATTCCTCCCCACGAAGAGAATCCTTACTGTAGCCAGTCAATCCCTCAACCTCATCGTCATCATCTTTATCGGAATCAT
>Ga0153958_1000306_pt1 | contig 12004 bp, 6 predicted proteins | sample TSFL042MetaG_FD_104719 | JGI IMG/M metagenome (GOLD analysis project Ga0153958, IMG submission 104719) | Attine ant fungus gardens microbial communities from Florida, USA - TSFL042 MetaG | ecosystem: Host-associated > Fungi > Mycelium > Unclassified | place: USA: Florida, Wekiwa Springs... | reverse complement strand
ATTTCGGCTATATGTGATGGCCCTTCTGCTTCTTATGGCGCAAAAATGCCAAATTTTATCAAAGAACAATCAGAACGACAAGGCAGACAGTTTGTAATGGGACTGCCACGCCAAACCCGTGGGCTTTTACCACCCGGTGTTCAACGAGTTTCATGACGCAATGGAAAATACAAAACCTTTCTACGCTGATGCAGCAACATACGATGCAGTAGATCGTGTTTTTATGTCTTTTCCAATCTGTACAGGGACAAGAATAAGCGAGCTAGCGCAATAGAAGAGCCTCTACGAACGCTTCTTGGCCGAGCGTTCACATTGACAAGAGCAAACAAGGTTGAATCTGATGGGTGATGATTCAGTCATGCGGTCAATTCGCAGTCTACTTGATGATTTATGAGCTGAAGAATGGAATCGGGGAGGGCGGCTTACAACCAAGGCAGTCTTGCCTATCAAAGATACTGGAGTCCTGGTCAATTAAATTGATCAAATTGTGATCTTTCGCTGACGTTATCTCGGACAGAGAAGAACCTCATCAACCAATCCTGTTGCCCGAGCATCGTCTTAGCAATTGCAGGTCCATGGATATGTGTTCTTGGTGGCGTCTTCGTCGACAACAAGGCAATCATACAACCTTTGACAGACTACATCTGGCTCAGTGGCGATCCTTTTTATTCAACACGACAGGTTTTTTGCGGCACGACTTTTCACAGCACTTAAATCAGCAATTAAAAGCCTTGAAAAATACCACCAAGCTCTTGCACTGGATCTGCCGTGCTCAAACGTCAGGCCCATCCCTTTTATTACCGAAGAGGACCAGATCAAGCCAAGTTCACATACTGGTCTCGCCTTGCCCCTGAAAACAAATACAGACTCCTGTACCAGGCAGCACTCGATGACGTGCCTGATAGCCCAATCATTGTCAAGTCTGTTCAACGATACAACGTGGATCCACATCGCTTGTTGGCTGCTCAAGGTCTAGCCCCAAAACTGTACTACTCCAGCACTGATGATAATGTGCGCTATGGCAAACGGTTCAATATAGTGATGGACTACATCGATCTCAGGTGACCCAACATCCTTGTTGGAAATGATACCGCTATGCTTGTCGACTTTGATTGGTGTGCAAAGGTCGCTACTCTCCTGAAATCAATCGTGATCCAAGTATGGGCTGGCCCCAGATGTGGGACCAGATTGCCTTATTGTCTCGTAAACCAAAACCTCCATTGAAGTGATTAGGATGGATAATTAGGTGTCCCCACTGAGAAGAAAGAAAGATAGATGCATATAGACAAGTACTCTCAGCAGATGAACAATAGTGTCTGGACTGAATTGAGGAGAAATCAGGAAGGGTTAACAAGATCAAATTAGTTGTCTATCAAGAACAAGAATCTGTTATGAGCTTACTACAAAGTCTGTTCTCATGAGACTGAGTAGGGTGACTCAATAATGAAGAATGCTGGTAAAGAGTACTAAAAAGATAAATTGGCTCAGCAGATTATTTTGGACAGTTAATAAGAGATTTTACTTGAATCTGGAAAAATGTATGTATGTTGTAGAGATATATGTATATCAGCAACAACAATTATCTGGGTTATTCAGGCTCAGTATGGACAATGTTAAGTTATATATTTGGGAAAAACAAGATCACCAGATATTGATAACTAAAAATATAACCCTTGTTGGAATCATGTTATGAGTTGGCAAAATGGCTAAGTTATTTTCTATTTTCCTTTTGTTTTCTTTTATTTAGTTGAATCATTACTAAGGTGGAGTGTGAGAAAGTATCATGTGACAGTCACAGATTCACAAAGGTCACAGAATGGTCATGTCACATGTCATGTCACACAGGAGTCACAGTCACAGTCACAATGTATGACAAGGTAGTCACATGACAGAAGTAACATGAGGACCACAGGAAGACAGAGTATAGCCACCAAAGTAAAATGTAGAGAATCCAATGGGAACTCTATTGAGTTCTCTTTGTCTGTCACAAAAAGTGACTACTAAATAGTATTATGGAGGTATAACAAAATACCTGTTCAAATGAACTACATAAATAGCTGGACCCTCGTTAGCAAGTAGCCTTGCTAATGTCTCTCTTTTGGTGTAGTAGTAAACTATACAGTATATGACTACTGGTCCATAGCACAACTGTGACATTGTCAACTTGGATAAAGAGTAGGATTAAGTCTTTATAGCTAAGTCCTTACAAATCAGGATCTCATGGAAGCCTGTATGATACAACTGATGAGATCAATCCTATTGTATCTTGATGTTGGTAGCTATGTTACATCATGAAGATACAAGTATATAAGTAGTGTAATTAGTTGGTACTTGTCATCTGTTTGTTTACCTGTTACCCTCCCCCATTTGTATTCTAACAACCCTCTCTATTCAACATCCAATTGAGTAATCTACACATTCAACTGTACTTAATACTGTTCCTATAATCTTGGGTGATATACTGCTGAATCCTGCACATGGTTTCTCAAAGTCATTGCATGTCAAGTTTCCCTTGGTCTTTCCATCTCAACATTAGCTTGATTCTCTGAACTAGATTACACTACCAAAGGCACTATTCCTGGGTTGCCAGTAACTATGGCTAGAAGCTAGTCAAATGTAACACTGGGGTGGTTAAATAACCTGTGATAGTTTTTTTCCTTGGGTATGACAAGTAAGTAAGAGACATAGAATTCCAGCTGTATCATATGAAAATATTCAGGATAAATATTAGAATGAAATGCTTCACAAAGATTTTCTTTCTGAAGATCTCCTATCTTGAAGAAACACTTGCTTTCCCTGGTAGAAAAACAGGTATTTGCAAAAATCTGTGGCCAAATTTTCTCTGCTCCTTCCCAATGTATCTGTTCATACACAATCTATAGTATAACCCACATCAGGGATTTCTGATGATTGGGAGTGTATTTGAGGATTACTTTGGGCATTCTAGGAATTTGTGATAAACTACTCCAAAATTTTGCAAATTCATCATTACTCAAGAATTGAGTACTTGCAAATATATAGTATAGCTCTAGCTACAATGACTTAAACCTACTCCAAGTCTGAGTTGACAAAGAGAACTCATTGGAGTTCTTGATTTATTGTACACTACTTATACAACTACTACATGGTCTGTGCACTACTTTCCCATACTCATCATATGATGTCACCTGACTGTTACATGTGACATTGTCATGTGATACTTTCCTGCACTTCTTTCTTGTGTAGTAAGTCCAAGTAAGAAAAGAAAAGAAAAAGAAAAGAAATATAAATAATGACTTAGCCATTTTGCCAAGTCATGACAGCAGAAGGGATAATTTTCTCACCAGAATGTATTTTGAAAGGTATGAAGTATAGCATGTCCTGATCAAACATTAGAAAAACTCTATCTTTGATGTCAAAACATACTGTTCTAGAATCTAGACTCACACTTTTATTGCTCATTGCCTTCATATATTCTAAGTCACTCAAAAGTCTATGAATACACCCATTGTTCTTCACAATGATAATATTGCCTATACTAATATCCTTATGGACCCAGCCAGAAACAACAGAACAAGGGCTGGGAATATACTAGTTAGTAGAAGCAGTATCCATCAAACAAAGATATTGCATCACCTATGAACACATCATTAATAGCTTTGAATGCCTTGTCAATTGACTAAACATCATAGAGAGCATAACCAACTTAAGCATAGACTAGCCAATATTATATCTTTGCCATATATCAATGCTCAGGACCATTTTTCTGTTTTATGTTTTTGTGCATTATAAGAAGTACCTGTTGCAAAATTACATATTTGTTCTGAGTAGACAATGGAAAGATGTTGTGGTTAGGTGATACTTCAAGCTTTGGAAAAGATAGAATACTGTAATCTAGCTTAGTACTCAGCAAGTAGTCTTTGCAATCTACCCTCTTAGAGTCATAGAGAATCCTTATGAATGGCAAACTGTCAGGTATGTTAGCAAGGACATCATTGACCCATGTCTAGTAGTTGGCTTGAATTCACTAGCAGTTGCCTTCTTTAATTTGTTGTGGTTTTTCTGTAGATTAAATCTTAATTCTGTTTTTCTATCTGAGAACTCTTATCAAGCCAAATGTCTTTTGATACAACTTCTTTGCTGCCTGCCTCTTCTAAACTATTCAGACCAATAACTTGAATTATCTTTGATATATGTGTCTTCCTCCTACTAATACATGCAATGTAAGAGTTGAAGATTACTATGGTTGTTTAAAAATATAGTAGCTCATGTGTTGAAGTTGAAGAGACTATTAATGCTAGGGGTTTTCCTGTTTTCTTTTTTTTTAAATTAAAGTTCCCCAGCTACTGTTTAGGTAGCAGTGAATATAAAATTTTTTAATAAATAGAGTGTATAATCTTCTAAGAAAGCACCCTAGTTGACACTGTGTATTAGCACAGTGTCTCTTATGCAAATTTACAGGAAATGAATTCAGAAGTTAAAGGTGAAAGAAAGTTGTAAAAATTAAGTTCTGCTAATGTACTATAGTAGCAGTGATGTTCAAAATCTGATTCTCAATTCTAGACTACTGTCTTGGCTTTGTGCTTGAGCCCTGCCTGTCTGGTATTGCCCTAATTGCCTTGTTTCAAAGTTATCCTCACAGTAGTACTCTCTGGCTATGTGATCAGACTATTCTTACAGTAGTACTCTTGACTATGTGATCAGATATGAGACTTTGAATCCTCCCTGTATAACTTGACTCCCTAGCAATGCCAAACCCTATTTTAGAGCTCCTATGACATTGCCCCTGCAGCTAAGTCACTTGTCCTATAGTCTCTTTGGTTTTTGACTCAGTCTTGAGTCAAAACAACTTAATCACTGATCTGATCACTCTAAAATTAGATCTCCACTTTGAAATCCCAAATAGAGGAGAGAGGTGACTGGGATTGCTTGCCCTCTTCCTACTAAGTAGAGAGGTTTTATAGGTTTAGAGAAATACAAAAGAAATATATGAAAAATAGAGAAAATAATAAAACCAGTCTTAAATCTATTATTACAACAATTGTTCCAGTAGTGATAGGGAATCCTGTATCTTCTTGTCTTTTTTTGATTATTTCCTATTAGTTTTGCCAGGTCTACTCCATCCTTGCCAAGTTACTGGGTTATCTACTACTGACTCTGCAGCAATCTTGTCATGACTTGGCAAAACAGCTAAGTCATTATTTATATTTCTTTTCCTTTTTTTTATTTTATTTTATTTTCTTTTATCTTGGACTTACTATACAGGAAGAAGTATAGGAAAGTGTCACATCATAAGTGTCACATAGTTGTGGTTACATAACAGGAAGTCACAGCATCATGTCACATGATAAGTGTGGGAAAGTAGTGCACAGACCATATAGTAGTTGTATAAGTAGTATAGAAAATCTAATAGGAACTCTATTGAGTTCTTCTTGTCAACTTAGATAAGGAATGGGATTAAGTTATTACAACTAAGTCCTTACAAATCTCCCCTTTCTTTGGCTTATCTCAGTAACTTAGGACCTATTCTTTTCTTTGCTTGCCTAGGGATTTTTGGATGTTGTCTCTATAGTTTCCTAAGGCTCTTTGTTACTCCTTTTGTTTCTGATTGTAGTGGATCAGTTTTGATGCACTCCTATTCTTAGCCATCACTAATTGAGTAATGCCCTGGCTATTCTCATTTTCTACTGGGCTGCCAGTCCTGTTTCTTTGTAATAGGCATTTTTCTGGACTTTTCCACATATGGCTTCTTTTTCCTGACTAAGCTGTTATTTTTGGTAATAATGCCATGGGACCACAGGCTCGACTCTGCTGGTTCTTGAGTGATTTGGTCTGTTGGTAGGAGTGACCTTATGTCCCCAGGTATACTGCTACATAGTTAGGTAGCTAGCTTTTGGTGGTGAAGTCCTCTGTACCTTCCCTGCTACCTATTAGGTGATTCCATCTCAGTCCTAATTTTGGGGTGTAAAACCATGAAATTTGTTTGATTTTAGGCCTGAATCTATTTCAGGTCTCATAGTATCTTGTTGAATACCTTTGGGATCAATTTATAAACATAACAGATCTTATCTTTGAACATGATACAATGGACTGTTACTTAACTAGTCACCCTTAGTTACAAGTAGTGTTACCATATTGTAACATTGTCATAATATCTAGTTAGAATAAATACAGACCAAAAAGAGAAGGGAATAGCAAGTTTTCTTTTTCTGTATTCCTGTCAAGAATGTGCAGAGTGGGAATGGAGTGACCTAGAGTGAAGTGGAGTTACTCTGGAGTGGAAGAAAGTTGACAACAAAAGTGGAGAACAACCTTGGCCTCAGCTTATGCACTATGCCTCGATCTGCTGTTGCATATGTAGTTGCATATTTCAGGAGAACTGAATTGTTGCCAGGAGTTCAGGAGAGAAGTGATATATTAATAAGAGTAAGGATAGAATACATAAAAGACATTAATCTACAAACTAAGGAACTAGGATGTAACTAATGGAGTACTTATACTAAGTCCAGAATAGGAGGAATACAAGTAATTAGTCTAAATCATGATCCTATAGGAGTAGACAACAGGAGTTCAGGAGCAGAATTTAGTAATAATATAAAATATAAAAGAAATTATATTATTTAAATGATTATTTTCCATCATATGACAATTCCTCCCTATAAATCTTTACTCTAAGGAATCAGTACTTTTTCTTATCTTAGGACAATTTTGAAGGGTGCTACTCAAAGTCTTGTTGATGTCTTTCCTCTAATATAACTTCACTGAAAACCTTAGCTAAACCCTCTAATGAGAAGCATGAAGATATCAAGTATTTGACATAGGCTTTGAGTTGAATGCATAATCAACTGCAAAGTCTAGAGCCTTAATAGAGAGTACTCAGAAATCTCCTTATTGGACAAAGAATAGCTAATAGAATTCAAACAGTAGTTTATATATATCACTCAGAAATGTTTGAAATCCATAGTAATTACCAAAAACAGAAAGTGCATTGAGCTCTTTATCAGATCATTAGATACCTCATTTCAAGATGCTCTAAATGCCCTAGGGGACAGAGGCACATCTACAAGCACCTCTTGTTGTGGGCCTAGGCTTAAAGTCACTAACTTTGCCAAGTGCTTGAAAATATAAATAAAGACCATAAGAGACTCAACAAGTGCACAATGTGTACTATGACACACAATAGATATAACACAATATCATAACAAATAGCCAAAACAACAACATATAAGAATGAACAAAACTAAACAACAAACAAAGATAAAAAGAAGAAAACCTAAACAAATAATAGTAATAACAATAATATGCTAACACAACCACAACAAACAGTCAACAAAGTCAAAAACAAACTAAATATCACATATTAAAAAAAAAACCCAAAACATAACTAAAGGACAAAATAAAACAAACTACACCACAATAAAAATAATTAGGAACAATTATCTAACTACTCTACCAAGACAATACAAACACCAACACAAAAGCAATATAGGAAGCCAAACTCAAAACAATAACAAAACAGAACTATTAACCATAAACCATAACAAATAGAATACAAAGATGATATAGAAAACTTGACCAGAAAAACCACAAACAAAATCAGGAAACCTGAGAATTATACAATCAAAAGACCCACAAATAACAAAGGAACAAAGAAAACAAAACTCAAACAACTTAAAGACTAAGTCTACTATCGCCCATAAAGATCTAAAACTAAAACAACATTACAACACCACTAAAAGACAACAAAAACAACTGCAAGTGCAAACAATAAAAACCAAAACCAAAACTAAAACCACAAGAGAAACACTACAAGAAAAATAACAACAATAAGAACATACAAAATAACTTCATTGAACCAACCAAACCACAAGACTCAACAAACAAATCAACTGAATGAAATTCATATGTAACAACTAAACCAAGACAATACAAAAGAACCACAGCACCCTTAATAGACTAACACTAGAAAATCAATTAAAATGTACAACAATAAGAAAAGAATCACATAAAAAAGAGAAGCTAAATGTGTATCAAGGAAAGACACATGTAAGAATCTAACAAAATGTTAAACAAAACTAAAACCCTAATAATAAAGTACATTATATAATATAACAACCAACCAGCAATGTAGCTATTACCAAAAGTAAAACACAACCAAAGTCAGGAATCAATACAACCAAAACAAACCAATAGAACCAAAATGAATAGGAAAACATGTAGAAAGAAGATAACAGTACAATGAATAAAAGTACCTAAGGAAAATAAACATGTAAAAAGAGAATAAAAAACCTATAAAACCATAACCTCAAGAGTATACCCCAAAAAATAACTACCAATGCTAAATATCTCCCATATCTACTCCTGTCAATGAAAACGAAAACACCATGTGAAAGAGAAAGCATTCTGTCATGACTTGGCAAAATAGCTAAGTTATTATTTAATATTTCTTTTCTTTTCTTTTAGATTATTACTAAGGTAGAGCATGGGAAATATCACATGATAGTCACAGAGTCACAAATGTGTGACAGAGGTCACAGAAATAGTCATATCACATAGTCACAGCATGTGACATAGAAGTCAGCTGATGAGTAACATAAGGACTGTGAGAGACAAGGTGCATAGCCATGATAGTAATTGTATATATAGTGTAGCAAATCTAATGAGAACTCTATTAAGTTCTCCTTGTCAAATGCTGATAAAGGGGCAGTTGGCTTTATTCTGGCTCTGGAACTAGCTACTCTGATACATTCAGACATCCCAAAAATGGCATTATCCTACATACCATGAAAACCCTGAAAATCTGGAAATAAAAACTTTACCTTAGAATTTCCCACAATGGAAGTTGTAATAATCAGAAAACCCCCCAAAGAAGAAGACATGACATTCACTAATGAAGAACAATCAATAGACTCAGAAGATGATATAGAGATTTATATTGAAGAAGAGCTAACTGAAGGAGAAAAGTGGCTAGTAGCAGCTACAAAATATTGCCTGACACTATTATATGATTGGAGACATATACTCTGAAAGCTGGGGTGTAGGCAATGAACTAAAAGGCAAGATCAAAAAATGGTACAAAGAGACAAAAGAGAAATATAAGATCTTAGTGGCTTTTTGTGGTCAATCAAGAAACAAGGCAAAAACAGAATGGATATGTGAAGCAATAGAATCTCAGATAGGATGCCCTCTTAAAGAAAATGTGGTAAAAATACTCAATGAACAAGGTCCTTGGGTAGCCATATATGTAGGCACCCCTATGAACATCAAGGCACTCACCAAAATTAGCACTCTGTATATCCCTGATCACAGAGACCTCATCTCATTCTAACCTATCATTAACAAAAAGAACCCCACCATCTACCTATAAGTCACTGACATCAATGCCTGCACCAGTAAAAAAGCAAACTATCAAATTGCTAAAAATGAAGTTGCAAAATCATTAAGAACAATCTGGGAAAACAAAGTCAACTTATCTCTTGCTGCAACTGCCTTTAACATTTACTATGCTCAAATTCTATTCACCAGTCCCACTGTGAAGAAATTCTTCCCCACTAAATATATGGTCAACTCATCCACAGAACTATCACTATAGTATGCACCCAACTGCAAAATATGTCATAACCAAATGTCATATTCCAGAAATATGATAATTATGTAATTTCTTTCTCCTAATAATCCTCCTAAAATTAATAATAGTAGAATAGCATAGTAGTCTACTTTCCTCCTATTCCGCACTTACTATAAGTACTGAGTAATTACTGTGTAATTCCTCAGTCTGTAAATTAACATTATCTGGTCCTAATCTCATCTTGTCCACTCTGGCTCCTTCACTCGACTCCTTAGGACCTCTGTCTTGACGACTTCCTTCGCTCCGAAATACGTGACCAACCTCACGACTGGAGACTGGGGCGCAACATATAAGTTGAAGCCAAGGTCGTTCAATAAGTCGCTCTCCACCCCAATGTCCTTGTCTCGTCGTCAGAGTCTTCTTTCTACCATCGCTAAGTACATCCCTCCCTGACATTGTACATTACTCCAGAACGGAGTGTGGTTTCTAACTATCACTTTATATCTCCTTCCTCCGGAATTCCGTCCTTGACAGAATTTACAGACTCATACTGGTTCCTGTCGTGCTTTAATCCTGATGTCTCACTAGTCTGCAGCTCCCTCTTCTAGGAGTAATTCTATCCCCCTTGCTGACTGAACTATCAGTCGCTTTACTTCAGGCCTCCCAAGGAGGTCTAGACGTCTCCAATCGGGGACTTCTCGCACTCCGGTGCGTCCCGCTCATCTCCACCTCCGGTGGAAGCTTCAGAATTCCATGGGGTGGACCCTGCCACTATCCCTTATATCGACGACGACCTGGACTGGGTTGACGCTCCTATTCCTGTTCCTACTCCTGTGCTCCAAACTCCACCTGTTGCTGACCGTAATCCTATTAACAACCAGCTAGCCGAGGCTCTCCGACAGTTATCAGAAAACCTTAACAGAGGATCAGCACCAAAGCCCCACCAATCGAAGGCCCGTATTCCAGACACCTTCGACGGTTCTGACCCCCACAAGCTAAATTACTTCCTATTCCAATGCCGACTCTTTTTCTATGCCAACCCTTCGCAATTTTCCACCAATGAAGAGAAAATCAATTTCGCGATGATCTACCTCTCTGGTGTAGTGCAAGATTGGTTTGAAGTCACATTACAACAGGAAGATCTTGGCTATGCACAACCCTGGCTTTTCACTTGGCACCTCTTTGTGGAAGAGCTTGGAGTGCATTTCGGACTCTCAGACCCAGTAGGGGATGCTGCTAGTCTCATTGACAACCTCTGCATGAAGCCAGGAGATAAAATTTCCACTTATAATGTGGAATTCATGCAGTACGTAGTACAGTTGAACTGGGGTGATACAGTTCTATGCCATCGCTTTTATCAGGGACTGCCAAATCGCCTCCAGGACCTGATAGCGAACAGGGAACAGGAAAAACCCATCTCCTTCCATGCCATGTATCAACTGGCAATCACCTTCGACAATCGCTACTGGGAACGAAATCGCGAACGAGATTGTTTTTGCAATACAGAGAAGGAGACAGCAGACAGTCACCACTGAAAACAGGGTAGAATGGCTCAGTTCTCCACCTCCTCGCAAAGCTCTGCTCTGTCTCATCCCCAGACATCCACAACTCCACCACAAACCGCGCCATCTCGGGGTTCCCAAAAACCCTCCAGACGACCATCCTCCATCATTAAATCACCATCTCCGTCCACTCCACGTATTGACCTCTCCGACAAACTAGGCAGAGACAGTAAATTGAACGGCAATGAGCGCAAGCGCCATATCGACAATAACCTCTGCCTATACTGTGGATCAAAGGACCACAAGGTAGATAGATGCCCTAGGAAACAACCAGTGAGAACACAATTAACTACTCTGGAGAAACAAGAGACTCCGCTCTCCGAGAACCTCTCAGAAAACTAGAGCGTGGCTCCCAAGACTCAGCACAAACTAGGAGTCGCATTGAACTCGTTTGTGCAACTACGAGTCCAATGCGTCTCAATGCGTCTGCTCTTTCCGATCCGAATTCTCTTTGTATACCCCTTGTCTCTCCTCTGGTGTGTGCTCTGGACTATCTCCAGCCTATACCCATCCGAACGCTGGTAGACTCTGGGTCTACACATTGTTTCTTGGACTCTGCTTTTGCTTGTGGACATTCTCTGTCTACTACTCCTACTCCTCCTGTGGAACTGCACTTATTTGATAGAACCTCAAATAATATTATCTCCGAGGTAGTATCGTTGCCTGTAAAATTTCCTTCCAGTGAATGCATGACTCTTGACTTCTATGTCACTCTGCTTGATTCTTGCTGTTCACTGGTATTAGGTCACTCTTGGCTCACCCGCTACAATCTGTTGATTGACTGGGTTTCTGGGTCAATATCCTTTCGACCACCATCTGTACTCCAAAGTCTGGCTTCTGTTCCTCCTGTTGAAACCTTGGTAAATCCTCCGTTCTCTCCAGCAGAAAACCCTCT
>Ga0153958_1000305_pt1 | contig 12019 bp, 16 predicted proteins | sample TSFL042MetaG_FD_104719 | JGI IMG/M metagenome (GOLD analysis project Ga0153958, IMG submission 104719) | Attine ant fungus gardens microbial communities from Florida, USA - TSFL042 MetaG | ecosystem: Host-associated > Fungi > Mycelium > Unclassified | place: USA: Florida, Wekiwa Springs... | reverse complement strand
GTATTTTATTAGGATTACAAAGCAATGATACAACAAAAGAAAAGAAACAAAGAAAACTCCCAAATTCCCAAAGATAGTAAGAGTGAAATGATGAGACAGCACCTCTCCTGATCACTTGGCTACCACTCCCCACTCTTCTAATCCTACTCCAGGGGTTCTTCTCTAAACAATGGATGGCTCTCAAGCCTTTTGCTAGGCCGTAAAGAGAGACGGCAATCTTGAGTTGTCTTGCTCTCAAGCACATTACCTTTATCAAATATCTCTTCTTCTATCTCTCTATCTGACCTCTCTTCCTGACCTCTATAGTCCTTCTACTACTCCTCTATACCTCATCACATCTTTGAGTCTCAGTCTTCTTCTGTTAGGTTTGTGATGCAGTCCTCAAAAGGACTCATCTTGCTAGTTCTTGCTATAATTAGCCATCAGCGATGATGGCCCTGCTCTGATGGTAACCTAAACATTATAAATAAGTCACTGTTACCAAGATATGACATCATTCTGTTAGAGAACATCTTCTAAGGTCCTTTCTGCTCTCAAGAGTACTTTAGAGGGGAGTTCTGTTATAGATCTGTTATGAAATTCTCTGGATAATCTTTATAAGGTCTTTGTAGTGGTGGTCACAGCCACTACTCTGCTACTCAAGTGGTGTGCTTGAGTCCACAACTGGGTGTCTAGAAAATATCTCTGGGGGGCCGAACTCGTTTCTCAAGCTGGTTATTCTCGTGATTATGGTGAAAAATATCACTTTTATTGCCTAAATGGCTGTCTAGCATGATAATGGTAACACTCCCACATATTTTTGTACCACTCCCTGCCTATGTCCAACCATACTTGTTTTAATCTTTTTCCAGTTTGATGTTCTGTCTCAGTGTGAAAGCTTTTGAATACATTCAGTGTGACTTCTGCTGACTTAGATTTCAAGAAGGCAACTGTTCAATATGATGAAAACCCATCCATAATGATCATAAAGTATAGTGCACCCCCCACTGATTGTACCTGGCATGGTTCCCATATGTCAATGTGTATGTGTTTAAGAATTTCCTTTTTTCTGGATTTGCTATCATGATATGGGTGAGTAGTATGCTTGTCATAAACACAGTCCTTGCATAATCCCCCTATTGATGATTTGCCACAGATATTTAGTCTATCAACAAGGTTTTCTGCCATCATCTGACAGATTGTTTCTGCTCCAGCATAAACCAGGCATCTGTGCCACATAGCAAAATTTGTAGATTTTTGTTTTGACTGTATAATAAGGGCTGTCAGTTGGGGTTTGTCTATTTCCACCACATAAAGTTGACCAATTTGAATTGCTGATATCACTTTTGTTCTGTTTTGTGTCTTTATAATAGCCTTGTCTCCTTTGAAGGTTGCTTCCACTCCTTTAATGCTCAACTTGGACATTGAGACTAGGTTAGACCTGAAACCAGGTATATACAAAATGTTGTTGATGGTAATTGTTCTTTTAACTCCATTTATGTTTGTTTGGAACTTAATGTTGCCCTTTCCAACTACCTTGAATGTTAATCCCTTTTCAGCAGTTAGTCCAGATAACAGTTGGTTAAAGGGGGTGTAAGAGGTAAACAATAACAAGTTGGCAAAGTAATATGTCATGACTTGGCAAAACAGCTAAGTTATTATTTATATTTCTTTTCTTTTCTTTTTCTTTTCTTTTATCTTGAACATAGAAGAAAGTGTGGGAAAGTGTTATGTTGCAAGTGTCATACAGTCACAGTCATATGACAGGAAATCACAGTGTCACATCACATGATATCACATGATAGGCATGGAAAAGAAGTGCACAGACCATGTAGTAGTTGTATAAGTAGTATAAAGAATCTAACAAGAACTCTATTGAGTTCTTCTTGTCAAACGCTAATAAAGGAGCAGTTGGCTTAATTCCGGCTTTGGAGTTAGCTAGTCTGACATTAGAACTTGATTCCACATCGCAAGCACCATCTGCCTTGGACTCTGCTCAATCTTACTCTTACATTATTAACCTTCAGTTGCTGATCACCACAATCAGTAACCACCTCCATACATAGCCAGGCCCTTGGCTTAAGAGGACTTTGCAGTCAGTTAGGGACTGCAGGTGGAAGTGTAGTACCAAGCTTGGGTATTATCACTAAGACCTGACCTCGCAATCAAGCAGTATTTAGTAGTGTACTTGTCCATTTTCTTGGTATAAACCTCGTGTTGCACTCTATTATGAGTTGGTACACACAGAGGATTGACAGTTACCACTAGTGGGCCATCTAGATTAGGGATCTCCTCCGTGGAGTGATAGTCTAACCATAGTATTAGGGTAGTAGTCAGTAGGGCAGTAGGTGTCTGGTTGGGTGAAGATCTTGCGCCCCAACAGATGTAGTATTAAGTAAGATCAAACCATTAATTCCATACCCCCTTGAGACATTATCATTATGTCTCAAGAACAATACAACACTTTGTTGAGCAACTTGCTCAGAGAGAAACACACTGTTATGCTACTAGAGAATTTTCTGCAGAAATGTAGCATGGGATACATATTATACCCCTGGATTTCACTATTGGAATTCACTCTAGAGACTTCCTACAAGCCCCAGACATAATCTAGACCCAAGATTGGGTACTTCTCTTAAGTAGTGACCAAGCTACCACATACTAGAATAGCATATACCTCGGGAGGCAAGACTGATGAGCTAGCATTAGGTTTCTCAGATACAAACTATCAATGTTGAAGCTCTAGAAATCAAAGGCTCAGAGATATCTTTGGAATGCGAGATAATTTCAATCTAGAGCGGACTTAGACTAATATGACATCAAAATGGCAGATCAAAAGTCTGTCAGTAACTAGTGATCCCATCACTGCTAGACTCAGTCAAGAAATGGACATGCTGCTGAACGACAATTGTATCGCTGATGCTAGAACACACTGTCATGTGTTTCTAGACTGTATTTGGAGTAGAAGGAAGCCAGTTCGGGGTTCGGGAAACAATGGGCAGAAGTGAAGTATAGCGGTAGAGTAGGAGTATATGGCCATGGCCAGTAGGTATGGAGAATAGGGAGGTGACATCTGTCATGTCCACATGGCAATGTCATGGAGGAGAGAAGTGAGAGAGGCTAGAAGAAGAAGGAGTTTCTTTTTTTATTTATTTTTAATTGAGTCTCATCAGTTTGTACTTTTAATATAACACTCAGAGAGCCCAAGAGGAAGATAATGGAATATTGACACCTGTTGCCATCTCAAGGGCTCGAGAGTTGTCTTATAGCACTTTTCTGAGTTCTAAGTGAAGTAGTTGGATTGTTGAGGAGACTGGACCCTATACCCTACTTGGTCAAGAGACAAGATGCAGCAGTTGCTTGGACAACCTTCTACGGAGTAGCAGGCTTGAAAAGCCTGGCTAATCATCGACTCAGATCATATTACACCCATAAGGTTTGGTATGGGGGTGCGGATGAGGGCTTGATTGAGTGTAGTAAGATCTAGGAGTGGTTTACTGACTACTTTGATAGTGAGCTTGTTATAGTGTGTAAAGGTGGACACCTTAGGGACACCATGCGAGGAGGATCTAGATTGAGCTTACTATCCTTTCGAACAATTTTATCTTAATTATCACACTAAGTTTCTATATTCTCTTTTTAATACCTTCATTCTTGATTTATCCCCACAAACTCTTTAGCATGCAATTGGGACCTGTATAAGAGGACCCCTCACACATGACCCCGGAGTGCCTCCTGTTGCCTCCCAACATAATTTCATTATGCAGCCCCTGGTTACCAAAGAATGGAATGTGAGGGCATTTTAGTATATATTGTAGATTATTCCCTCCAGGAGCCTCATCTAATTCTCTAAGGAATCTTCTGGAGGTGAGTTGTAACATATTCCATACTATAATTTAACTGAGGAATCTCCTGGAGTCCACTCCAGTTACCCTCATAGCAGAATTAGATCTCCTTACCAGAGCCCTGGAATTTCTCAGTAGACAGCTGCCCTCCGGTCGCCCTCTGCTAACAAACTCTGGCCCTCTGATCACTCCACTCCAAGAGAGATGTCACTCCCTGTGGATACCCCCCAGCTGTTGTGGGCCTAACAGCCCAACTACAACAACTCACTCAGCTTATAACTGCTCCTGCCCCAATAGTCGCTCTGCCTCCAATACTCCTATCTCTGCCGCCTGTCAGCCCTCCTTCCCCAGTTCCATCTGCCCCGTCCAAACAGCAGACGAGGCCAAAACTCCCTTCTCCCCCAGACTTCTCTGGTGAACGGAGTTCTGGATGAGCCTTCCTCAACTTCTGTATGCTGTATTTGCGCTTGGCCCCAGAGCAGTTCACCTACAACGAGGAAAAAATCTTCTGAACCCTTACCTTCTTTAAGGATAGACATGCTGCAAAGTGGTCCGAGAACCTCTTTCGCCAGGAGGCAAACACTGGCATCTTCCCAATTCGATCCTGGACCGACTTCGAACAACAATTCCGGAGTCAATTCTTTCCGGTCAATGCAGAAGCAGATGCCATCAACACTTTAGAGGGGTCTTTGTACTATCAAGGAAACTGGACGGTGGATGATTACTTAGACAGCTTCCTGATCCTAGCCTCGGACGCCAGATACATGGACCCTCAGACCTTGGTGGTCAAATTCCACCATGGACTCAAATTGAACATCCAAAGTCAGATTGCCACCATACCTTTCGGATGACCTGCAGACACAGATCTAGAGGCCTAGTATGCAGCAGCCTGGAGGATTGACCAGGCATGGTTGGCAAATGAAGCGTTCCAATCCATGCTCTGGTCGACGACCGTGACCCCTGCACGCTCCGCCCCTGCTCGACCAACCCCTTTCTCTGTACTTTGCTCTTCTCCAGCAGCTCTGCCTTCCATTCCCCCAAGACCCCCTCTGCCTCCACCTGCACCATCCGGCGGAATACCCATGGACATAGACGCAGTCTGGAAAACACACTCCTTACCTCCGCGAGGTTGCTATCGGTGCAGAGAGGCCAACCATCTTGTGAAGGACTGCCTCTACTGTTTGGATGTCCGGAGATTAACCGTGGAGCAAAGAGAGGAATTGATTGAAGATTTAATGGCCCTGAAGGATGCAGTAGAGAAAGAAGAGGTTTGTTCAGCCCCAGAGGAGGGTTTTGTTTAGCGTGGCCAGCGAAAAGTGTGCCCTGGTTGCTGCTAGTTAATAGGTTTGCTATATTAGATGTAGAAGAGGTCAATACAGATATCCGTGAACCTATAGATGCACCCTCTCTCTCCTCCTCTGCTCCAGACAGGACAGCACAACCCTGGAAGCCAAAATGGAAAAAGAGGCTACCCAAACAACTCTCCGTCAACATCCTCGATGCTCGCGGGACGTTGATCATCCTGCCAATAGAAGTCAGCACCACAGATACCAGCAAGGTGCATTCTGTCAAGATGCTTTTGGACTCCAGAGCTATGGGCAACTTCATAGATCGAGATTTTGTTTGAATGAAAAGCATTAACACCCGGAGCATCTCTCGCCCCATACCGGTGTACAATGTGGACAGCTTCCCCAACGAGGCAGGTCAGATCTCTGAAGTGGTAGACGTAGTTCTCCATTACAAAACCCACTCCAAAAGGACGCTCTTCGCTGTCTCCAGCCTCGGAAGGCAAAACATGATCCTCAGTTACACCTGGCTCAAGGACCACAACCCAGAGGTCAATTGACAGACCAGAGAAGTGCAGATGAACCAATGTCCCTCTTGATGCAAAGAATGCCATGTGATATGAAAGGAACAAACGTCGTGGAAGAGGATGAAGACCAGAGCCCTCAACATCTGCTGGTCCGGACCCTCTCCAGAGCATGCAGAAGACTTGGAAGAGGACGAGGCCCCTATTCAGACTCATGAAGCTGAATACAAGCCGGGGGACTGACTCTTCATGACCAGAATCCTCCTGGACTCTACTGCAGAAGACCTATGTGCCACCTCTATGACCTCCCAGAAACTTGCAGAAGGAGCCCGTCAATCTGCAGAGGCACAGAAGAAACCTTTCATTCCGCCTAACTGTGTTAGAGAATTTGAGTCCATATTTGCCAAGAAAGACTTTGACGTTCTCCCAGAGCACAGGCAATGGAACTATGCCATCGAACTCATTCCGGGTTCGGAGCCTAAGTCGTCGAAGGTCTACCCTCTGTCTCTGGTGGAACAAAAGAAATTGAACTCCTTCCTAGAAGAGAATCTGCGCACTGGACAAATCTACCCCTCCAAATCCCCCATAGCAGCTCCAGTATTCTTCATCAAGAAAAAGGACAGCTCACTCTGGTTGGTTTAGGACTATCGAGCACTCAACTCTATGACGGTCAAGAACAAGTACCCTCTCCCACTGATCTCCAAACTCGTGTCCCAACTCTGCAGGGCCAGATACTTCACCAAGCTGGATATCCGTTGGGGTTTCAACAACATTTGCATTAAGCCCGGAGACGAGTGAAAGGCGGCCTTCCAAACCAATCGAGGCCTGTTCGAACTCTTGGTAATGTTCTTTGGAATGACTAACAGTCCGGCCACCTTCCAAACCATGATGAACGACATCTTCTGGAACCTTATAGCAGAAGGTATTGTGGTAGTCTACCTGGATGACATTCTAATCTTCACCAAGACAGAGGAAGAGCACGCGCAAGCAGTCTGACAGGTGTTACAAGTCTTGAAGGAGAACAAACTCTTCCTCTGCCCAGAGAAGTGCAAGTTCTACAAGCAACGGATTGAGTACTTGGGTCTGGTCATTTCAGAGAATGAAGTCTCCATGGATCCAGTCAAAGTCACAGGAGTCCGAGAATGGCCTACTCTGGAGAACAAGACGGACGTTCAGGCTTTCCTAGGCTTCATAAACTTCTACTGGAGGTTCATTCAGGACTTTTCTGCCAAAGCTCGACCCCTCTTTGACCTAACATGCTCTGAACAAGTCTGGACGTGGAGTGAAATGGAACAGGTGGCCTTTGAAGACCTCAAAACAGCGGTAACCACTGCTCCGGTATTGGTGTCTCCTCATGAATTGGACCTCTTTTGGATCGAAGCAGATAGCTTGGACTTCGCTACAGGGGCAGTCTTGTCTCAGCAGTTAACAACGGACAGAAAATGGCACCCTGTAGCGTTCTATAGTAAGTCCTTGTCCTCCGTGGAGCGGAATTACAAAATCCATGACAAGAAAATGCTGGCCATTATCTGTGCATGAGAAGAGTGGGGGCACTTTTTGGAAGGAGCGACCCATCTGGTGGAAATCTGGACCGACCACAAGAACCTCGAGTATTTCATGACAGCCAAGAAACTTAACTGTCGCCAAGCTCATTGGTCCTTGCATCTGGCTAGATTCGACTTCTTGCTTCATCACCACCCCAGACATGCTATGGGCAAACTAGATGCACTGTCGAGGAGAGCTAATCATGGAAATGGAGCCTCTGACCATGAGAACGTGGTCCTCCTTCAACTGGAGTTCCTTGCAGTGCGTGCCCTGGAAGGAGTGGAATTGACAGGCGTGGAACAGAAGATCTTGTCCGACATATGCAAAGGAAACTGGAACAGAGACCAAGAGGAACCCATCACTAAGGCAGCACAAGAGCTCCGACACTCTGCTAATGGGACAGTGCATGCCTTGGAGTGGTCGAATATAGATGGCCTGCTCCAGTTCCGAGGGAAGATATATGTACCTCAGAGTCCGGACCTACAAAGGCAGATTGTAGCCCTCTGCCACGACACCCACATCGCAGGTCACCCTGAATGCTGGAAGACACTAGAACTAGTGTCCCAGAACTACTGGTGGCCTCAGATGTCTAGGTATATCGGCCAGTATGTAAGCACTTGTGATCTCTGCCTCCAGACAAAACCCTGGCAACCCTCTCCTGTTGGCGAACTTCAACTGCTCTCCATTCTGGATGCATGATGGGATACACTCAGTGTCGATTTTGTGGTCAAACTCCTGGAGTCCTCTGGACATGATGCCGTCATGACTGTCATAGACTCCATCTTCAAGAGAGTACACTTTGTTCTGATGCACATAATGGTCACAGCGGAAGGAGCGGTCAGACTCTTTCTTTACCACATCTGGAAGCTCCACGGCCTCCTGAAGCATGTTGTCTCCGACTGCGGACCCTAGTTCATAGCTTCATTCACTAAGGAGCTGTACAGGCTACTAGGTATATGACTATCCTCCTCCACAGCTTGGCACTCCCAGACGGACAGACAAACAGAACGCATCAACCAGGAGCTCGACCAGTTCCTCCGCCTATTTGTCAATGAATGACAGGACAACTGGTATGACCTCCTGCCCATTGCGGAGTTCCAGCACAACAACTACATCCACTCCGTGACGTAGCAACCTCTGTTCCTACTAGACACTGGACGAATTCCCCGTATGGGCTTTGAGCCAAGCCAAGTCCCCTCCAGACTAGAGACAGTCAACGAATTTATGGAGAGGATGAAGTTCACCACTGAAGAAGCCAAATTGGCAATCCACAAAACACAAGAGGACATGACACAGTACTATAATCAAAAGAGGACTCTGGCCCCCATGTACAAACCAGGAAACCGAGTATACTTAGACGCGTCAGATATTAAAACGACACGTCCATCTCCGAAGTTGTCACATCGCCGACTAGGACCCTTTGAAATAGAAAGCCAAGTGGGACTGTTAGCCTACCGTCTCAAGTTACCTCACAGAATGAGGCAGTTGCACCCAGTATTCAACATCATAAAGTTGTTCGCCACTCCGGAAGATCTGATCCTAGGAAGGAAACTGCAAGCCCCACCGCCACCCATCGTCATCGACAGAGAAAAAAAGTGGGAAGTAGAAGAGATATTAAATAGTCACTGGCACCAGAGGAGGTTCTAGTTCCTGGTCAAGTGGAAGGGTTTTAGCAGAGAACATAACTTTTGGAAGGTAGCCTCCGATGTCAAGGCACTGGACCTTGTTGCAGAGTACTATCAGAAGCACCCAGCTGTCCCAAGACACATCTGCCAGACTGACTTCGACGCCATTTTCAATCCTGGAACTATTGCTTCGAGATGCAGCAACCTTGGAAGAGGGGTAAATGTAAGGGGACCCCTCACACATGACTCTGGAGCACCCCCCATTGCCTCCCAACATAATTTCATTGTACAGCCCCTGGTTACCAAAGAATGGAATACAAGGGCATTTTAGTATATATTGTAGATTATTCCCTCCAGGAGCCTCATCTAATTCTCTGAGGAGTCCACTCCGGCCGCCCTCACAACCTGGTACTGCATCTTTAGTTTGTGCCAGGCTAATAGTCCCTTTTGCCTCCTTCAGCCCTCTCGCCAAACTAAGGGTAGAATTAGAGGGAAGAAAGGGGAAACTCTGTAGAAGCTGCAAAGGATTTGGGCACCTGGCCTGAAATTGCAGAAAAGGAAAGAAAGAAGAAAAAGGGGTAGCAACACCCCAAAATAAATTCAAAATTTTAAGTAGTAGAGTAATGCAGTGTGGAGTTGAGGAAAGGGTAGTAAGGAGCATAAGGATAGTAGCTGTAAGGTGTTTTAAGTGTGGGGAGGAGGGGCATAAGTATAGAGAATGCCCTCTATGGGAAAAGAAGCCGAAAAGGGTGGCGTACCCCGATGGGAGAAAAGTGCACCAAAAAGAGAGGAGGCCAGCGCATCCCATAAAGAGAAAAGTGCAACAAGAATAGAGGAGGAGCTCGATGGAAGAGCTAAGGAAGAGGGCAGAGGAGCATTGACAAAAAGGTGTCCCAGAAGGGGCGTGACTATTAGAAATAGGGTGGATGACTGAAGAAATAGTAGTATCATACTTGACTTGCAAGTGCAGAGAGAAAGACAACTGGGGGCAAGGAGTGATCCCCTTTTGGAAGTGGAAAGAATTAAGTTGGTGTAGATGCAAAGGGAAGACAGAGGGAGAGGTAGTGTGGCCCAGAAAGGCAAAAGCACAGCAAAGCAGCGCACAGTCAGGAGAACTGGAAAGCGCAGCAAGAGAGGGGGGTAGTCAAAAGGAGGTCAGAAGAACCTTTAAAATGTTAAGAGAAGTGTGGTTGAATATTGGAGTAGAGAAGATAAATATGCATGAAGGTGTAATGATTAAAGCGCTCTTGGATAGTGGCGTAATGGGAATGTTTATGGATAGACAGGCAGCAGCTAGGTATGGGTTCAAGCTGCAAAAGTTGGAAAGACCAATAGCTGTCAGGAATGTAGACAGCATAAATAATAGTGGAGGGGCCATTACGTACCAAGTAGAGTGTAATGTATTTTACAAAGACCACATGGAAAGAATAAGAATGGATGTGTGCGATCTAGGGAAGACAGAAGTAATTCTGGGGATGCCATGGTTGATAGCACATAATTTGGAAATAAATTAGGAAACTAGGGAAGTTAAGATGACAAGGTGTCCACCCTTGTGTGGCAGTGTTATGCCATACAAATCTTTAGGCAAATTAAGTGACATTCTGCACCTTAATAACAGGAATAACCAGCTCGAGAGACAAGCTCGGCCCCCCAGAAACGTTCCTCTAGACGCCTAGTTGTGGACTTGAGCATCTAGCTCGAGTAGCAGGGTAGCGGCTGTGACCACCACTACATATACCTCATAGACGCTTGCCCAGGCGCCCCGTATTGGATACCTAACGGATCTCCCTTCTAGAAGTGCTCTCGAGGGCGGAAACGAACTTAGGACGGACTACGCGATCTGAACGACATCATGCCGTAGCCGCCAGAGGTCCTATTTAAAGAACAGTTACAATCAGATGCAGGCCATCATCACTGATGGCTAATTATAACAAGATCAAGAGAGTCGTACCATCACGGAGTCGCCTCGTAGTGGTGGTAGGAGAAAACCGAAAGGTAGAAGAGTGAGAAGTGCATCACAGAGGTAGGGGGAAGGACTGGGAAGCTGAGAAGAGAAGTAGTAAGGAGATTAGATGAAGAGAACGTGTGCAAGAATGAGACAGCTCAAAACCGCCGTCTCTGTCTATGGTCTGTCGAAACGCTCAAGGCCCGACCATTGTGCGAGGAAGGGTTGCCAGAGTAGGATTAGGGTGTTTGGGAGCAGTTAGTCGGTGTCTGGGAGGAGCGCCATACCATCATTACAGCCTTGCTAGAATTGGGAATTCGGAGGTTTTCTTTGTCTCACTTTCTTTGTTGTCTTTTTGCTTTGTAATCATAATAAAATACTCTAGGGCACAGGAGGGGAATCAAGCATCACACCCCCATCATCATCCCTCTCTGTTGCTCTAGAGCTTAACAGCTATTCTTGAGTGACTGAGTTTCTAGTTTTTCTGAGTATTCTAGCTTCCTTTCTAAAAACCCACCCAAATTCTCCCTCAACGGGAATTCGAGCCCCAACGGACTTGGGCATTCGCTTACGCTAGGAGTTAACAGCTCGCTACGTGTCATTGGAGTTGGCTTCCAGCTGTACGGTCAGCTGAAGAAGAGCCCACACGACGTCACGGGAGTTCTAGGTAGTTCTGCTGTATCGACGGCGAGCCAGACTACTAGACTAGGTAAGGGCAGTAGTGTCACGACGCGAGACGAACGTGCGTCTTAGGGATCCTATTACGGTGAGACCTACCTTGAGTGGACTCTCGACTTATTATTATTACTCCTTCAGTCTCTTTTGGATTATATTCTACCCTTTCCCCATTATAAAGCTCTCCCCTTTTTATTTGATTACCTCCCCAGTGCCTACTTGTTTAGTGCATAACTGTGAAGCATCTCGGAGATTATTCTATTCCCATTTGTTGTCACCCTTGTCTCAAGATCAAATTCCCTTTGATCCCCATCAGCAGTGTTACGCCGTACAAATGTTTAGGCAAAATAAGTGACATTTTACACCTTAATAATGAGAATAACCAGCTCGAGAAATGAGCTCAGCCCCCCAAAGATGTTCCTTTAGATGCCCAGTCGTGGACTTGAGCATCTTGCTTGAGTAGCAGAGTAGCGGCTGTGACCACTGCTACATACGCCTCATGGAGATTATCCAGAGAATTTCATAACAGATTTATAACAGAACTCCCCTCTAGAGTGCTCTCGAGAGCAGAAAGGACCTTAGAAGAATGTTTTCT
>Ga0153958_1000303_pt1 | contig 12071 bp, 14 predicted proteins | sample TSFL042MetaG_FD_104719 | JGI IMG/M metagenome (GOLD analysis project Ga0153958, IMG submission 104719) | Attine ant fungus gardens microbial communities from Florida, USA - TSFL042 MetaG | ecosystem: Host-associated > Fungi > Mycelium > Unclassified | place: USA: Florida, Wekiwa Springs... | reverse complement strand
TAAGGGAGGGAGGGAGTATAATTTTGGTTGAGGGGGTGGGGATGGTTCTTTGATCTGTGGTGGAGGAGGTGGGGGCTGTATTACCTTGGCGTGTAGAGGAGGGTGTAAATCTACCTGTGGTGGAGGCGGAGATGGGTGTAAATCTACTTTGAGAGTCTGGAGTGGAAGCGGGAGATGTACTTTGAGAGTCTGCGATGGGGGAGGGTGTAAATCTACTTTAAAACTCAATGGTGGTGGTGGAGGGGGTGGGTGTAAATCTACTTTGAAAGTCGGTAGAGATTCAGAGAATGAGATCGACGTGTCAAAGGTGACTGCAAGAGACTCTGAGATTTTCTTCCATGGCCCGTGCTGCTCCTGGGGAGGCGGTGGTGGAGGTGGTGGTGGAGGTGGAGGTTCTGAGTCTGGAGGCGGGGGCTGAGAGATGGATATGTTTGTGGGAGGTGGATCTGAGGGAGGACGAGAGCGGAGACTGCGAGGAGCGGTGGGGACTGTGGTTGAGCGGGGTTGGCGCTGGTCCTGAGCATTGACTCGCAGAGCTCGAGGCCCAGTCGGAGGAGCCTTGCCTGACATACAACAACCTCCACCCACCACAACACTCGCTTTACCTTCACATACAATCATCTACAAATACCACAATACATTCATTAAATCGTCTTTTTTACAACCAACTATCATTCGGCTTCATCTCTTCATAATCGTCTTTCATCGTCCGATCTATCGGTCTTCTTCTCGCCTTGTATCTACCTTGTTTATCATACCACCATTGATGCAACCACAACACAGGCCAAGCCAGTCGTCGCACAAACGGTTGACCATAAAGATAGCGACTTCGAAAGGCGACGAGCATCCAAACGGTTATGATCATAAGAAGCACTGTGAGTGCCACAAAGAGGGGTATGGTACCGCTTGATCCAGGAACAATTTCCTTGGTGTTCATCCCGAACACGCCCTTTTTGAAAAAAAATATTACTGCGGTGACTTGTATAAAGGGAATGATTTACAGTCATCAACATGGGAGGAAGAAAGACCGCGCTAAGGTATGCAATTTGCTTCATCTAGTAAAAAAAAATAGTCAGAAGTCAAGTAGGGAAAAAAAGACACTGACAGCGGCACTATCCTTCAAAGTTGTAAAAGCCAACCTTCTCGTCATTGCATTATTAAAATTGTTCGTGTTGAAGATTATCTGAATGCAACTAGTTATATCTACGTTCTCACTACAAACTGAACATACCGAATCCGCCACATTCTTCAGACGAGACTGCTGCATTCCTAAATCCTTGGTCAACCGGTCGATCTCGAGAATCAAATGGTCACATTCCCGTTCCAGGAACACATCATTCAGCTCTTTCTCTGATGCCAGTTTCTCTGAATCCATCGCTGGATTCTTGTGTTTGCGAATGAATTCAATCGTCTTCCTGGCGTCATCGAGGAGCGATGTATAGTAGAGCTGATGTGCTCGAATAATATAAAAGTCCTGATTGATCTTCCATTTCCCAGTATCGATCACTCTGGATTCCTTGTGTATGTCATCAGCGATGTCCATCGAAACAAATAAACGATAAATCAGACCAGTTCACAGATATGGTGGTACAAGTGCTCTAGTGCCTGATCCCACGAATATATTGTGTGCCAGATGAAGATGAGCAGTAGGAGAGTAGGATCATGCGATTGGTGAAACATTTTTTGCCAATACACGCTTTGTCCTGCATGTGACGATGAAGAGTGTTGACTACATCTTGGCCAAATCATCTAGATAAGAGACTGACCTGCGAGCTGAATCCTGTCGTGAAGTTGTTCTGCTCCCGTTGTGGGTAGGTCCTGATCCGGATGCAAGGAGATAATGGTGTTCCCGTTAATATGACGGATGACATGTACAGAGAGCAGGTCCAGGCACAGGTAGTGGTCCACTGACATATATATGATCAATGATCAATGTCGGGATGGAAACTCTGACAGAATCTCACAGTATTTGAGTTCTAGGGGTGCTTTCGTGTCGATGGGTTCTTCGACTAAGATATTTGATCAGAACATGCAGTCGTAGACACACTGAGCAAGCCACGAACATAGTGTCATGCCGGTGGTTGTCTCACTGTCAACAGAGTCCCGCAAAATGATGGGCTCGTGACTAGAATCTGGTCGAGTGGAGGCTTTATAATCTGACCTTTCCCTAATAGAGACGGAGCGCAGAAATGTAAGAGTGATTGTGAGACCTATCGTAGATATGACGTTCAGCGAAACAAGTATTGAGAAGGCAAAACATCCATACTATCTCCGACTTCTGGTTTGAGATCAGATTGAAACCGAGAAGGAATCCAATTGAGGAACGAAGAAAAGAAGAAAGGCTCGATGTCAAACCTATCATGAGAGAGATGAGAAGTTCTAGAATTCGGCACTGTGCAGGCCGAAAGACGCACCTGGTCCCCATCATCTGAAGCATGGGCCCAGAAAGTCTTTCAATAAAGATGGCTCTTGTCCGTGACGAGGATGGGCGCTTGACGGCGATGGATCAACGACCTCTCGCATAATAAAGAAAGATAAACTCACCTTCATGTCTAATAAACTTTTCCAAGTACTTTCTGCTTCCTCAGGCTTAGCTTCAAACTTCTCTACATTGATGAAATGTCCTTTGTCATTGACATCAACAAAATGGGAAACGCATGGTTTTGACTGCGTTCGCTCAATTGCATCAGCAATCTTACACTTTTTCATTTGTGTAATGGTCCAGTTCGGGTAACACGACTGTGGGTAGTCTCGCCAGCAGTTGTTACAGTTTTCATGAGGGCAACGATCAGGAATGGGTGACCCCACACGATTCATGATTCTAATCTGTTCTCGATTGAGACCTGAGTGTTACGTCAGGACACAAATGTATTACATTAAAAAATTCTACGTACTGTCATCAAGGTCAACCCAGGGCCAAGGGGCACAAGGAGCTGCATGGCGGTAGGAGGCGGAAGGTATGTATCTTACGCGACGCATTGGATGTCAGAGGAGAGGAGAGCTAGAAATGCTGATCGATCAGGGCGTTCTTATCTGTTTTGTATAAACACCAGCAGTCGCAAATGCTGGAGTAACACACTGCATAATGATATTTTCACCATAGCAATTTTTAGGTCATGGACTGTGAGCTAGACTCGAAAATGACGTGGGAATCATCATCCTGAGAATCTTCGCGGACATGTTTTGGTGGTGTAAAGATGTTGATCATGTAGACATGGCATGTCCGAACTTGGTAATGAGGCAATGCACGTCTGGAACTTGGTTCTCTAGGATCATGTGGTATCAGATATTAAGCTCAGGTGTAAAGTAGACGACTGATGTGTATTTACCTATCAGATATTAAGCTAAATACATCAGTAAATTGTAGTAATGTGCATAAGTATAATTGATATCTCACCTCAGGCGTTGCAAGGTAAAGTAGACAACTGAGGGAGGATGAAAGACAATAACAGAGATTAAGTAGGTGAACAAAAATAGAGGTACTGTGTACCATATCAGTGGGTGCTATCCCAGTCTGGCAACAACATAGTGATGAATGCGAAGTATGAGTAAAGAAAGGGTCACTAGACCATTTCAACACTCCCCCTGGTCTAGTATACCCTCAGTGGTAAGTCGTAATTGGAGTTCTGTGGTGAATTGGTGGATTTTCTCCCAAGACAAGGATTTGGTAAAGAGATTGGCAACATTTTCAGAAGATGGTATGTATTAGAAAGTAACATTTCCACATTTGACCTGATCCTTAATAAAATGGTGCTGCACATCAATGTGCTTTGTTCTACAATGGTTTTGTCATTTAAGCTGTGGGATATTGATCTATTATTATCTATATGAATTATGATCAGTTTTGGGGTTGGTAGTCCAATTTCAGTTAAAATTTTGATATCTATAGTGCCTATGTTGTTGCCCTTGAGAAACCTATATACTTTGCCTCTACCATTGACAATGCTACTTTTTCTTGTCTCTTACTCTCCTATGATACTGGTCCTCCTGCTGCAATGAAGATGTTCCCTTCTGTGGGGTGACATGTGTCCTTGCAACCTGCAAAGTCAGAATCCACATATCCAGTAGGATTAAGTTTGCCATTAGCCTTGTAGGTTATTCCATAGTTTAATGTCCCTTTAATATAAGCCAGTTGTCAAAGACAAACGGACGGAGTGTGAAGGAACAGGTAATAATAGAGTTATACTCTGGAATGATGTACTATACTATCTTGGAAAATAGATATTACTTAACAGGGATCAGTATACTGGAAAGAAGACTCCGGCGGACTGTCAAGGACGTTGGAGCAGAGAACAACTTGTAGAACGACCTTGGCTTCAACTTATGGGTTGTGCCCCGGTCTCCGGTCATAAGGTGGTCGCATATTTCAGAGTAGTGGAAGTCGTCAAGACAGAGGTCCTAACCATTCAAGTTGAGGAGTCAGAGAGGATGGGATGCAATTAGGACTAATTGACGTTAATTTACAGACTGAGGAAATATACTGTAACTATTCAGTACTTATAGGAAGTGCAGAATAGGACGAGAGTAGTCTACAATGCTATCCTACTATTATTAATTTTAGGGGAATTATTAGGAGAAAGAATTACATAATTATCATATTTCTGGAATATGACAGTATCCCTCCCTTAAGGCTGAGCCCTCGAAGCCCTGATGGATAAGCAATATAATTATCACCTGATATGAAGGTTAAAACCTAGCTCCGTGAATTTTCCCTCTCTTGATCTTCAACCACAATGTCGTCCCAATCCACTATCAATTCTGCTTTGATGTCGGATTCCAACAATGAAAGATATGAACAGGAACTCAAAAAAAGAAGGTAGGAGACAGAGGCAAAACTCCAGGAGGAAGAAGAGTGACAACAGGCAGAGTGGAGAGCAAGAAAAGAGGCAAGGGTGGCAGAGAAAAAGAGACAAGAGGAGGAATTGAGAAGGTAAGCCGAGGAAGAGAGATGACAGAAAGAGGAGATGGAGAGACAGATGAAAGCAGAGGAGGAATGGTAGAGACAGAAAGAGGCAGACGATGCCTTTTGTTAGGAAGCAGATTGATAGGCAGCAGTTATACAAGTACGGAGAAAAATTGGTTAAAGAAGATAAATCCAGAACTGTTTGTGTCTCCTCCGTCTGATGAGGAGATGAATCTGATCGACCTCCCTTCTCTGACAAAAAAACAATGGGTCTGTTATCTTCCTAAGAAGACTTTGGAACAACGTCGAGCGAGGGAAGAAATAGCAAAGGAGTTAGGAATTGAACCAATGGGTGGAGAGAATCCCTGTGAGAAGTGTGCCAACTTTAGCATTTTGTGCTTGCCATAAGACCTTCCATAAGTGTTGTATTTCTCCAAAGTAGGATCATTGGTTAATTTAACTCTTAGGAATACCACATCATGCGCTCCCTGTGCCAGAGCAAAGACAGCTTGCAAACCTTTCGATGCAAACAGAGCATGAAGGAAGGCAAAAGATGAGATGGCAAGGAGGGAACAGGCAAGGAAGACGAAGCAACGGATGGATGTGGAGTGGAAAGAACAGGTGTTGGAGAAGTTGGAGAAGGTAGACGAATTGGTTGTCCAAGTCCGAAGGGCTGTGAATGCACTGGAGAAGTTAGCTGGCATTGAGAGTCATGACTCCAATGAAGAGTTGATTTCGTGGCTGGAGTCAGAGGGAGAGGAGACAGAAGTGCAAGAAAACAGAGAGAAAGAGAAACAGAGGGAGAAAAAGATAGACGAAACGGAGGAAGATGAAAATGGAATAGAAGGTATAGAGGAAGATAACAGTAGTTTTTCTCTGGTTGCGTTCTCTGTTGGCACCGGAATCTTGTAATTTTCTTTTTTGATTACTTTGAATTTTATTTGTCTTTTTCTGTAAGTGGAGAGTGGATGTGAGTAGTGACAATTGATGAAACAAAATACAAGTAATCGATGAATGCAAGGGAAACTGCAGAGCAATACAAGTACCCAATCCTTGTAATGGAGATTGCTTTTGAATACAAGTATCAGATTACAATGGAAATTGTGAAGCGGAATACAAGTAAGCAAGTCAGTGCAAAGAAAACTGCACTCTGGAATGTATACAACTACTTAAGGAGATTTTTTTTTTTTCGGAGAGTAGTGAATGCGAAGAACAGAGTCAAAAAAATGACCAGAGGTAAGTTAGGGTCGTAATGGTCCTGGTTTCAATAGATACTTGATGTGAAAATCATTCAGTAATTCTTTAGTGTGCTCCAGTTCCGTTGCTAGTAACCACTCAGAGTCGTTATTGGTATTCTCGTATCCTAGCCATATAACCTTATAGAGCAGTTTGCATGCCCTCCGTCGGTCAATCTTGGAGTCGACTATCTTGGAGATTTCATATTCTAGTTCTCTGTCGATAATTACTAGTGCTGGCGGAGGTTTGGAGCGCTGCTAGAAGGTGTTGGAAGTGGCTGGTTCGAGCATAGAGACATGGAATACTGGATGGGTAGCCCTCATGGTGTCCGGGAGGCAGAGTGTAAAGGATTGCGGACTGGGCTGAGCAATTATCTCATATGGTCTGAGATACTTTTCGGAGAGTTTCTTCGATGGGCGAGTCATTTGGAAGTACTGTGACCTGACAAATGCTGATTGTCCAATTTGGAAATCCGGTGGTTGTCGTTAACGCGAGTTAGCGGAGGGTTGATATTGTCTTTGTACTTTGGCGATTTCCTCTTTGAGTGTGTCTTGTAATTTGTCAAGATCAAGTACGAAGTCACGGACATGGGATGAGGCTATATCTCACTCTGGGTACACACTGAGGTTAGGATGATATCCTTTGTTGGCAAAAAAAGGGAAGACACTAGTGGTAGCACTAGGGGCGTTATTGTAAGCAAATTCTGCTAGAGGTAATAGTTTGGACCAGTTGTCCTGTTAGTAATTGCAATATATGCAGAGGTACTGTTCCAATGTCTGATTAGTCTGTTCTGCTTGACTGTTTGCCTCCAGATGATATCCACTGGTAAAGTGAAGTCTCATGTCTAGGGCGGTCCCTAGAGAGCAGAAGAAATGAGAGACAAATTCTGAGCTACGGTCAGACATAACATGAGACAGGACTCCATGCTTTGAAAAGATGTATATTACGAAAAGGCGTGCTAGTTCCGCTGAAGTAATGGTGTCATGAGTGGGGATGAATATGGCTTGTTTCGATAGGTGATCCACTATAACGAGGATGGTGTCAAAACCTGAAAAGGAAGGAAGTTTCTCTATGAAGTTCATAGAAATTGAATTCCATGAGCGTTCCGGGATAGGAAGTTGTTGGAGGGATCCATATGGTCTGTGATGCTGTGGTTTGGATCTCATACAGGTAACGCAAGACTTACAGAACTTCTGTATGTTGTCGTGAATGTTTGGCCAGGTATAATATCTCCATATGAGTTCTAGTGTTTTGTTTTGGCCCAGGTGTCCTGCTAGGACATGGTCATGATGATACTGGAGAACTTGGAGATGTAAGTCAGCGTTATCCGGAACGTACATTCTGTTGTCGAGTCTGAGGAACCCTGTGCTGTCTTTCGACCATGTCCTTCCAGATGAAGTAAATGGTTGGAGACGGAGGGATTGGAGGGGAGTGTTGTCAGGATATCGGAGTGAAGTTGGTTTTGGTCCAATATTGTGGCTGCACAAAGTGCTGGTGTGGTGAGAATGGTTGCTCAAAGAGATGCTGCAATTTGTTTATGAGTAAAAACTGGACAGAAGTTATGAGGGTTCACTGAAGCATAGCCATTATCTCTCCCCTTTGGGTAGACGTCCCATCGTCTAGTGAGTGCGTCTGGTTTGGTACCAAGATATCTGGGGCGGAAGTGAATTACGAGATTGAATTGAGAAAGGTACTCCGACCATCTTGCTTGTCAGTGCGTTAGAATCTTGGTTGTCAAGAAATATTCCAAGTTCTTGTGATCCGTTACAATATTGATTGGTGAAGCAGATCCCTCTAAATAGTATCACCAGATTTTGAAGGCTTCGAATATTGCAAGTAGTTCTTTGTTGTGAATGTCATAGTTGAGTTCAGGAGCAGAGAATGTCCTGGAGTAAAAGGCTACGGGGTGGATTTCATTATCTTTAGTCATAATGGAGAGAATAGCAGTAAGAGCGTAATCTGAGACATCAGTTTCCATAACAAGTTGTGTGTCCGGAACCCAATGTGTAAGGATTGGAGCGGAGGTGAAGGCTTGTTTCAGGTTGTTAAATGCTATTCTACAATCGTCGTCAAAGTTCCACGGAGTGTCTTTTCTAGTGAGATGAGTAAGTAGAATGACTACGTCTGAGTAATTGAAAATAAAATGTCTATAGAAGTTGGCGAAACCCAAGAAGGACTGGATATCCTTTACTTTTTTCGGTTCTGGCCACTCTTGAATGATTTTCACTTTAGCATCAGACATGGTCAAACCAGATGGAGATAGAACATAGCCTAGGTATTCGACAGAATCTGAATGGAACTTGTATTTTTCTGCTTTCACGTACAATTCCACTTTTTGGAGTCAATTCAGCACTTCTTTTATGTGACTCCGGTATTGCGTGATGTTATCAGAGTAGATCAGAATGTCATTCAAGTAGACCACTATGCACACATCCAAGAGGTCGGAGAACATGTCATTCATGAAGCATTGGAAAGCAGCTGGGGCGTTAGTTAGTCCGAACAGCATTACTGACCATTCAAAGGCTCCATAGCGAGTATGGAAGGCGGTTTTCCATTCATCTCCTTTGGCAATGCAGACCAAATGGTACGCATGTCAGAGATCGATTTTGGTGTAAATACGAGCTTTGCGAGGGGAATCTAGGAGGTCAGAGATGAGAGGAAGTGGGTATCGATCCTTTTTCATGATTTTATTGAGTCCACAGAAATCTACACAGAGCTGGAGGGACCCATCTTTCTTTTTTACAAACAGGACTGGCGCTCTGTGAGGTGACAATATTGAGTGGATGAATCCATTGGTTAGGTTTTTGTTAATGAATTCCTTTAGAGTTTCCTGTTTGAATTTGGACAAAGAGTAGATAGTTCCTACCGGAGGATGGGAATCTTTTTCCAGATCGATTCAGAGGTTGTAAGGACAGTGGGAAGCAAGAGTTTCTGCTTTGGACTTGCTAAAGACATCTGCGTACTTGTGATATTCCTCTGGAATAGAGGAGAGGTCAATTTTTTCGGATATGGTAGTGGACTTGGCCTGTACTGTGGAACTGAATTGGATAGCAAATATTTTTGAGTCTGATAGTTGTGAGGCCTGGAGTAGGGCTGGTGCACTGATAATTGTGATATGCAGTCATTTGGGATTAGATGGGAATGTCTCAGATGGGGTGAACTGCAGAGGGTTTTCTGCTGGAGAGAATAGAGAATTTACCAAGTTTTCAACATGAGGAACAGAAGCTGGACTTTGGAGTAAAGATGGTGGTCGAAAGAATATTGACCTAGAAACCCAGTCAATCAACGGATTGTAGCAGGTAAGCCAAGAGTGACCTAATACCAGAAAACAACAAGAATCGAGTAGAGTGATATAGAAGTCAAGAGTCATGCATTCACTGAAGAGGAATTTTACAAGCAACAATACTACCTCGGAGATATCATTATTTGAGGTTCCATCAAACAGGCGCAGTTCCACAGGAGGAGTAGGAGTAATAGGAAGAGAATGTTCACAAGCAAAAGCAGAATCCAAGAAACAATGTGTAGATCCGGAGTCTACTAGCGTTCAGATGGGTATAGGCTGGAGATGATCCAGAGCACACACCAGTAGAGAGACAAGGGGTATACAAAGAGAATTTGGATTGGAAAGAGCAGACACGTTGAGGCGCATTGGACTCATAGTTGCACAGACGAGTTCAACGCGACTCCCAGTTTGTGCTGAGTCTTGGGAGCCAAGCTCTAGTTTCCTAAGAGGTTCTCAGAGAGTGGAGTCTCTTGTTCCTCTAGAGTAGTTAAACGTGCCCTGACTGGCTGTTTCCTAGGGCATCCGTCTACTTTGTGGTCCTTTGATCCACAGTATAGGCAGAGGTTATTGTCAATACGGCATTTGTGTTCATTTGTCATGATAGTGACACTGTGATGCGTACTGCACGTACATCATGCATGCGCATGGCTTAGTCACCTGACTATCAGCCACCCCGGAATCTTTCAAATTATTTTATAATCCAATTTATTGTAATTTACCTTAGTTTCGTTCTCCCTTGGGAAAACTCTATTTTGCTTATCACTACTTCTTCCTCTCAAATATAATCTTACTGAAATCCAGAAGGGGCAAGTGTAGAGGTGGGCACAACCAGCTGTTGAGGCCAAGCCCCCCCCTAGAGTAAATTTCCTTTCTGGAGTCATTCCTGACACACTCCCACATTTGGTACAGCATACATACTAGTACTAGATTATAGATTGTATATTTATTTAATAATAGACTTGAGATTGATTTTTTATGATTTAAGAGATAAAGAAAGGAAACATAGCAGACTGACTGTAATACAAATTAATAATATAGTGTTATAGAAAGTAGACTGACTTTAATCTTACAGACTGTTGTAGGAAGAAAGTAAAGTGGATTGACTTCAACACAAAGTTCAAAACATAGAATTAGTAAAGGGATCAAGCTAGGCTAGAGACCTAGATAAAAACCTTGTTAATGAAGTGGTCTAGTAACAAAGATGTAGTTTGGTTAGCAATGAGGCTGTGGTGACATAGATGTGAGACTACCTTAATCTGAGATAGTCTAACTTTAGTTCCATAACTCATATCATCTTCTGCTCTGCATACTTATATAAACAACTCTTGTAGACATTCCTCTCAGTCGTCTACTACTTGGATGACATCTAAGGTATGTTATTATATTGTCTTACCAATACCAAACTCTTATTTGTTTTGTATAGCTACTTTATCTTTTAGGTAATATATACAGTTATCTACTACTTGGGTGACATTTGAGCTACTTTATCTTTTACTCGTCTAGTCTAGTATGTATGTTACACTAAACCTGGGATGATAGATGACACATATATGTGCCTAATCATTCCCATACTCTCTTTTTTCACTCAAAAATTTAGGATAAATTGGAATAAATTGGAACAGGTAATAAGCAAAGCAAGCTAACTGTGACCTTACTGTTGTAAGTTGGGTCACTCTGCTCCCTTTTTACAACAGTACAAACTATTAGTGTAGGAAGGGAGTAGAGCAGCCTGATGTACAATATTGCTCACTGTGACACAGACTGTTGTTAGAAGGGAGTAGAGTGACCTGATAGACAATACTATTTATTACAAACTTCATTTAGCCATATCTCTATCAATTCTTCAACAATTCCCACAGTCTTAATGGCACCCAAAAGCCCTTAAAAATTCCTTATGATCGATACTAGTCACATTTTGAGGCAATCAGTAATGATTAAGATATTAAGTAGATCAACAGGTAATTACTATGTTACTGTTTATTAAATCACTAATATCTTGGAAACTGCCATGATTAATGCTTTGGTTCTAGGCTCAGCAGAAGCCTTTTTCATAATGCTCAGAATGAGCCTAGAACAACTCTAAGGCAATTAATATTAATGGAGATATAAAGGTCTCAATGTTTGCACATAGACTTCATTAATTATTTATAGATAGTTATCTGTCCTTTTCTTAGAACAAAAAACAGCCTCCATATGGTTAATGTCAGCATCTAAAGTCTGATGACTGGAATTAAGCCAACTGTCTCTTTGTTCAGAGTTTGACAAAGAGAACTTGATGGGGTTCTTGCTTAATTTTCTACTACTTATACATTTTACTACTGTGGCTATGCACTTGTTCTCCCATGGTCCTCATGTTACTCTAGTCATGTGACACCTTGTGACTGTGACACCCATGACCATCTGTCACACCATTGTAACATTGTGACAAAGTCACGTGATACTTTCCTGTGCTCTATCTTGTAGTTATAAATAAGAAAAGAAAAGAAAAGAAAAGAAATATAAATAATGACTTAGCCAATTTGCCAAGTCATGACAGTTAAGTTATTACTATTTTAAGTACAAAGGCACTACCATATGTAGAACAATAGGTAGTAGCATGTGATGCTTTGTCCTAGTACACAGACTATCACTTTTCTGTATATAAGGACT
>Ga0153958_1000302_pt1 | contig 12088 bp, 9 predicted proteins | sample TSFL042MetaG_FD_104719 | JGI IMG/M metagenome (GOLD analysis project Ga0153958, IMG submission 104719) | Attine ant fungus gardens microbial communities from Florida, USA - TSFL042 MetaG | ecosystem: Host-associated > Fungi > Mycelium > Unclassified | place: USA: Florida, Wekiwa Springs... | reverse complement strand
CTAATATTAATTGCCTTGAGGTCATTCTAGGCTCATTCTGAGCATTATGAAGAAGGTTTCTGGTGAGCCTAGAACCGAAGCATCAATCACGGCGGTTTCTGAGATATTAGCAATTTAATAAACGGTAACATGGTAGTTACCAGTTGATCTGCTTAATATCTCAGCCATTATTGATTGTCTCGAGACGTGACTGGCATCGATCAAAAGGTCTTCTTAAATGCTTTAAGCTGGCTTTGAGACCGTGGGAATTGTCGAAGATTTGGTGGAGATATGACTGAATGAAGTTTGTGACATATGGGCTCCTTTGAGCCAACAGTGATATTTTTTGGGATGACAAACTTGCTAGCCACATTCCAGGCAATAATAAATGAAGTTCTGAGGGATTTGATCAACAAAGGAAAGGTTGCTACATTTGTAGATGATGTATTGGTAGGAATAGAAACTGAGGGGGGGTACAAAGTATTGAGGAGATTAGAGAAAAATGACTTGTATGTCAAACTAGAGAAGTGCATATGGAAAGTAAGGAAGATAGGGTTCTTAGAAGTGGTTATAGGACCTAATAGAATAGAGATAGAGAAAGAAAAGGTAGATGGCATACTAAGTTGGCCAGAACCAAAGAATGTAAAGGATATCAGGAGATTTTTGGGCCTTGCAAACTATTACAGGAGATTTATTAAAAACTTTGCTCAAGTAGGAGACCAGATTGGGAAGTTGGATGTCATGACTTGGCAAAATAGCTAAGTCAATATTTATATTTCTTTTCTTTTTCTTTTCTTTTCTTTTAGATTATTACTAAGGTGGAGCATGGGAAACATCACATGATAGTCACAGAGGTCACAGAATGGTCATGTCACACAGGGGAGTCACAAGTCACAGTCACTGCATGTGACAAAGAAGCCAGCTGATGGACATGAGGACTAGGAGACAAGGTGCATAACCATAATAGTAATTGTATATATAGTATAGCAAATCTAACAGAGACTTTATCGAGTTCTCTTTGTCAATTGCTGAACAAAGAGCAGTTGGCTTAATTCCAGCTTGAAGTTTAGCTTTCTTACATTGGAGTAGAAAGAGATAACAAAAATAAGATGTTGGTAAAGCCAGAGTGGCTAGAAGTAAGAAGAACAGAGACAGTAGAAATCATAGTAGAAGAAGTAGACCTACTAGAAAAGGTCAAGCAATCAAGTGTAAAAGATGATGAGGTGGTAAAAGCTGTAGAAGAAATGAAGTGAGCAAAAGTGAAGATGTTGAGAGATAAGGAATAGAGAGAAGTCAATGGCATAATGTACAAAGAAGAAAAGGTCTACATACCAAAGGATGATAAGCTTAGAGCAGAAATTGTTAGGCTAAAACATGATATGCCAGTAGGAAGACATAGGGGCCAGTAAAAGACAGTGGAACTAGTTGTTAGTGAGCTAACTCCTGAGCTGGAATAAAGCCAACTACTCTTTATCAGCATTTGACAAAGAGAACTCAATAGAGTTTCCATTAGATTTTCTATACTATATATACAATTACTATTGTGGCTATGCTCCTTATCTCTTATAGTCTCTATGCTACTCATCAACTGACTTCTTTGTCATATGTTGTGACTGTGACTTGTGACTCATTGTGATATGACCATAATGTGACCATTGTCATACCCTTTGTGACTCTGTGACTGTCACATGATGTTTTTTCACACTTCACCTTAGTAATAATCTAAAGGAAAAGAAAAGAAATATTAAATAATGACTTAGCCATTTTGCCAAGTCATGACACAGGCAAACTCATTGAGAAAGCCATCAGCAATAGGCTTTAGTTTCAAATAGCAACTAATGGTTTCTTGGATCCCAATCAGCTCAGAGGCATTAGACAATGGTCTACTATTGATGCTGGTGTCTATCTCATGCATCTTATTCAAGTAGAATAGCTCAAGCAATACTATACCAGTGTCATTGCACTAATATCAGGGGTTTTTTCAACAGCTACCACTCAGGCCATTCTACTACTTACTTCTAGAATAACTTCTCCTCTCCTTCTTTCAATACCAATGTCAGAGTTGGCTGAGGCTCAGCTCTCTCTCCTACTCTCTCTGCTATCTACCTTGCTCCTATCATTAAAACATTCAAAAAAAGAATAAAAAATCTTCAAGAAAATATTTTGACTGATATTCTTTTTTTCATTAATGATGGTCTTTTAATTTCTCAAGAGAAAAGTTATTCATTATCTTCCTCTTTTCTTCTTTGTAACTATAACATTATGTCCAAAATCCTTCTTGATACTGGCCTCATCATGGAGCATAGCAAAACTGAACTCTTTCACTTTACGAGAGCTCAACATTCCCCAATCCCACTATTAACTTATTCTCCATAGGAGGCCCCATCATCTCCCCTAACCAATATGGCAATATCTAGGTTTCTACTTCAATTGTAGACTCAATTTCAACTACTACATGTATTTTTATGCTACCAAATGCCTTTCTACTCTCAACGCCATGAAAATGCTAGGGAACTTCTTAAGAGGCCTTCTTCCTATCCAAAAGTAGCTTCTATATAGAACCTGTGTCCTATCCATCATCCTTTATGGGTTTTAGCTATGGTTCTTCAAAGGCACCCCCATTGTAAAAAATACCAATAAACTAAAGAAGATACAGTGAAGAGCAGCCTTTTGAATAACAGGTGCTTGCTGAACTTCTCTATCTGAAGGCATTGAAGGCATTGTAGGCCTTATTCCCATCACTCTACACCTTTGCAAACTAAATGGCAGACATCACCTATATTATACCTTCATCCCTCTGTCACATGCCATCAACTCTCTACTCAATTCTCAACACACTAAGAATCAAACTCCTTACAGAGCTACCACTTCCAACCTCACTATGAAATAGCAAGCCAACCTTAAAAGCTCCATTAAGAACATCAACAAGCACCTCAACAGGGTTAGAAACTACTTCAATTCCCTTTACCCTCTTTTTTCTCCTAGTTCTAGGATAGTCAATCATTTCTCTTATAGAATTAGTTTTTGTTCTCCTTCTTTTTTTTCTAATAAAGACCTTTACCAACACCTTCAGAGTCTTAACCTTGCCTTCAGGTCATCTCAAGTAAACCACAACAGTGTAGTCATCATTACAGATGAAGGCATTAAAAAATCTCATGTCATTATAGCAGCCACTCATATTTGGTCTGATAACATGATCATAAAAGAACTGCAAGTCACCTCCATAAACATCATACCCCTTGAGACTGAACTTATGACTATTCACATTGGACTTATCCCTGCCATAGAAATAGACAACATTTATGTCATTACTGTTATCACTGACTCTATCACCACAGCAAGAAAAATCCTGGAGTCCAAAGTCAACCCCCTCCAGAACATGTTCATCCCATTAGCCTCCACAATCAAATCCTTCCTCAGCAAAGATGGCAAAAATAAAAATTCACTTCTGGTACTGCCTCAGAAAAGCCAAATGGCCAAATATAAACTCATTGATAATCAAGTCAAAGCAAATGCATGTATCCTTACACTCCCCAACAAGGAGTTGCACTTATTTAACAAAAAGAAAGAATGCAATAACATCCTCTGCAAATGGCAAATATTGTTTGCTAACAGCCTCAAGAAAGGACATTACTTCCTTAACTTTGAAGATGAAAAGCAAAGAGTCATCAAACCCATATATGCCAAAGGTGGCTTATGGCTCCCTATCATAGAGTTCACTAATTCACTATGTGTTTGTTTCACCTATATAACTACTAGACATGCCCCCATTGGAGAATATAGACAGAGATTCCTCTCTTACCTCCCTACTAGCTGCCCATGTAGTGAAGCTGAGATTTAAACCCATGAATACATTGTCATGGAATGTGACATGCACAATCCCTCCATGTGGCTGTGCAACATCATCATTAACAGCTTCATCTACTTCCTTGCAGACAACTCTACCATATTTAGCTTTAATAATGGTTAAGGTCCTATCACAGTGTAACTCCTTGGAGTGAAGGAACAGCCTGCATTACCTTATTTCTCATTTGCCCTTTCCTACTCTCCTATATATTTGTTTTCCTTTCCTTTTCATATCTCTTATTTAAGTAAGTACTTTGTACTTACTATGGTCTGCCTATGTACCCTGTGTAATAAATTGGTGATTTAAAAAAGAAACAAACAAGAGGTATGATGAAGAATACTAAGGAAGGTTAAAACAGAATTAGAAGTCATGGAAAGGTAGAAGAAGAAGACAAATTTTGGAGACAATCAAAGAGGAAGAAGAAATCAAGCAAAAGAAACCAGAAATTAGGAAGTAAACAAAAGAAGATAAGGAGAAAATAGGCAACATGGTTGACCCTTATTACAAGTTGTAAAAATCCTTGTGATAAGGAAACTAAAGAGAGGGATAGTGTCATGACTTGGCAAAACAGCTAAGTCATTATTTATATTTACTTTTCTTTTCTTTTCTTTTGGACTTACTACATAGAGAGGAGTGTGGGAGGAGTATGGGAAAGTATCATGTCACAGGTGTCACAGTCACATGAATGGAAAGTCACATGATTAGTGTGGGAAAGTAGTGCACAGAAAATAATGGGAACTCCATTGAGTTCTCCTTATTAACTCAGATAAGGAATAGGATTAAGTTGTCATGACTAAGTCCTTACACAAGGAGTACATTAACCAAGAAGTTCTTGATTAGTTGGAATTGCAAGATATCAACTATGAGATCACTGTACCAAAATCTTTAGCCCAAAATAGTGTTGCAGAACATTTGAACTATACTATTATGGAGTATACATGCTCTATGCTGGCTAGTGCCAGCCTCTCACTTTTTCTCTGGCCCAAAGTAGTCTAGTATGAATTTTACCTGAAGAACATTTGCCCTACCCATGCACTTCATGATAACATCATATCTTGTAAAGCTTTTTGGAACCACAAACCTAATGTCTCAAATATAGAGGAGTTTGGTGCCAAAGTCTGGGTTTGAATCCAGAACAAGCATATTAATAAACTTCAACCTAAAGCCAAATAGCACATCTTTGTAGATCTTGGAAAGTACTTCCATGCATACCAATATTACAACCAGAAAACTCAGCAGATCCTTACCTCTTGGAACATTACATTTGAAAAGCCATAGACCAGGGCTGACAGAAGCTTCCAATTTAATTAGGTACCTTCACCTAATGTTTCTCTCCTGCCTTTGCTTAAGGAGGAGAAAGAGTATATTAGTCATCCAAACAAGCTTTAGACAGATCCAGAAATGTTACTAACTCTCTCTATATCTCAGGTGCTCTCCTCCATCCCTACCACATCTCCTAGTCTTCTCATACCATTGCCACTAACTTGTCAATCCACTCCCCAGTCTCTACTACTACTATTATCAAAAGTGCCTCGTAATATCAGTAGTGCTATTGATTCAGACAATATTATCCTTGGTCCATGCATATAGAAATATGCTAAGTCAAACAGTATATATCTTACCACAGCTGATTTTGGATTCACCTTTGCACTTGTTTCATATAAAGTAAATCAACTTGACAGTAATCCCAAAAACCTTGTGCAAGCTTATGCTGCACTAGATTCAGCACAATTTGAGGCTGCTATGGTTACAGAAAAGGAGCAACACAAGTGATTAGGTACTTAGAAACTCATGGACTTACCTCCCAGCTGCAAGGCTATCAATTATCTTTGGGTTTTCAAGCAGAAGCAAAATAATGCTAGTAAGATTGCTCAACATAAGGCTTGACTTGTTGTAGGTGATTTGCACCAAATTCCTAGTGTTGATTTTTTCCAAACTTATGCACTTACTATTTGACTTAAAACTTTCTATTTTATCATTGCCCTTGTTGCCCACTATAAATTACAGGTTCATGGCATGGATATTGTTGCTGCTTATCTCAATGGCAAACTTGATGAGGAAGTTTATATGAAATAATCTCTTGGGTTCGACAATGGTACAGGCTAAGTTTGCAAACTTGTACTCTCCATCTATGGCTTGAAATAGGCTGGTAAAAATTGGAACATTGAGCTTAACACAGCATTCAAATCACTTGGATTCATATAGTTGATTGCTGACTAATATATATATGTTAATCATGATCCTGCCTCTAGTTCACCTACTATTGTCACAGTTTATGTTGATAACATGACTCTGTGTGCTTAAACAGACACTGAACTTTCTTAGCTTAAGGGGGAGTTGGCCTCCAAGTTCAAAGTCACAAACTTAGGAGAACTTACCTAAATTCTTGGTACAGAGATGCAACATGACAGTTCTGATGGCTTTATTCAACTTTCACAAGTCAACTATATTACTTGCATGCTCAAATCAGTTGGCATGAGCAATTGCAACCCCATTGCAACTCCCATTGATCCAAATGTCAAATTGATGTCTCTCACTGATGGTATTGGCAATGCTAAATTTCAACATAACTATCTTTCTGGACTTGGAAAACTCATGTACCCTACTATTACTACTTGTTCTAACTTTGCACATGTAAGACTTTAGCCAAGGCAACTTAAATCCACTCCAAGTCTGAGTTGACAAGGAGAACTTGATAGAGTTCCCATTTGATTTTCTATACTACTTATACATTTTACTACAATGGCTATGGAATATCCTCCCATAGTCCTTATATTATTCCCGTTATATGTTTACTTATCACATGTTGTGGCTGTGGCTGTGACTGTGAACAATGTGTGACTGAGTCACATGATGTCTTCCCACACTCCATCCTTGTAGCAGTAAGTCCAAAAAGAAACTAAAAGAAAAAGAAAAAGAAAATAGAAATAACTTAGATGTTTTGTCAAGTTATGACACTACCCCCCTCTTAAGTTTCCTCATCCTGAGGAATTTATTTTACAATTTGTAATATGGGTCAACTATGTTGCCCATTTCGTCATCTTCTTTTGTTCACTCTTTGATTCTTGAATTTTCCTACTTGATTTCTTTTTTCTACTTAATTGTTTCTAACATTGTTCTTCTTCTCCCTAATTGACTTCTTTTCCATTGACTTCCCTTCCATCTTATCCAGTTCCTCTCTAGTCTTCCCCAATATTCTTCATCATATCTCTTGTTTGTCTATTCAAATAACTTCTTTGTTATAAACCTCCCTAGTAGTTCCCCTCTCCTAAACATTCCCTCTTCCTTTTCTTGCCTTTTTACATCTTTCATATCTCATTGGTATTCCTTCTCAAATTCCTTGATTACCTCTCTTGCATTTTCCAAGTTCTCCTTTCCTTCCCAAGTATCTGACTCTGCTGTAAATCCTTTCTATCTTACTAGATACATACCTCTTATATTTAGAAGGGTTTGGATAAGTTCTAACCACACTTAACCAAGTTAAATATAGGAATATAACCTGACTAACCTAAGTCTAACTATAATCCTAACTTAATGCTAACCCTACAGGGATAACCTGTCAGAAAGCCAAACTCCATGTCAGAATTAAGCTAACTGCTCTTTGTTCAGTGTTTAACAAAGAGAACTTAATAGAGTTCCTGTTAGATTCTGTATACTATTTATACATGAAGAGTAACCCTAACCCTTCCCTTTTATTCTATGCTTCCCTATGAGTCACTTTTCTCTCATGCATCCATTAGTAAGAAAAAAAAGAAAAGAAATATAAATATTAACTTAGCCATTTTGCCAAGTTATAACATAATCCTAAATAGCCTAACCTCTCTAAGATGTGTGGTTGGTATGACATAAACATGCCTAGACCTTTGATCAGAAGGTCACATGATCAAAGTATCATGTGAAACTTTATATGCTATAAATAGAGTGTCTAGATTGTTTTAGAACAATTATTTATAGCTCAGATAAGCTCTAGGTTAATGAGTCAGAAGAAAGTAACAGGTATAGAGCTGCACCATGCAGTCCTGAGTGCTTCTGTTCCCAGGGGACAAAAACACGTCCACATATGAAAGGAGCTTGTTATGGAAATGCACAGTACTGATGAGTCCTATAAGAGAACAAAATTTAGGCTAAAGAGATTTCTTCAATGAATTTGCCCTACATTTTCCTCTAACTCATCTGCAGAGTAGTTTATACTGTATCAACCTAACCTAACCCCTAACCCTATGCCCATTTGATTGCCTTGTAGGAGAAAAGCAGAATGTAAGACTTTAGCCAAGGTAACTTAAATCTACTCCAAGTCCAAGTTGACAAGGAGAACTCAATAGAGTCCTTATCTATTTCTTGTACACTACTTATACAACTACTACATGGTCTGTGCACTACTTTTCTATGGTCACCATGTGACTGTGATGTGTGACATTATCATATGCTACTTTCACACACTCCTTCCTTGTGTAATGAGTCCAAAAGAAAATGAAAAGAAAAGAAATATAAATAATGACTTAGCTGTTTTGCCAAGTCCTGACATGGAATCCCATTGTGCAAAGGAATATGGGAGCTACTATATCCATTCCACATGCAGCACTACCTGGGCAGCATTTAAAACAAAAGCAAGAGTTAGGATTAGGTACACTGCACAAATTTCTTTCCCAGAAAGAATTTTTGTGAGTGCATATATTGCTCATATTTCTTTTATAGAAAGAAATTTTCTCAGTGTGTGCTCACACAGTACACTGCTCACCCTGTCAACCATGGTCCTATCCCATCTCATTCCTAGCTACATCCCTGCCTCATTCCTAGCCAGGTCTCCTACTCCCTCTGTTGTCATTCCCTGGTCTAGTTCCTACCCACCTCATGACCTTGAAAAACCTGCTCACAACCTAGCAAGTCCCCAATAACCCTTTTTTTCAGCATCTGAGGATATACCTGCACATCTTTTGCTGTTAGAGGTATCTAAATAGACATAAGAGTAAAGAGAGGGAAATGAGGTAGTGATCAGGTAACCTTTCAGGTTGTCATGACTGATGTGGCACTCCCTATCAATACTGGCCATGTTAGAGAAGAGGGTGGATGGGCTGGGAAGTTAAATAGGGAGTTACTGAAGTAATAGGTATGTGTTTTGATTCTTTCTTCTGTCTTGATGACAGAAGTTTGGGTTTGTCAGATGATACTCTCATATTGCACTCTTGAGTATGAGGAGAATATATATTGTGCAGTGTGTCACTCAAGATGCTATGCAGCTGGAACTGAGATCCAGAGACAAAGACTAAGTATATTGCGATAATGAAGAAATAGAATGCACACCTGAGATCCAGAGTAGCTACCTAAATACCAGATTGTAGGTATGTACATATTTACTATAGAATGTAGAAACTCCAACACAGTGGAGTACTTGTAGCTAGGGAAGACTGAAAATGAATAAGCAGATGATTGAGAAAATTTCTGGGGACATAGTGGCTATTGCAATGCTCCTGATCAGGTTTCTCAACAGAGCAAGCCTCTGAAGATGAACTAAAACTAACATCTATGAAAACACCTGACAGTTGATCTTTGTCCCAACTATTCCCAATTTGATCAGAGCACCAAACTTAGATCAACTGTACTGTAAAAGTTAAATGGGTATATATGCATTTATCTCAGATGAGTTCGCAACTGAATCATTGACCTAGTCTTGTTTGTACTCAAAAGAACAACTCAATTGCAGGACAAATTACATGAGAAATTTTGATTGAGACTTTTATAGAGATCTGACTAGTATACTATTGAGATTTAATCGAGGAGAGTAGGCTCTTATGTATATCAACCATCTCTCTTGATCATACTAATGTAACCATACTTACTGTCTAAAATTAGTCCTGATAGAAACTCATATCCCAATACCAAAGATGCAGAACTCAACCTACAATACCTGGTGCAAGTGGGATGTGGTATTGTGTCTAGAGTACTGTGTTTTTGATGTTGTTGACTGATACATTGATATCAGGAAATAAATTCTCTTTGGACAAGTGTATCGTTGGTTAAATTGTTGATCTAACTCTCTCGACTAACCAAATCTATTCATTCACTGTCTTTGATCAGATATTTCAAAATTTGATCAAGTATTTCAAAAAATGATGATGTTGTTATACCTATATAAGTGAGAATGTCCAAAGGCACTAGGACTGTTGTGCCTCTGCATTATATGCATGTGAGGAATGGTATGTGTCAGAATAGCCAACTCCTGAGCCAGAATAAAGCCAACTGCTCCTTTATCAGCGTTTGACAAGGAGAACTCAATAGAGTCCTTGTTAGATTTGCTACACTATATATACAATTACTATCATGGCTATATACCTTATTTCCCACAGTCCTTATGTCTATCAGCTGACTTCTTTGTCACATGCTATGACTATGACTTGTAACTATGTGTGTGACATGACTGTGACATGACCATTCTGTGACCTTGGTCACACCTTTTGTGACTCTGTGACTATCACATGGTATTTCCCATGCTCCACCTTAGTAATAATCTAAAGGAAAAGAAAAGAAATATAAATATTGACTTGGCTGTTTTGCTAAGTCATGACAGTATAACACATCCCATGAAGTAAGCAGCATGTTCTTTAGGGATGGTATTAGGCATAATGATAAGTGCAATTAAGATTTCTATATACAATGATTGAGGTCTGTTCAAGAATGAATTAGAGATCAGGGGAGGCAAGATGCCTCTATTCATGAAATTATACCTCACAGACATAGACAAGGTGTTATCTGGATCAAAATAATCATTGTGCAACATACTAGACATCAGCTGGTAGCAGGCATATGCTGAAGACAGTAACTCGGCATTTACCAATGAGTTTCTACTATAAACAATGCTCCCACTTCTAAGTTATAGCAGAAGTAAGAACAGGCCAAATGATTTATCTGTTTTTGGTATCAGAAGACCAGCTGGGCTTGCTGCACTAGTTAGCCAACAGTGACATGAGTGAAGGCAATGTTGGTGAATATTGGTATTATAATTATTGGATTTCTATTATTAACGCAGGAATATACTATATACTGCAGTTCATAAGACTCATTTATGGTGATAGATACTATGCAAGGTGTAAAGGCAGGGTAAAGTTGTGATAGTACACAACTGTCCTCCTACTCAAGCAATTTCACTATTCCTTTTCCACTTTCCTTAAGTTCCTTTAGCTATCTATCTACTAACTTTGCTGCTGCTCATTAGGGTTAAGCTACTGTTTTGTACTTGTATCCCATCACGTTTGATCCATAGCCTAATTTCCATCCTTTCTTCTAAGCCCATATGAGTATATTAGTTCTGTCCAACAAATCCAATTCTCTAACCAACAAGAATATTAATTAAGTCCACATTTGTGCTCATCTTTTAAGTTTAATAAAGGAAGAGTAACATGTTGAGTATGACTGCATGACCAAGTATAAATAATGCTTTGACGATGACAAACAGTGGTCAAGGAAGACCATTATATGGACAAGGTTTTCATTTGGGCCTCTGGCTCATCTAAAACCCTCTACTAATTCTATATTATTAAGTTTGTACTAAAGTCAGTCTATTATGCTCCCTTCCTATAACAGTCTATGTGACAGTAAGTAGTGTTGGCTATTAGGTCACTTTGCTCCCTTCCAACAATAGTCTGTGACATAGTGAGCAATATTGTATGTCAGGTTGCTCTGCTCCCTTCCTATACTGGTAGTTTGCACTGTTGTAAGTCAGGTTGCTTTGCTCCCTTCCTACAGTAAGGCCATAGTCAACTCACTTTGCTCACTGCCTGTTCCAATTTATTCCAATTTATCCTAATTTATTTGAATTTATTCTGAATTTTATTGAGTTTTTGAGTGAAAAGAGAGAGCATGTGAAAAGTTGAACTATGTGTCAGTGCCATCATTCCCACATGCAATGTAGCATATATACTAGACAAGGTTTTCATCCAAGCCTCCAGCCTGGCTTGTGAAGTTTATATTGGAGTTAGTCTACTATGCTCCTTTCCTACAACAGTCTATAAGGTTAAAGTTTGTTTAATTTCTATAATATTAGGTTATTGAGTTTGTGTTATAGTCAATCTACTATATTTTCTTCCTACAACAGTCTATGGAATAGTAGATAGTATAGACTGAAAGGTTGCTATGCTTCCTTCTAATAGCAGTCTGCTCTTTTTTCATCTCTCAAATCATTAAAAATCAATCTCAAGTCCATTGTTAGATACAAATACAATCTATAATCTAATGCTATTGAATACTTCTTTATATACTACATTAAGT
>Ga0153958_1000301_pt1 | contig 12090 bp, 17 predicted proteins | sample TSFL042MetaG_FD_104719 | JGI IMG/M metagenome (GOLD analysis project Ga0153958, IMG submission 104719) | Attine ant fungus gardens microbial communities from Florida, USA - TSFL042 MetaG | ecosystem: Host-associated > Fungi > Mycelium > Unclassified | place: USA: Florida, Wekiwa Springs... | reverse complement strand
CATCAATATACCATTACATACCGTAATCAAGCTCACCCCGAAGGCATATGGTTGTGACGAGGAACGGTGAGCCCACGATTTTAGCTTGATGTTCCTTCACCTTTTACCTTTTACATTCCTGTGTTCCCTTCATGCCAATCGACTTACAAATCCTAGATACACGCTTCCCATTGGTGCTGTCGACACACACCGCCCGAAACCAGGGTCGCACGCTTCGCAGGTCGAAGTGCCTCTATCGACAACGAAAAGAGACTATTTTGGGACTATGGCGTAGCAGAAGGTGATCTATTAATATCTTACAAACGATCTCTAATCATGGGCTTTTACTTGCAGCAGCTCGAGCTTTTAGGTGTGTGTGGAGAGATGTCAAATGAGGCTCTATTAGTTCCTCTAACTTTTGGTTTGGGGAAACGACAAGTTGGCGGTCAATGACGCAATTAGTTTCGAACACAATTCGGAGGTCATTCCCTTGAGGCCGAGTGTGCTTATCGGTAAACGTCATTTGACACAATAGTAGTGGAAGGGTTTTTTTTAAATTAAAGATGCTGTTTTAAGTTGAGCAAGTCACGTGCCGTAGCCAAAACTACGGCTATTTAATTTACTGTTGGTCATTCACTAACTACACATCATGGCCGACAAGGAATTAGCAAATAAACGACATCGCGTCTCGCTCTCCTCGTCCCCAATATATAAACTTGACGACGAGGACGACGACTATGTACCCTATGTTCCTGTAGCCCAGCGACGGGAAGCCAAACTGGCAAAACTCTCTTCATTGAGCACTGTATCCGACAGGGCGAAAGCGAGAAAGCAGTTAGAAGAACTATTGGAACGTGAAGATGAGGAGAAGGAAGAAGAACGGCAGCGCGAGAAGGCAAGAAAGGAGAGGCCACTGCTCATGGAAGCTCAAGAAGTGCACGAACGCAAAGCCGCAGAGGGTGCGCACCCTACTCGGAGTTGAAGTAATTATTCGCTAACGTTGGATAGATGCAAAGAAGACTGACGTAGAAAGGGCAGAAGAAGCAGATGCAGAAATACTTGCTGCCATAGCAAGTCGGAGGAAGCTCGCATCTGATTTAGAACTTGCGAAAGGCATATCTTACACGGATTCCCTTCAAACAACGTAGGCTTTTCGGCATCGAAGAGTGTAAGTTGTCTTCTAATGTAGGCTATAGGTGGCGGCCACCAAAATATATTCGTGAGCGAACGGAAGAGCAGCATCGACGACTACGAGAGAAATACCATATCATTGTGGATGGAGAAGACATACCTCCTCCTATTGAGCACTTCGCGGTATGTCCAAGATGGTCGTACCTGTCAACCTTTGATTGATTCTCTTGTAGGACATGAAAATCCCAGACCCTATGCTGCAATTTCTAAGGTCCAAGAAAATCACCACACCAACGCCCATCCAGCTACAAGGGATACCCACTGCGTATGATATATCGGACTATTCTATTGTATCTCCCTGACGAAACTCATAGATTTGCAGGTCGAGATATGATTGGCATTGCTTTCACTGGCTCTGGGAAAACGCTCGCCTTCTGCCTCCCATTGATTATGCTCGCACTGGAAGAAGAGATAAAGCTCCCATTTATTCGTGGAGAAGGCCCAGTAGGTGTCATTCTCTGTCCTTCGCGCGAGCTGGCCACACAAACATATGAAAATGTGGTTGCCTGGACAGGCGCACTCGCAAGGGACGGGAAATATCCACAGTTGAATACCCTCCTATGCATTGGTGGTATATCAATGGGGGAGCAGAGCCATGTGCTCAATAAGGGACTACACATCGTTGTTGCAACTCCAGGTCGTCTGATCGACATGCTAGAGAAACGGAGGTTCACATTCAACAATACAAAGTTTTTGTGCATGGACGAGGCAGATCGCATGATTGACTTGGGTTTCGAGGACGACGTACGGAACATTATGAGCTTCTTCAAGGTGTGCGTTGGTCCATGATCACTAGTTTCGTCTATTCAAAGTACTTTACAGCGACAACGGCAAACCCTACTGTTCTCCGCGACTATGCCCCGAAAGATTCAAGACTTTGCGCAACAGTCGTTGACTAAACCCGTTCTTGTGAATGTGGGCCGTGCTGGCGCCGCCAATTTGGACGTTCTTCAGGTCGTGGAGTATGTCAAGCAGGAGGCGAAGATGGTTTACCTGTTGGAATGCCTGCAGAAAACCGCACCTCCAGTTATCATCTTTAGCGAGAACAAAAATGAGGTCGATGGTAGGCCATTCCCCCTTCGTTTATACACCAATGGCTCACCTCATATTAGATATACAAGAATACCTCCTTCTCAAAGGAGTTGAAGCAGTGGCAATTCATGGTTCAAAAAGTTAACCTGCCTTTACTACTATTAGGAGGAGATGCTCACTTTTTATTAGCCCAGGAGGAACGGCAGTATGCCATTAAATCGTTTAAGTCTGGCGCCAAAGATGTCATGGTTGCTTCGGGCGTCGCGTCTAAGGGCCTCGACTTCAATGATATCCAACATGTCATCATCTTCAGTATGCCAAAAGAAATTGAGGACTATGTACATCAAATTGGCCGTACGGGGCGTAGTGGGAAAACAGGTATAGCTACGACATTCGTAAATATGACTACACCAGAGCAGACACTCCTGGATCTGAAATATTTACTGATGGAGGCCGGGCAGAAGTACGTCACCTTCGTCATTCTAGTGTATAATCTTACAGACCTGTGGAAAGGGTCCCGCCATTCCTTCGAACAATTGAAGATCCTCGAGCAGTACAGGGAGGCTCGCTCAAAGGTTGCCCGGTTTGCGGAGGTATGTAATATGTAAACTAGTGAGAATTGTATACTAATGGCAATAACAGGCTTAGGACACGGGATATCGAACTGCCCGAAACTGGAAGACGCCCAGAGGCGACAGATGGCATCTCACAGAGCAGCTCATGATGACGGGGGATATTGAGTATGTATGGAAGGTTTTTAGGTGCAATATTTAGTTGTTATCATTCTGTTGGTATTATCTTCTGTGCGTGAAAATCATACAGAAAACGGATTTTTAAGTTGGTTGCAAGTTGAAGCTGTAATGGTCCTAGAGTACTCTGAACGAAGCAGAATTAAGATAACTTGATGAACAATCTGAGAACCATCTTTTATTCCTCTTGTCGAGGTGTAGACAAGTACCGGACAGGTCCCCTCTAGGTCAGGGACACCAAGTATACAGTTACTTTAGATTTGATTAGATGCTTACCAACAGTCTTTGTCTCCCGAGTTTGTGAACCTGGCCCGCGCGAGACAAGGTCATACTAAGTATCGACTGCTTCTCATGATAACATGACCCGGGAAACAGCATGAATGAACAAGGAAGTTACACACAGCGTCAAGTGTAAAATGTTAACAAGGCAGCTAAGGATGATGATAGGCCTGCATATACAATAAGTCAATAGCGTCATTCCAATCAAATGGTATCCACACAAAACAGCAGTCCTGGATCATGACGCAATCCCAACTGCCTCAGATTCTTCACTCGTGACGGCGGCCGTCTCGGTGGCGGAAGGAGCATCAGCAACCTGCGTGTCATTGATATGACTGGCAGATCCGGCTGCAGACGGTGCTCCACGCCCGCGCCCGCGCCCACGACCTCTCGACGGACCTCTTCTACCTCTACCACGGCCCCTCCCTACCACTGGTTCAGGCTGCGAGGAATTCGGAGTGGCCTCAGACTCATCCGTTTGAGTACGTCTCTTCGCCTGGTTCCAGTCATTCGTGGACTTCCCGGAGTCCCATTCGCGATTTTGCACCTTGTCCATCTTTCTCCGAGCGTTCTGCTCGCGAGTGCGGTCGACGGCCTCTTGTACTTTGCGCTGTTGGGCTTGACGAAGACGGTCGGCTTCCTGTGTCTTCTTGAATGCGTCCTCATCTGCCTGTACATCCTTATCATACCGGTTAGTTAAGTAAAACGTGAAAATGCAAAGCGCTTACAAGTCTGCGTTGTTTGATCTTCTCGTTCTGTTCCTTGATACGCTGCATGCGGACAGCAAGTTCTTCTTCACTGAGCTTCTCCTAAGAAACCATTAACGGGACATGGTATATAGTTCTGCAATTGCGTACCCTCTGTGTTCCACCTGTCTTGACGCGCTCAGGATTCACATATGGTTTCTTCTTCTCCTTCACATCCTTTGGAATGAGATCTGCTGACTGCTTTTCTGGCGCATGTGATCCATCTGCAACCGTCTGAGTAGGTTCAGCCGTGTCTTTGACGGACAAGTTATTGAAATCGAGGCCAAGGGAGTTGGTGGAGGACTCTGCCATCTTGGTCGACAGCAAACGCGACCAATGGAACATGTGGACCCTGTAATGAATGGTCCTCAGGGAGTCCATGGACGGTCCCGGATTGATGTGAGAAATCAGCGTCTTATCTGCTAAGCTAGCATATTCGGATAAGATAAAATGGCTTATTTAAACCATCGACCCATATTGATCATCGCCCCATCGATCCTAATTCACAGCGAGCATGTCCCTCTCAAACAAACTCTCTATCACAGACCTTGACCTCAAGGGCAAGCGCGTCCTCATCCGTGTTGACTTCAATGTTCCCATGCAGGATGGCAAAATCACCAACCCTGCTGTGAGCCCTCTTGAATTCTGATATGTACTCCTGTTGAAACGACCGCAGCGTATCGTAGCAGCATTACCTACCATCAAATATTCTCTCGAAAATGGTCAGTGCTATTTATGCACACGGAGATCGCTAAATGGAATCGTCACATCTGTCTAGGCGCGAAGACTGTTGTCCTTATGTCCCATCTGGGTCGCCCAGATGGCAAGGTGGTTGACAAATATTCCCTCAAACCTGTAGCTGGCGAACTCGAGAAGCATCTTGGCAAGCCTGTAACATTCCTTCCCGACTGCGTTGGCCCCGACATCGAAAATGTCGTTAACACCGCCGAACCTGGCTCTGTCATCCTCCTCGAGAATCTCCGCTTCCATATCGAGGAGGAGGGTTCTGTCAAGAACAAGGATGGCACAAAAACAAAGGCTGATCCTGCTAAGGTTGCTGAGTTTAGGGAGGGCCTTACAAGATTGGGCGATGTCTACGTCAATGATGCGTTCGGCACTGCTCACCGCGCTCACTCAAGTATGGTCGGCGTTAAGCTACCCCAGAGAGCTGCAGGTTTCCTTGTCAAGAAGGAACTCGATTACTTTGCAAAAGCTCTTGAGAATCCTGACAGACCTTTCCTCGCTATCCTTGGAGGTGCCAAGGTGTCTGACAAGATTCAGCTAATCGATAATATGTTAGATAAGGTGGTGTGGTTTTCGCTTGACCCAAAATCGGGACGTTCATCGTGGTTTTCCGCACTTGCCTGAATAGGTTAACTCCCTTATTATCTGCGGTGGCATGGCCTTCACGTTCGCAAAGTCATTGGACAACGTGTCTGTGGGTCATACGGGCAATTTTTTATGTTGTATGACAGACAACTCATGATGGATTTCTTCAAGATCGGGGACTCCCTATTTGACCAAGCTGGTTCCGAAAAGGTTGCAGCCCTTGTGGAAAAGGCAAAGAAGAACAACGTAAAGCTTGTCTTCCCCGTCGACTTCATTATTGCTGATAAATTCGATAAAAATGCCAATGTATGTGTTTCGCCCCTAACCTGTTGTTCCCGCTGACGATCCTTGCAGACCGGAACCGCGACTGCTGCCGAGGGCATTCCTAGTGGGTGGATGGGCCTTGATGCTGGCCCGAAGAGCCGGGAACTGTTTCGTGAGACGGTACTGGAAGCCAAGACCATCCTATGGAATGGGTGCGTGCATGGATTCATGAGACAATCTTCCATCTCAATTGTCTACAGTCCTCCTGGTGTATTTGAGTTCCCTGCCTTCGCAGGGGGCTCGAAATCTCTCCTCGATGCGAATATCGAGGCTGCACAGAACGGCACGACCGTCATCATCGGTGGCGGTGATACCGCAACGGTTGCAGCACAATACAATGCTGAGGACAAGATAAGTCACGTCAGCACAGGCGGAGGTGCTAGCTTAGAGCTGTTAGAGGGCAAGGTGGGAGCTACATATATTTCATAACTGAAAGACGTTAGCTGATTGTTGTCCCAGACCCTTCCTGGTGTGGCTGAGCTCAGCAACAAGTGACGCAATGAGATAGCCTTTTTATAGAGTGATTTATAACTTTCTGGAGCACATCTATGTAAATTACTCACCAATTGCCATGGAGTAAATTTATGGGGGAAAAGACTTCAACTATAACAGTCATAGTACTCTCTAAGTCTCCAACGAGTTGCAAGAATTTCCGAAAAGAAGTTCAAGTACAGGAATGAGTTGATAATCCTAAAAGGAAATATTACATAATCTCTCAATCCGAGTCTCCTGAAATTCGAGCCTTACTACAACCTGTTATAGGCCTTGCTGTTTAGACTTTTTGGCAAATTTTCAAGCAGAAAATGGCTCGAAGCCGACGTCGTGTTACAAGATCAGCGGCTCAAAAAACTCCAGAGCTCTCGCCGATGTCCTCGCGTTCGTCGTTGACGCCAATGGAGGATGAGCTAGCCGAGCGGGCTGAGCCAATGTCGACAGAATCCGCACCAACCAAGGCAGATGAAGATTCGTGTCCATCATGCAGAGAAGGCGTGCAGGGAGAGAAGCACAGCTGGATACGCTGTGACGCTTGCAAGATTTGGTTCCACTGGGCATGTGCGGGGAATGGTGGTGACCTTGAGTTGATCAACAAGTGGTGCGCACTGGACATAAATCTACTGTACATGCTCATTCAATACGAATTCCCATATAAACAGGTACTGTGAGCCATGCATAATAGAAAAGCCATCCCGTGTGGTGACGCTCAAGGTACCTGCACGCAAGTCCTCACGCAAGCGAACACAATTGGACTACGCGAGCCTTAACGCAGGAGTCGAGTCCGACCCGAGTAGATGGTTGCGCGTAATTCAGAGCAAGCCGATCAAGGATGATAACTTCAGGAGGATGCAAGGTGCTGAAGTGGGCGTGGAGTGGTTTGAGAATGACGAGACTGCGATGCGTGAGCCAATCGTGGTGGAGAGTCCGGAAGGACTTGGTATGAAGATGCCTCCACACGAATTCACGGTTCAAGACGTGGCAGATCAAATTGGTCACGAAACGCCGGTGGAGGTCATCGGTGAGTATGTTGGTTACCATCTGTCTGCCTGGCTGATGTATGTACGCCTTAGATGTTGCTACTCAGTCAAACTCACCTGGGTGGACGTTAGGGCGGTGGGCGGAGTATTATAATACAGAGCCTTCAAAACGAGACAAGATCCGTAACGTGATCTCATTAGAGATTTCAGGGACAAAACTTGCTGAGCAGGTATTACCCCCAAGACTAGTGAGAGAACTAGATTGGGTCGAAAATTTCTGGCCAAGCACACGTAAAGGGAAGGGACATGCATACCCAAAGGTGCAACTGTATTGTCTCATGGGTGTTGCTTCCGCCTGGACAGTATGTGGTGATAATTATTTGTTGAGAACAGTGATTTGACCCTCAACCATAGGATTGGCACGTAGATTTCGCTGGTTCATCAGTGTATTACCACATTCTTCGGGGTTGCAAGGTTAGATTCTAATCTGTGAATCAATTCGGCTGAAAATAAAATGGATTTTACTCAGGTATTCTACTTTATACGACCCACGCCAGCCAATCTTCAAGCATATGAGCGATGGTCTGGAACTGAGATGCAAAGCAATGTGTGGCTGGGTGATATGGTTGATGAAGTCGTGAAAGTTACTCTTCACGCAGGCAATACAATGATAATACCGACTGGGTGGATACATGCCGTGGTGAGTACCTCCACCTTGATCATCCTCGAAATCGTGGGAGATTGACTGCTACTTGAGCACACTCCTGTAGATTCTCTAGTCTTTGGTGGGAATTTCTTACACTCCTACAATGTCTCAAAGCGTGAGTCGGCTACCGCCACTCTTTGTCATCCCACGAACTAAAACTGACACTGGACTGGACGTTACAATGCAGAACTGAAAGTGATTGATATTGAGAAAGCAACGCATGTGCCTAAGAAATTCAGGTTTCCATTATTTGTTAAGTGCGATTATTTTCAACTTCATGTCGGTTGAGATATTTGATCTCTGATTGTCTGTCTAGGCTCTGCTGGTATGTTGGCGACAAATATCTGCGGGACTTGAAATCAAAGGAAGAGTTTCCTCCTCGTGTTCTGGAATCTCTAGACGCTCTTTCCCGCTTTCTTGTATCAGAAGCACGAACTATGGAACGCGGGACTGAGGCAGCCAAACGGGAAGCCAAAGAAAACGTTCCAAGCGATCGCGTTAAGGACGCACCAGCGACAGCTCGTGAACTGAGGTGGCGTGTGCGGCTTGCAGCAGGAACGACGAGTGACGACGAGGAACTCGGGCGCCCAGTTCAAAAGAATATGGTGAATGGTCATAAACGGAAGCGGTCACCTACTGGTGCGACTGCGGGCGTACAGTTCAGGAACTTCCAGCCCAAGGGATGGGATGTGATCATTGAACTGCCTCGAGAATCAAGCGAACAGGCTGTTAGGGCTGACCCCCCAAGCACAACGGATAAGTGGGAACGAAGTTGGACGGACTGGAACAGGGAACTCGAGGGTGGTACTGGGGAACAGGCGACATTGGAGAAGATGACAGATGTGATGATCAAGGTCAGGAAGACCGAAAGCGGAGTGGAAAGGCAGCGCATAGAGCGGGTGGTGGAGAAGTGGGTATGGAGAAATGTATCCGTGAAGCCAGAAGGTGACCTTCAGGATGTTGAGATGAAGACTGCAGAGGACAAGTTTGAGTGTCAGGTCCAAGTGACGAAAGAAGAAGAGGGGGGCGAAGTTAACGTCCCTGCGCTGGTGGAGACAACTCAGGCGATGGAGGTCACGAGTGAATAGACTTTATCTAATGTATACGTTTTTCCTAGGCTCGTAAGCATAAGTTAGACTTTGGACCCGGACTTTGAATGCAACTGAATTCCTGGGAATTCCACTCGGAACGTTGAACCTCCTTGCCTGCCTCCTCTTAGTCGCCAAGGTTTTCCAGTTCCCTGATCCTGTTCATTCCTCATTGACAACTGATAAATCTGTTCCCGCAGCCTTTCCCTGGTCTGTCGGCTTTTCAGTGCTAATCATGTCCGACCCCGACTCATCGTTGGCCTATGACCAACCCGAGCAGCCTTCGCAAGATTACCTACTTCCAGATAGTCACCCAAGTTGGCCGCCGTCGCAACCTACAACACAGGGTCATATTGATTACTATATCACTAACAGTCGCCTTCCAGACCCTGGTCAGTGAATTTCAAGTGCACTGGGCCTTATTGTTGCTTATTCTCTCGTCATCGACCCCACAAGCCTTCACTAGGCATCCTAATCTATCCGTTCCTTCTCTGCCCTCCAACAGCCATCGATTAGAATATGACGATGTGCCACCACTTCCTAATTTCAATCCTTCATCCATCGTAGACAGCATGAATACAATGCACCTGAACGACCCCGTGCCACGTGGGACAAGCGCAATGTCCTATAGCTCTGATCCTATCCCTCGTGCAGGAACTTCCATGTCAGCGCACTCCCTCTCCTCGCGTGGTGCATACCCGCCACGATATGCGAGTACATTGCCATTAGCCCCCAACATCAACGTTACCCGTCCTTTACGAGTTCGACAACCTTCCGAGCGTTCACATACAGTTGATGGAGCCTCGCTTTACTCATATGACCACCATGGTAGCGGATATGGAGATCCCGCCGAGACGAGCCGCCTCTCCTTGGATACCGACGTAGACAGTCACAGTTTTGCACTGAGTGCATACCCCTCCCCAGAAAGCTCTATTACGTCCTATTCTCAATCATATCCACAGGGACAATTTCAAGATGGACGACAGGGTACACAAACAAGTTTGCCTCCTGCCTATTACCCTCCTGGCCCTGGCCCTACACAATCTGGTCCCCCTCGTCCGGATGAATATGACTACCTATATGCTGCAGCATCTGACGTCCTCGGAATGGGTCCCCCACCTCAGCAGCACCACGTACCAGCCTACCCCGCGGGACCTACTTACGGAAGTCAAGCATCCCTCCCCCTAAGCCAAGCATCCCTTCCATTAAGCCAATCTACACCTTACCTTGCGCCCCCAGGCTCGGGACCGTATGGTGGTAATTCTGGGATGTCCCCCTACGGTGGTCCGCCTAACCCATCGGTACCCCAAGGGCTGGATGACCCCGAGTTCGAGCTTCGACCGACATTACAACGTTCTGCGACCTCTGCGTCAGTTACTCCACGTACTAAGAAAACGAAGGCAGTTGATCTCACTGCCCCTCCGATCACGAAAGAGTACATCGACCAGTATCGACAGCGTATTAAGGCTGACCCGGACCCTGAGGCTCATTTCTTATATGCAAAATATCTCATAGATGCCGCCAAGAAGATAGGCGCGGACGCTAGGGATCAACGAGCTGTGAAGAAGTACCGGGACATACTTCTACAAGAATCTCTCAAGACGATCCGCCGATTAGCGGAGCAGAAAGAAGCCTACGATGAAGCACAATTCTTTTTAGCCAACTGTTTCGGGACGGGTTCTCTGGGTCTCCAAGTAGACCATGAGCGTGCGTATCACTTGTACCTGCAGGCTGCGAAACAGAATCATGCAGCAGCCTCATACCGCGTCGCTGTCTGTAACGAAATCGGAGCAGGCACGCGACGTGACCCGCAGCGGGCTTCTGCTTTCTACCGAAAGGCAGCATCACTGGGTGACACTGCCGCAATGTACAAATTGGGCATGATACTCTTACTTGGGTCTTTAGGAGAGCAGAAAAACCCCAGAGAAGCTATCAACTGGCTCAAACGGGCCGCTGAGCAAGCTGACGAGGAAAATCCACACGCACTACATGAACTCGCCATGCTTCATGAACAGCCAAAGTCGCAGTTAGTTATTTACGACCCAGCGTATGCCAAATCACTATATGAACAAGCTGCGCGTCTGGGTTATACGCAATCGCAGTTCAAACTCGGACAGTGCTACGAATATGGCACGTTAACATGCCCCGTTGATCCTAGGCGGTCGATTGCGTGGTACACCAAGGCAGCAGAGAAGGAGGATTCGGAGGCTGAACTGGCTCTTAGCGGATGGTATCTGACAGGGAGCGAGGGCGTATTAAAGCAGAGTGACTCTGAGGCGTATCTATGGGCCCGCAAAGCCGCCAACAAGGGCTTGAGCAAAGCAGAGTACGCTGTAGGGTACTATGCCGAGGTGGGTATTGGAATCAAACAGGACATCGAGTTCGCCAAGAGGTGGTATATGAGAGCAGCAGGTAGGTGCACACCCCTACGGATGCATCATTTTCATCTCACTCTTTATAGCACAAGGCAACAAACGAGCCATGAACCGACTAACGGAAATGAAGCGTATGGGCAATAAGCGTTCTAACGTTGGACGCCCGACACGACAACAAGCCAAAGACGAATGTGTTATTTGCTAGTGACCAGGATGCCAGCTTTGCCATGTCTCATTTTCGTTCCTTCAGTGACCATTGTTAGCTTCCAGGTATCACTAGACTCTTGATCAATCTGAATGATGTATCTGCTATCGGTCTTCAGGGTGTCTTACTATGTATTTAGTGGAGCAGTTCCTCAAAATCACATGTATTTAGGAGATTTGAGAAGTCACAAATACTGCAGATATTTGCCACGAATGCAAATCACCTATCCAACATCTTTCAGGGAGATATTAATACGCGATATACATGCCAGTTGAGTCTTGAAGCTCGAAACCCTATGGTTGCCGGACATAAAACGAGACAGTAGATATGAGTGGGAAATTGTAATGGTTTTGGCTTCGCTTCGGATGTCAATATAAAAGATAAGATATAGCAAAGAACGACTGCAAAGGAAGTGGGAATGAGATAACAGAGCATATTGTATGTACAACACCTTCGCTCGCTCCCTCGCGATAACCGTCATGAATTTTCTGGCGGGAAAGGTAATGAAGCGCCTCCAGGGCGTTCACCATGTACTCGGAAACGGTATAGACATGTGTAGTCTTCCTTGCCCCAGTTATTCTTGATGACAAGAACGACAACCCCAAAGTCGAGATT
>Ga0153958_1000300_pt1 | contig 12098 bp, 4 predicted proteins | sample TSFL042MetaG_FD_104719 | JGI IMG/M metagenome (GOLD analysis project Ga0153958, IMG submission 104719) | Attine ant fungus gardens microbial communities from Florida, USA - TSFL042 MetaG | ecosystem: Host-associated > Fungi > Mycelium > Unclassified | place: USA: Florida, Wekiwa Springs... | reverse complement strand
GCTCCAACGTCCTTGACAGTCTGCCGGAGCCTTCTGTATATCATCGCTAAGTATATTCTTCTCCGACGTTGTACATTACTTCGGAACGGAGTGTAGTTTCTATCTATTATTCCATACTTCCGTTCCTCCAGAATTCCGTCCTTGACAGCAGTCTAGGTATATAGTATACTGAATAGAAATAAGATATAGCAATTGTCAACTCTCCATCTTGAGTTTTGATATAGTGCTCTATTATCACAGTATCCTGTTCAATTGTTTGGAGTCTATTTTGTGATTTTTTAGCAGTTGCAATGGAAACAGGGGTAATTGGTTCATACTTGATAAAGTCTTCAATGTCATTTGTGATATATATAGATGCTCCTGTATTACTAATTCATTTAAGCTATTCTTTATTGTTTTTATGTACTTTACTTGGTTTCTTACAGTTTGTGCACATTGTATGATGACTTAACCACAAAATATGTATATTGCTATCATAGTTAGATACACAATTGTCAGAAATAATTACATTTGACTGCAGATAGTTATTAACAAGTAGTTGCAAAAAAATATAAGAAATTGTGCACAAGTTATCATTCCATTCAAAGTTACTAGTAGTGACTTCCTCATTACTGTATATATTCTTTCTTTTCTCTAATTCTACAGCAACAGCAATATCATCATTAATAGAGAAACCATAGGCCTTATCAAAGAGCAATCCAAGGCTCACTCAATTGTCATTATTAGATTCAGATGAGATTTTTTGTCGCTTGATAACAAAGCCATTTTGATCACTAAGTCAATTGATATTATGCTGCTAGCAAATTTGTAGTAGAAAGTAGCATTTGATACACATTATACTAATGAATTCCTAATTAGAATTCACCTTAAAACCTATTATCAGTCCTTAGAACATACCAAAGTGCTATATAAGATAGTGAGTAAGTAGAACTGGACCTAGAGCTCATGCAAATATCTCAGGAGACAAGTAAGATAAGCTGACATCAGGTTGTAAACAGAGTTATCAGATGAGAACATTCTAGATTTACTTTGTAGAGAATATACCTTAATAGAGATAGGACACTTGATCTTTAGAACTAGCAGTATACCAGTAACAGACTTGGATAGATAGGCCATTGATTGCAAATAAGCATTGATAGTATTAGATCAGTTATATTTAGATAAATAACACCTAGGTCATGACTTAGAGATTTGAGACTGTAGTTGGAGGGCAACTGGAGCGGTACACTCCAGGAGATTCCTCAGTTAATTATAGTTTATGAAATATGTTACAACTCACCTCTAGAAGATTCCTTAGAGAATTAGATGAGGCCCCTGGAGAGAATAATCTACATTATATATACTATAGTGTCTTCATATCCCTGCATTGAGTAACTAGGGTCTGAACAATGAAAGTGTGCTAGGAAGCAACAGAGTACTCTTAGAATGATGGGGATAAGACCCAATATTATGTAGTAATATTGGATCAGCTACAGGATCACTCCGGAAGACTAGTATGGGCTCCAGAGTTACGTGTTAGGGGTCCCCTTATATTTACTAATATTTAACAGGTAACTAAGGAGTTCTAAATCACAAGCCAACAATAGAAAAAAGACTAACAAAGAATAAAGAAGATTCTAGAAGAAAATGGTAATAGAGATGTGTTATTGATAGGAAAAAAACAGAAGAAGAACATGTAATTAGTAGAATTTTGAAAGGACTTAGGACAAAAAAAAATCAAGGTAATCCTAAAAGTAGTTTGTGAAATGCAAAACTATTGAGTGTAAGAGTTCAAAGTCAGTAGGATGTCTTGAGAAGAACACAGAATATACCCAGAACCTAATCTAAAAAGAAATGACAAATACAACTTAGGCAAGCTTCAGAGAGGACAGTAGGCTAGGAAAGCTTGGCTAAGTGCATACTTGGATTACATCACACCTGTAAGGTTTGGTATTGGGGGTGCAGATAAGAGGGCAACTGAGTGTAGAGGATCCATAAGTGATCAACTAACTGTATTTTCCAGAAGAGCTTTTGTCATAGTAAGTAAAGATTAATACCTTAGAAAGGCTATGTGACGACAATCTAGAGAAATCTTACATTCATTTCACAACAACCAACCTATATTTTACTAGAGCTACATATAATGTCTATTTTCTAATTATTTATAATTTTTATTTGTCAAAAATGTGCAAAACAGGAGTGAAATAACCTGAAATGGAGCAGAATTACTCCAGAGTAAAGGGAAGTTAACAACAAAAGTGGAGAACCTTGGCCTCAGCTTGTGCACTGTGTCTTGATTTGCTGTCACATATGTGGTTGCATATTTCAGGAGAACTGAATTGTTGCCAGGAGTTTAGGAGAGGAGTGATATATTGATAAGAGTGAGGATAGAATACATAAAAGACATTAATGACTTTAATCTATGAACTAAGAAACTAGAATGTAACTAATGAAGTACTTATATTAAGTCTGGAATAGAAGGAGTACAAGTAACTAGTCTAAATCATGATCCTATAGGAGTAGACAACAGGAGTTCAGAAATGAAATTATCTCTCCTTGAACCTTTAGCATACAATTGGGAACTGGTACCACATTTTATTGTTTGTCCTAGTGTGCAATTCTCTTTTGTATCCTTTTATCAATAAGACTTTTTTCAAGTACCACAAGTGTGCCTAAGATTTTGGTAAGCCCATTGCTTTCACAAACTTGCATAGTGTGCTCAAAAGAGAAGTATATAGACTTTTCTTGCTTTTGTAAATTATCTGTGCCTACCAGAGGCTGTTTGCAAAACTTTGGTTGCCCATAACTAAAGTTAACAATGTTGGTAGAGATTTGTGGAGATAGTAGAACACAGTCATTGTTCATGACATAACTATGTTTATCCATGTTTATTTTAGTGGTTTACAGTATGTAAGCAAAGTTAGTAATGTAATTATGCTGATCAATTGCATTTATTTTATTTATACTAATATGCTTGTTTTTATTTATCTACATAGCCCTTAGTATAATATAGGCAACATTAACAATAGCTAAGTGGTTATGTTGCTTGCCTTTGCTTGGCTTCTCCATGCATAGTTTGCCAGCATGTTTTCTATGCTTTTTCTTAGAATTATTGTTAGAAGAAAAGTATTGCTATTGCTATTTAAAAAATGGAAAACCAGGCCTGTGCTTTACAACAGACAGTTTATTAGCTAACTGTGTAGTTTTCTGTTCCTGAGCCCATTGATTGGTAATGACATATTTAATAGTAGAAAATCTAATCTCATTATTTTCTTAAAAATAAATTTTTGCAATGCTATGCCATTTGGGTGACAATGTATTTAACAGAATCATACTCTTGATAAGCTTAGGAATAGAGCACTGCTGATTAGCAAGACAATTAAAGCAGTTTTTTATTTTGAGAATATCAGACATAAAATCAGAATGTCCTGATTAATGATAGTTTAGGCAGTATTTAAAATCACTGAATATAATCATATTGTGAGGCTGATTGAATTCCTCATCAAGTTCTGATTATAAATTTCTTGCAGTAATTGCCTTTTGTGTTATCTGAATGATCACACTAAAACACAATAGTATAGTGTTATGAGCCTTTTTATGTCTAGGTTTCATGTTTTGCTTTATACTTTGTCATGTTTACATTATATATTGCCTTTTGCTTATCTTTAGCAGTATCATCCAAGGCAGTAGGCCTTGTGAGAGTAGTCTTGTTCCTTTTAACAATAGACTAGAGTTTCTAAATCTGAAAATAAGCCTTCATTGTAATGGTCTATTAATGGTAATTAGTTTCATCAAGTAAAAAAACAAGTGCAACAATAAAAGTGGTAAAAAACATTCTAAATAATGTTGTAAAACCTTAGGGGCTATTATTAGCATTATTTTCTAAGTAAGCAAATTCAAAAAGGATACTCACTTGTAGATAAAAAAGCCTTCTAATAATACTTTAGCTCCTTAAGAGCATAAAAAGTATGCCTAGCAGTGTTGTAAGCCTTACTGAGACTTTATAATAACACAATGCTGGCCCAGGTAATCCTAGAGCACCAAATAGCCAGTAAAGATATCATAGGTAGCTTACTAGAGCTCATAACCTAATAAACAGCCTATTTGCAGATGTAGTGAGAAGTACTCTAGGCTTATCTTAGGAACTAGCTATTACTTTTACTATGTATATACTATTTAAAGTTAAGAAAGACATTATATTTCATAGATTTGCATATATACTTATATACTTACTAAGTCTTCTATTCTTATAGTCATAGTAGTATAGTTTGTAGTACTTATCTAGTTTTATAAGTTACTTGTAATATTCTCACAAGTTCAATAAGTTTTCTTTTACTGAGAAAAAAAAAAGATACTTAGTCAAATTATGTGTTAGCTGTTATTATTCCACATTTGGTTTTTTATACATATGCTAGTATTGTTTGTACATATTATATCTCTCACATACATTTATTTATGAAAAGAGAAAGGTTGTAATAATTAAATATACTATTAAATTTTGTTTGAATAAGAAAAAAAAAAAGGTAATTAATATTTTTTAGATTTTACTAAATTTATCCAAATTTTATAGAGTTTATTTAAGTGAATTTGAGTAGAAAGAAAAGTAGTACAAAAAAGTTAAACTATATATCAGCACTATTATTTCTATATTAGTTTTATATACATACTAGATATCATAAAAGATCACTTACTATTTGTGATTGGGTTAAAGATATATTCAAAAGAAACTTATAAGCAAAGTTCAAATAGTAACAAAAGATGTTGTTAAGTCTAAGATTTAATCCTCAAACAAGAAGTTCTTATATATAGAATTATAATAATTTGTGTACTAGAACAGATCATTACATGCTACTACCTATTATTTTACATATAGATAATTTGGAAATAAAGATAACTTAATTATATGGAGGCTGTTCTTTGTTTTAAAAAAGAACAGATAACTATTTATGGATAATTAATTAAGTTTATGTGCAAATATTAAGGACTTTATATCTTCAACTAATTGTCTCAGCATCATTTTAGGCTCATTTTAAGCAGTATAAAGAGGACTTTTCTGATGCTAAAAAGCAAAGCATAGATTATGGTAGTTTTTGAGATATTAGCAATTTAATATATGGTACTGAGATGGTTATCTACTAATTTGCTCAATAGCTTGACCAATATTAATTACCTTGAAATATGACTAGTATCAATCAAAAGGTTTTTTAAGAGCTTTCTGGTGTTATTGAGACTGTGAGAATTATCAAAGAACTGGTGAAAATATGGCCAAATGAAGTTTATGACACTAAATAAGGTTTTTATTTATACCTCTAGCCTAGTTTGATTTCTTTACTAATTTTACATTATTAAAGTTGTGTTAAAATCAGTTTACTATGCTACTTTTTTACAATAGTTTATAAAACAACAGATAATATTGTTTGTTAGGTTATTATGTTTTTTTTCTCTAATAGTTTATAAAATTCAAGTGAGTTTATCTTTTATACTACTGTATTATTAAATTTATGTTATAAATACTATTAAATACTTCTTTATATACTACAACAAGTATTTTTTTACTTTCTTAGCTTTACTTTAGAAAATATTCAAAGGTAAAGTATATTTTGAAAAGACTATATAAAGTTATTGTCAAGAGTCTTAAAAAACTAGTATAATTACTTTTGACATTGTATAGTTCTTTCCTTTTTTTAATTATAGTATACTTACTGTAATTCTTTAACATTTTGACTTTGTTAACTGTTTAGTAGATTTTTTCTTTAACTATCTTGTAAATAAATTAACCTAGTACTTTGTTGAATAGTATATTTCAAGACTGGCTCAAAACTCTTTCAATAGCCAAAACTGTTGTCAATTTAATTGTCTTTATTCCATTATAAAAAATTTCTTTTAGTCATCACAATAATTTTTTGTATAGTATAAAAGTATACTCACTATTTCATTGAAGCTTGACTCACTTTATTTGAACTTCAGATGTGTATTTAGCTTTTTTTTGTTATTAATATAAATTAACTCACTTTGTTTAGACTTTAGGCATTGTTCTGTTGATTGTTGAGATTCATATGCATACATTTCTTCCTCTGCTCATATCTTTTTAAGATATTCCTGGAATTATTTTTTCTTTTATACCTATGATGTAATAGTCTCTTGGTCTTCCAGGAAAGAATATATAACAAAACCCTACTGTAATCTGGTAGATCACCTGTCACTAACAGATGTTAGCAGCATCTCCAACCTTAGATCAGGTGACCTGATATATTACTAACATTTTTCCTGTGATGCCTTCTTTATTTTATTCCTTTATTCACAATTGAGCATCACAGTGTTAAGCTATTAATCAGTGGGAAATTAAGTCAGTGAAATTTGTAAAGACTTATATTTACCAAAGCTTACTAGTAGTTATAATATAATTTTAAACTTGATGGTTTCCTTTGGCTTGGTCATAAAGCATAACAAGTCAAAGATCTTCTAATTTTCTAAAGCATATAATAACTCCAATTCAGAGCTAGATCTCTTAGCAATTGGTACTTCTATTCTTAAACCCAAGACTTACTAACAATACTTTATTTTGATAAACAACTTTTTTCAAGAAACATATTTAGTTCTATTTTACCAAGGCACTAACTACTGTTAAAGCAATAGACATACTTGGCAACTCTACTTAAGGTCTTTTTCTTTTGAAAAAGTAATTTCTCTATCAGTTTTGTGTTGTTTCTATTGTCACCTATGGCTTTTATTTCTAGTACTTCTCTAGAGCACCTACCAAGGCATAGATCTCTCTTTTAGCAACCATATAATGCAAGGTTGTCCTTTGGATCCTACATGTATTTTACACTTCTTTAACTAGTGAAATTAAGGTTTTAACAGGTCTTACTTTTATTCATTTTTATTTCAAGAAGTTAGCTAAGTGATCTTATCTTAGAATTACTACTCTTTTTTTTAGTAGGTACTGTTTAGTGTTTACAACTCTAAGGATACTTACCCTCATCTACAGTCTCTTGCTCTTCTTACTAATGTACAAAGTGTTTGGTTAAGAAGTCCTTTTCTTGATACTAAAATGTTATTCCTTAATCTTATAGAATACTTTAATTCACTTTACTCTGAGATATGCCTAAGATGTAGATTATTGGACAACTTCTCTGATTATATTTCTTTTCACTCTTATAACTGTTCCAATGGATGTACTTACAAGGTCTACTTTAATACTCTTAATTGTCTTTGTTATAAAACCTTCTTTGATTTATTAACACTTGTATTATTGGTGACTACAAGTGTTATTTCTTTCAGAAACATGCAAGTCATCTCAGTTGTCTATTTTTGGAAACTAGAAAAACAGATGTTATTATTTAAGGCATTTGCATAATAAGCTACAGCTTTAGATATAGAATTGTTTACTATTCAACTTGGTGTTGTTAAGACTATTTTCTTTGATACCAAGTGTATTATTTTTATTATTGATTTTCTTATTGTAGCTAGAAGAGTAGTTAATGTTTTTATTCACTCAGGCTAGGCCTATTTTTTTGCTTATCTTTTGTTTCAAGGTTATCACTTTTTTTTTTCTAAAGGTAATAACTTGAGCTATTTTTAATTATACTTCTATTGGGAAGTTTAAATAGTACTTTTTTTTACAGAGTATACCCAGTGTCTATGTGATCATTATTAAGTAGAAACATGTCAATATATCTTTGTTAACTGTTTTTAGTTTGCCTATCTTTTCTTGACTGATCTAGTATCAACTGTTAAGGACTTTGTTAAGTTTCTAAAGAAGCATTCTAGTGTTTTTATTTTTTTTTTAGAATTGTTTATTCTTTAAACTTCTATAAGTGTCTCATTTGGTTTTTCTTTTCTATGTATTATAAATAGTTTTTTAGTTTTATTTTTCTTAGTTTCTTTTGACTCTGTATTTTAAATATGATAAGTTTATAACCTTAAATATATTATTTAAAGATTGATTACAAGTAACTTGTATTTAGTTTTTTCTTTTCTCTTAGATTAGATTTTTTTTATTATAAATGGTTATTTACTAATTTTCAGACAAAATATATAAAATTATAATAGTTTGTATATATTATATGTTATTACTTATTATTTTACATATAATAGTATTTTTTTACTTAAAATAGTAATAATTTAACTATATAAAGGTTGTTTTTTGTTTTAAAAAAAAACAGATAATTATTTATGAGTGATTGATCAAGTTTATATGTAAACATTAAGAACTTTATATCTCTATGAATATTTATTGTTTTGAAATTATTTTAAGCTCATTTTAAATAGTATAAAAAGAATTTTTTTTGAGCCTAAAAGTAACATATCAATCATAACAACTTCTAAGATATCAGTAATTTAATAAATAATACTATAGTAATTATTTATTAATTTGCCTAATATTTTAGCCAATACTAATCACCTTGAAACTTAATTAGTATCAATTGAAAGATCTTTTTAAGTGCTTTTCAAAGCTATTAAAACTGTAGAAATTATTAAAAAATTAGTGAAAATAGGTTCAAATGAAATTTGTAATATTTTTTTTAATACTAATAGTGTTTCTTGTTATTATATAACAGAAAATAATCATTTAAATAATATAATTTCTTTTATATTTTATAAACTCTAATTCATCAGTAGAATAACGAGTTGAATTCAGAAGTTTTTAGAGGTCTAGCTACTAGACCTTGAGAATACTGTGATATATCATTTCTAAATTTTACTCCTGAACTTCTATTGTCTACTCTTATAAAATCACAATTTAGACTAGTTACTTGTACTCTTTCTATTTTAGACTTAGTATAAGTACTCCATTAGTTATATTCTAGTTCCTTAATTTATAAATTAATATCTTTAATGTTTTTAATATCTTTTACGTATTTTATCCTTACTCTTATCAATATACCACTTCTCTCCTAAACTCCTGGTAATAATTCAGTTCTCCTGAAATACATAACTACACATATGATAGCAAATCAAGGCATAGTGCATAAGCTAAGACCAAGGTTATTTCCTACTTTTGTTGTCAACCCTTTTTCATTCCAGAGTAATTCTGCTCTACTCCAGGTCATTCTACTTCTGCTCTACATATTCTTGACAGAATCTATTGACAGAATCTATGAACTTAAATTAGTTACTATCGTACTCAACTATCTTGACTTTACCATCCTCACTTATTTGCTCTGCTATTCCTGTTCTTTATACTAATTAATGTCTAATTCCATTCATTCAACTATAGTGTTTCTAGTGGGTGTAATCTCCAGACACTCCAAAACTACGCTGCTATAAGAGAACAGCTCTATTTCCATCCCTGAACTGTATAACAATGCTCCAGAGTGACCTAAGCCTATTCAAGTATTACTAAAGTAATACTTAAATACACTAGTATAGCTCTGATCACACTGACTCTGATACAAAGAATGTAAACCTAGTATATAATGTAGAAGATCCCTTTAGGAGCCTTATCCTAATCTCTGAGAATTCTCCTGGAGGTGAGTTGTATCATAATTACAAACTATAATATTAACTAAGGATTCTTTTGGAGTCTTGTACCCCAGTTGCTCTTATAGCTGATTAAGATCTCTAAGAATGAAGCCTTAGACTATTCTAGTGGACAGCCATCTAACAGGTCACTCTCTTCTATTATATCCAGCCCTTCAAAAATTCTGCTTTCCAGATGTCGTTGCCCTCAGACACCCTCCAAGGCATAGCCAACGCTTTAGGATACCTGCAATACCATCTCCACGAGCTAATGGAGAGACAAAATGTCTCCAAAAACAACATCAATACTACATTGGTAGCCTTGACTATACAACTATAGCAGCTCACACAGCTAGTGGCTAATCCTCTCTCTCCGCCCATACCAAACATACCTCCTTTGCCTATACTATCTCCTCTGGTGTTTTCGCTCCTTATTCCGGCAGCAAGACAAATACATCCCAAGCTTTTCTGTTCTCTGGACTTTAGTAGAGAATGTCACAACAGCCATATATTCTTGAACTCCTGCTCCTTCTATATTCATCTGGCCCTAGAGCAGTTCTATGACAAACAGAAGAGAATTCTCTGGGCCCTTATATTTTTTAAAGACAGTTGTGCTACCAAGTGGTCTGAAAACATATTCCGTCAGGAAGCGGATACTGGCGTTTTCCCTATCCAAATATAGGAAGACTTTGAACAACAATTCCGGGTTCATTTCTTCCCTGTTAATGTGGAAGTGAATGCAATTAATGCACTGAAAAGAACCTCCTATCACCAAGATCAGACAGTGGATGACTATCTGGATAAATTTTAGGCCCTGGTCTCCAACACAGGTTATACAGATCCCCAGTATCATACCATACAAATATTTAAGCAAAATAAGTGACAATTTGCACCCTAATAACCAGAATAACTGGCTCGAGAGAAGAGCTCGGCCCTCCTAGAGATGTTTTCTAGATGCCCAGTTATGGACTCGAGTATCTAGCTTGAGTAGCAGAGTAGTTGCTATGACCACTACTACATACACCTTATAAATGCTTGCCCAGGTGCCCTATATTGGATTTCCAACGGATTTCCCTTCTAGAAGTGCTCTCAAGGATAGAAGCGAACTTAGATGGGTTAATGCGACCCGAGTGATGTTATACCTCAGCAGCTAGCAGCGGTATTCATAGAAGAGTTATGATCAGATCCGAGTCATTATCACTGATGGCTAATTATAGCAAGATCAGAAGAGTCGAGCTACCATAGGGCCGCCTCGCAATGGCAGTAGAAGGAAATTGGAATACAGAAAAGCAAAAAGACATAGAAGAGGTAAAGAAACGAACAGGGAAGCTGTGAAGAGAAGTAGCAGGAAGGCTAGATGAAGGAAATGCACTTGAGAGCAAGATGGCTCAAGACCACTGTTGCTGCCTACAGCCTAGCAAGAGGCTCAAGATCTGATCATTGTGCAAGGGAGGGTTCCCAGAGTAAGACTAAGAGGGCGGGGAGTGGTTAGCCAGTGTTCAGGAGAGGCACCGTCTCATTATTATGGCCTTGCTATATTTGGGAATTCAGAGGTTTTCTTTGTCTCACTTTCTTTGTTGTCTCTTTGCTTTGTAATCATAATAAAATACTCTAGGACACAAAAGGGAACTCAAGCATCATACCCCCATTATTATCTCTTTCTGTTGCTCTAGAGCTTAATGGTTATTTTGAGTGACTAAGTTTCATATTTTCTAAGTGTTCTACTTTACTTTCTAAAAACCTACCAAACCCCTCCCTCAATAGGAATTTGAGCCCCAATGGACTTGGGCATTTGCTTACACTAGAAGTTAATAGCTTACTATGTATTATTGGAGTCAGTTTCCAGTTGTACAGTTAGCTGAAGAAGAGCCCACACAATGGCACGGGAGTTCTAGATAGTTCTGCTGTATCGACAGCGAGCCAGACTACTAGACTAGGTAAGGACAGCAGTGTCATGACGCAAGACGAACACATGTCTTAGAGATCCTATTCTGGTGAGATCTATCTTGAGTGGATTTTTAAACACTTTATTATTGTTTCCTTTAGTCTTTTGAATTGTACCCCATTATTTCTCCTATTCCCAAGCTCTCTTTTGTTATTTGATTATCTTCCCAGTACCTACTTGTTTAGTGTACAACTATGAAACATCTTGGGGATTATTATATTTTCATTTGTTATCACTCTTGTCTCAAGATCAAATTCCCTTTGATTCTCATCATCTGGAGCCCACTGCGAGGGGAGTTTCAGATTTCTTAGGGAACTTTCATCATTACTATGCTGTTTACTTATTCATCTTCACATTTCTCCAAACAAACATCCAATAAAATGGCTAACAACACTAACAACTCTACCTGAGAGAACATTCCTTTAGAAACTAGAACACGAAGTTGACAGACTTCAGCAGCACGACATGCCAGAATGACAGAACCAGTACCAGATCCAGAATGATTGTTGAGAAGAACAGCACCATCTCAATGTACCAGATTAGCCACACTAAATCTTTTGATCACGAAAATAACAATTTATTATATACCAAAACTAGGTTCTCTTTTTTTTTTTTTTTTTTTTTTCAAAAATTTTTAATCCGGTGCTCGATCGCAGTCCACATTATACTATTTTCAAAAAATAACCAACATGGGCCTCAAGGACCAAATTGT
>Ga0153958_1000299_pt1 | contig 12105 bp, 15 predicted proteins | sample TSFL042MetaG_FD_104719 | JGI IMG/M metagenome (GOLD analysis project Ga0153958, IMG submission 104719) | Attine ant fungus gardens microbial communities from Florida, USA - TSFL042 MetaG | ecosystem: Host-associated > Fungi > Mycelium > Unclassified | place: USA: Florida, Wekiwa Springs... | reverse complement strand
GTCTGAGGATTAGACCTCAGACTTAACAACATCTTTTGTCACTGTCTAAACTTTGCATTTTTGAACCTTTCAAGATTCTAAAGCACCAATCACAAATAAGTAAGTGACCATTTGTGATAGTTTAGCATTTGACAAAGAGAACTCGATAGAGTTTCCATTGGTTTCTGTATACTATTTATACATGAAGAGTAACCCTAACCCTTCCTTTTATCTTATGCTTCCCTATGAGTTACTTTCCTCTCACATGTCCATCAATAAGAAAATAAATGAAAAGAAAATGAAAAGAAATATTAAATAATGACCTAGCTGTTTTGCCAAGTCATAACACCACCCCCCTCTTAAGTTTCCTCATCCTGAGGGATTTTCCTATAGGTCATAGTATGGGTTAACCATATTGCCCATCTCATCTTCCTTTGTCCATTCTCTAACTCCCAAATTTTCTTCCTCAGTTTCTCCTTTTTTTGCAATCATTTCTATTTTTCTTCCTCCTGATCATTTTCCTTTCCACTGTCTCCAATTTCTCTACAGTCTTCTCTAGTATTCTTGGTTGTATCTCTTGTCTAACCATCCAAATAGTTTTCTTGCCATAAATTTTCCTAGCAATTCTCCTTTTCTAAATGTTTTTTCCTCGTGTTCTTGTCTTACCATATCTTCTATATCTCACCGGTATTCCTTCTCAAATTCTTTGATTGCTTCTTTCACATTTTCCAAATTCTCCTTTCCTTTCCAAGTATCTGACTCCACTGTGAATCCCTTCTAGCATACCAAGTATTTGTTCTTTCCTCTTACTCGTCACTTGTTCAAGATTCTTTCTATCTTCTATTCTTCTTCTCCTTTGATTATTACTAGAGCTGGTTGCTCCCTTTCCTGTCCTTCTACCTGTCCTACATATCTATGTATTCTACTGACATTGACTACCAGATGTATTTTTACTATACTAGGTAGTTCTAATTTGATTGCATTTGTTGATATAATTTCTTTACTTTGTAGGGTCCCACAAATCTTTCTGTCAGTTTTTCCATCCTCCTCCTGACCATTTGATATTTCAGGTCTTTAGTACTGAGCATTACTAAATCCCCTACTTTATACTCCTCAACTTCTGCTCTTTTCTTATCTACATACTTCTTTATATCTTCCTGCACTTTTTCTAGCACTGCTTTCACTTCTTCCTATATCTCTCTCATTTTCTCCACAAATTTTTCTGTCCCCACATACTTTCCTTTCTTTCTCCCTTCAAACCCCATCCTTGGGTTCTGCCCATAATTTGCTTTAAATGACAACATCCTAGTACTCAAGTGTACCTTGTTGTTATAGGCAAATTCTACTGTTCCTAACTATTCTGGCCATTGTTCCTGCCTGTGGTTAATAAATATCCTCAAGTATTGTTCTAGTTCTTGATTTACCCTCTCTGTTTGTCCATCTATCTGAGAGTAGAATGCCATTGACAATTTACTTTTGATTCCCAACATCCCATTTAACTCTCACATTAACCCTGCTACAAATTGAGGTCCTTTGTCCGAAATAATGCTCTCTAGTAGACCATGCAATTTCCACATATTGTCCCTGAACAACCTTGCTAATCCTTCTGCTGACATTATCTCTGTAGTAGGTATGAAATGTACCATTTTAGTTAACCTATCAACTACTACCAAGATCGAGTCATATTTCTAAGCTAGCAGCAATTTGGTGATAAAATCTACCAATATATGGGTCTAGGGTTTCTCTGGGATTGAATTGGGCATAAGTTTTTCTGCTAGCTGTTCTGTGCAATTTTTGTTTTACTGGCAAGCATCGTACCCCTTCACATATCTCTTCACCTCTTTGGTTACTCCTAGCCACCAAAAGTTCTGAGTAACCAATTCTACTGTTTTCTACTATCCTCCATTACCTCCTACTGGTGTGTCATGATGTAGCCTGATTATTTCTGCTCTGAGCTTATCATCCCTTGGTACATAGACCTTCTCTTCTTTGTACATGACACCATCAATTTCTCTCCATTCTTTGTCTCTCAACATTTTTATCCCTGTCCACTTCATTTCTTCTACCACTTTTACTACTTTGTCATCTTTTACTTTCAATTTCCTTACTTCTTCTAGTAGATCTATCCCTTCTACTATTATTTCTACCATCTCTGTTCTTCTTGCTTCTAGCTACTCCAGTTTCACCAATGTCTCATTCTCATTGTTCTTTTCCACTCTAACCTCCCAATCTGGCCTCCTGCTCAGGCTGTCTGCTTTTCCCATCTTACTTCCCAGAACATGTTTTAACATAAAGTCAAATCTGGATAGGTATAAAGCTCATTGTGCTTGCCTTCGATTCAACTTCTATACTTTCATGAAGTATTCGAGACTTTTGTGATCTGTCCAGATCTTGAATTTAATTGCTGCTCCCTCCAGGAAGTGTCTCCATGCCTCTAAGCACCTAACGACCACTAGTATTTCTTTGTTGTGTATCTCATAGTTTAGAAATAAAAGTGACTGGTCTCTACTTTTCATCTAAGCACTTCATTAAGAGTACTCCTCCCGTAGCATAATTTGAAGCATTAGCTTCTACCCTAAATTCCTTGTCTAAATCTGGAGCTGCTAATACCAGTTTACTAGTGAAGATTCTTTTCAGCTCATTAAATACTTTCTATTATGCTTCCTTCTACTGCCATTTCTCATTCTTTTGTGTGAGCACATTCATTGGCCTAGCTACTCAAGCAAAGTCTTTAATAAACCTCCTGTAATAGTTTGCGAGACCCAAGAATTTTCTGATATCTTTCACATTTTTTGGCTATGGCCAACTAAGCACTCTATCTACCTTTTCTGCCTTTATCTCTATCCCATTTGGTGCTATAATAACCCCTAGGAATCCTATTTTTCTTGCTTTTCACACATATTTTTCCAGCTTGATATACAAGTCATTCTCCTCTAACCTTCTCAATATTTCTTCCACAATTTCATCATGTTCTTCCTCTGTTTCTGTTCCTACCAATACATTGTCTATAAATGCTGCTACTTTTCCCTCATTAATCAAGTCCCTCAGTATTTTATTCATTATTGCCTAGAATGTAGCTGGCGAGTTTGTCATCCCAAAGAACATTACTGTTGGCTTGAAGGAACCTATATGCGTTGTGAATGCCCCTTTTACTCATCTCCTTCTTTTATCCTTATATTATTAAACCCCTATCTGAGATCCATTTTAGTAAACACTTTCTTACTCCTATGTTGTTGATTAACTCTGTGATTAAAGGGAGCAGGTAGTTATTTTTTATCATTTGATTGTTTAGGTTACAGTAGTCTATCACCATCCTTTTACTACCATCTTTCTTGTTTACAAAAAATACTAGCGATGTTTGAGGCAATTTTGAAGGTCTGATATACCATTTCCTCAATTGGTCCTCCACAAATTTCTGGACTTCTTCCCTTTCATTCTTTGACAACAGGTTAATCCTTCCCTTTTGTGGTTTGAACGTTTCCTTGAGATCTATAGCATGATCCCAAGTTTTCCTGGTTAGCATTCTCTCTGACTTCACTCTTCCAAACACCTTTTTCCACTTCAAGAATCTTTTTGGGACCATTTCCTTGATTTTTCTATGGTCCTCCTCCATCTCTTCTTCTTTTTCCCAATCTTCCTTATCATCTATTGCCCATCTGACAATTTTCTCTTCCTCTAGAGTTACTACTCTTTTTACCTTTTCTTTCTTTGGACTCTTTCTGCCACACAAGGGTAGGTATCTCGTCATTTTAACTTCTCCAGTTTTTCAGTTTATCTCTGGATTGTGTGCTACCAACCATGGCATTCCCAAAATGACTTCTGTTTTCCCTAAGTTGCACACATCTATTCTCATCCCCTCAATATGGCCTTTGTAATATACGTTGCACTCTACTTGGTGTATAATGGCCCCTCTGCTATTGTTTGTTCTGTCTACATTCCTGATGGCTATTGGTCTCTCTAATTTCTGCAGCTTAAACCCATGTTTTGCTGTTGTCCTTTTATCCATGAACATCCCTGTTGCACCATTGTCCAAGAGTACTTTTACTATTATGCCTTTATACATATCTATCTTTTCCATTCTAATGTTCAGCCATACCTCTCTTAACATTTTGAAGGTTTTTCTAACCTCCTTTTGACTACCCCCCTATTTGGCTGCACTTTCTGACTCTTTTGGTTGTGCACTACTTTGCTGTGCTTTTGCCTCTCTGGGCCACACTGCTTTCCCCATACATCCATACTATCTTTGTTGGTCCTTGATCACCCCCTACCTCCTGTTTTTCTCCACATGACATCCCTTCTTCCTACACCTTTCATACTGCACATACATCACTATTATCTCCTTCATGCACTATCCTAACTCTAGCAGAAGTGCTTTCTCTGGCACCTCTTTGCCACAGTGCTCCTCTGCTTTCTTCCTCAATTCTGCCATCAAACTTCTCTTCCACATTCCTTGCTGTGCTTCTCGTGGCTTAGCCATGCATACCACCTCTTCTTCTTCCACTTTTCTCAGCTCCTTTCCCTTTTCTTGTGCCTTTTCCTTCACAGGGCATACTGGCCTTTCTTGCTGTGCTTTTTGTGGCCTTGTTACACATGCTACCTTCTTCTTCTTCCTCCATAATGGGCACTCTCTACATTTGTGCCCCTTCTCCCCATACTTGAAGTACTCAACTTCTGCTATCTCTACTTTCCTTATTATCCTCCCTTCTACTCTGCACTACATCACTCTACTCCTCAATATTTCAAATTTATTTTGGGAAACAATTGTTCTCTTTTTCTCCTCCTTTTTATTCCTGCAGTTTTGGGCCAGGTGCCTGAACCCTTTGCAGCTGAAACACAACTTTTCTCTCTTCTCTTCTAATTCTTCTCTCAGTTTGACAAGGGAGTGTTTTTCTTTGAGCAAGTTGCTCATCAGTGAATTGTATTATTGCAAAGACATAGTGTTACGTCTCTGCAAGGGATACGGATTTAATAATTGATCTTACTAATGTTACGTTTGTTGAGGTACAAGATCTTCACCCAACTAGATATCTACTGCCTTACTTATTACTGCTCTAATAGTACTTTGGCTATCACCCAATGGATGGGATCCCTAATCTAGATAGCCCACTAGTGGTAACTATTACTCCTCTGCATGTACCAGCTCACAATGGAGTCACAGCACAAGGTTTATACTGAGAAAAGGTTTACAAGTATACTACTGGGCACTACTCATTTGTGAGGTCAGGTCTTAGAAATGATACCCAAGTTTGGTACCACTCTTCCACTGTCAATTCCTAACTAATTGACGAGTCCCCTTAAGCCAAGGGCCCAGCTATGTATGGAAATAGCTATTGATCACGATGATCAGTGGCTGAGAGTCAATATATATGAGAGTAAAGATGAGCAGGGTCCAAGGTGGACAGTGCTCTAGTAGTGATATCAAGTTCTAGTGTCAGAGAGCCAAACTCCATGCCAACTGCCCTTTGTTTAGCATTTGACAAAGAGAATTTGATAGAGTTTCCATTGGTTTCTGTATACTATTTATACATGAAGAGTAACCCTAACCCTTTTTTTTATCCCATGCTTCCCTAGGAGTCACTTTCCTCTTGCATGTCCATCAATGAGAAAATAAAAGAAAAGAAAAAGAAAAGAAAAATAATAATCAGAAATGAAATGAAAATGAAAAGAAATATTAAATAATGACTTAGTCGTTTTGCCAAGTCATGACAGGGAATGCCATGTGGGAACTGCCCAGCTGTAATATTGTAAACAATAGCATTGTTGTTTCCTTGGTTAATGATTTCACTAGTCTCAGTATTGTTGTTGTTGGGGTCAATGGCCCAGGTATAAGGTGGCATTTGTGATAGGGATTGTCAGAGTTAAGGTCAAAGGTTTAGGGCAGGATCAAGAGTTCATGATACAGAGTAGGTACTGCAATCTATCACAGAAAAGTAACTACTAAATAATGTCATGGAGATATAACAAAATACCTGTTTAAATAAACTATATCAATAGCTGAACCCTTGTTAGCAAGTAGTCTTGCTAATGTTGCCCTTTTGGTATAGTAGTAAACCATATAGTATCTGACTACTGGTTAATAGATAAAATGCACAGGTATATCTTCAAAACTTAAGAAGTACAAGACCAAACTAAGACCAGATAGAAACAACTGAGTAAATTGAATGTTTGGGAGGAAAAACAGAAGATACACACACCTAAGACTAGATAAAAATGACTAGTCTTAGGGCTTACACAATGAACACTTTATGTACAATATAGGTGTACAATTATTTACCTAAGAATAGACATGTTTCAGGTATTTCTGCATATGTCTCTCATTCTGGAACATAATGAGACAAGAGGAGGAATGACAAAAGGTAAATAATAAACTTTGTCATTGGTCCATAGCACAACTATGACAGTTACTATTACAAATGGTCATTTACTAATTTGTGATTATGGATTCTAGAGCTCAAAGGGTCTTAGAAACAAAGTTTAGATGGTAACAAAAGATATTGTTAAGTCTAAGGTCTAATCCTCAGACAAGGAGTTCTTATATATAGAAAAGTAATGATCTGTACACTAGGACAGGCCATCACATACTACTACCTATTGTTCTATATATGGTAGTGCCTTTGTGCTCTAAAATGCAATAACTTAACCGTATGGAGGCTGTCCTTTGTTCTAATTAAAGGCAAATGACTATCTATAGGTAATTAATTAATATCTATGTACAAACATTAAGAACTTCATATCTCTACTAATATTAATTGCCTTGAAATTTTTTTAGGCTCATTATGAGCATTATAAAAAAGGCTCCTGCTGAGCCTAGAATCAAAGCATTAATTGTGGCAGTTTGTGAGATATTGGCAATTTAATAAATGGTACCATAGTGATTACCTGTTGATCTACCTGATATCTCAGCCAATATTGATTGCCTCAGAATATGACTGGTATCAATTGAAAGTTCTCTTTGAGGGCTTCCTGTAGCTGTTAAGACTGTGAGAATTGTCAAAGAATTGATGGAGATATGGCCAAATGAAGTTTGTGACACAATTAAGAGAAGAGCTAGTTCTTTTGTTATGACCTTTGTGAAACACCAGTCATTCAAGAGGACCTTCAGCTGGCTTTATGAGTCAAGGATTAAGGATAAGATTCTATTAAAGAACTAGCTGAGGTATATAGGTAAGAAGGAGGGGTTTATATAGTACTAAGGGCAGTATGTAGTAGTATATGACTGTGATAGAGAAAAGGGTAATAGTAATAGTGAATAACAAGAAAAAGGAATACTTGTACCTGGAGGCCTGGATAAAAACCTCATTATGATTAATATGCATTTTGCTTCTAACATATACCATTGATAGAATGAACTGACTCAAGTCCTTTTCATTGAGCTTTGGCTTACTAAGAAGTCACTAGTACCTACCTGAAAAGGGGTCTGACTGGAGTACCTGTTTCAGTGTCCATTTACAAGTATTATGTGCAAGAAGGGTTGGTCTGGTTGCAAGATATGGGGGTGAGAGGAAGAATTGAGACATTGGCAGGAGCATACTTTGGACACTAGTATCTATCATTTAGTGTAATTTCTTCTCTACCTAGACTACTGACTACAGTTGAGGTTTGGGAGGCACACTTACAACATGTGCTGGGGGTATGTAGCTACCTTTTACATAGTGCTGCCATGGACTGCAATCAAGTACCATGTAATAAATTGTTGATTTAAAAAAAAGATAAAACAATTACATAAATTTTTTCTCAATAACTCAGAATCATTTTTATCTCTTAGGTATAGCTATATAAGACTAAATGCTACAGAATAGAGGTGTTACTTTTCTTCTCCCATATCTCACATAACCACTGGATGCTATCTAGGTGAGTTAGTTGGTGTATCTATCACTGAGCAATGCTTGCTGTCATTATCTGAACAAACATCTCTTGTATTAACCACTTGCTGTCAGTCTAAGACTGATAGTACTTATAATCAGATCCATAACATTCTGCTTTCTAGATAGCATTAAGTAGGATATATGATAGATCATGTTTCCAAAGCCTGTCTGTTTACCTCTCTAGTTTTCTTTGCTTTTCTTCTTTTTGTTCCTCCTTTTGTATCAGAGTAGACTTGTCTACCATAGACTGCAGTCAAACACTAGGTAATAAATTGTTGATTCAAAAAATGTGGCAAATTTTTTAGAAGAATGTGTGGTTTTTTAGTCGTAAATATATGCCTCAAAAATGCAACAAAATGTAAAAGCTCTTTTCATATACTCACTTCTTCAAAAAGATGGACAACATGGGACTGTTACAGGCACACTTAACACTTACACTTAACATATGTCTTCTCACTTCTGATGGTCCAATGGACAGAATGATGGAAATATGAATGTTGTTCAGTGCCTCTCACTGGAACAAGAAAACAGAAAACAATCAGTACAGGAGACAATAAGAAAGATCTTGCTCCTCGCAGAAGCACAAGACAAGGCGTCTCAATTGGATCTCGAATTTCGACATCATTGGGCAAATCAGGGACCGACATGTTGTGAGAGTCGTCTTGTAAGGTGCACCGTTGTCGTGGGAAAAAAGTATTAACGCATTCGGGAAACCCTGAAGGAATATGACGTTTGATAGACGCAAATAACCAAGAGGGCTGAAAACCACACAAGATCCTAACTAACGAGATTAGAAAGTCAGTAAGACTATGGTCAAGTAGTGAAGTCGGTCGTTAGATACATCCGACGGGAAGTTTGTATATATTTAGTCAACATGAATGGATAGACCAGTGTCCAAGATGGTCTTATTTGGCCAGAAACATCATGATGTTCCGAATGTGCGATCGCCTGACAATTCTTCATCGACCTTATATATGAGATCTCACGCACCAAGCTCTTTCTATCCCATTCCATTACTTTGAACATGCTCTCAACACATCCTTCAAACTTCCGGGTTAGACTCATGTTCGACCTGTTTTCTGCGCTCGCTGTCTCTTCAATTATCCTCAGACTCATCCTTCGACTTTGTTTTATTCACCTTGGGCGCTGCGCTACGGTGGTATATGTGGCTTTCATCTTCTGCCGGGCAATGTTAAAGGGTGCCTACGCGGCATCCAAACAACACGAGCTCGCTGGACAATTGGCGCTAGACCCATACCGTCTGTCGTTGGAAAATGGCCTGGAAATTTGGGTATCAATGTACAACCCTCAATCTTCGAATTCTTCGGGCTGATAACGTGACTCGTTTCCTCCAAGTCAGATCGTATGGGTGGTGTGGTGGCGATTGTCCGATATTCGAGGCTGTCTTGCATAATTCCGATATTCCAGGGCCTGTGGTTTCCCGGGAATAGAAGTTCTCACCAGTGTATAGCCTGCCTGTGATCATTTCCCTTGTCCTATTTATCTGAAGATGGGCCTAACCTGGTGTCCTGTTCATCTGCACTGCTCACAAACATCGGGATCGATGATGGAGCATAGATCATAACTATGGATCAAGAACGTATCAAATTTGTCCTCTCAACGGGGTTCAAGATATTTTGGAGAGGGGTTTCTCAGAAAGTGATGATGTAACATATTCTGAGTTGTGCTGTGAACGAATGTGGTTGATAGCTTTGTTCTTTTCCCCCTAGGTTTGGAAGATGGTAAGTTTCGTCCCGCAAATTCTGTTGTATCTTCGTTTATTTCCCAGAAAGCACCGAAACACTGCATGACCATTCTTTGCCCGTGATCGCTTTATTGATTTCAAGATTTTTGAATATTACACATCGAAGACTTTGGCCCATCTAGATCACATAGCCTCTTTGAACAGAGCATGTGAAGCACAAGGTCTCTTTTCCCGTTTCTCTCTGGACACAGCATCGGAGTTTCTCTTTGGTGAGAACCTAGATACGTTATCGTCATCCCTGCCAGAACCGTACAAAACACCCATGGGACCAAAAGGATCATCCACTACGGATACGTGGGGAGATTTTGCCGGTGCTTTCGATGAGGCTCAGATAAATATCACTAAACGGGCGCGCATCGGTTATCTTTGGCCCCTGCTGGAGCTATTTGAGGATAGAAACTCTCGACATGCGAAGGTGATCAGTGGATGGTTGCATCCAGTCATGAAAAGAGCATTGGAAGAGAAAAAAAGGGTCAATGCCACTGGTGACGGTAAAACGATCGTTGGAGACAAGACTTTTCTGCAACATTTGGCGGATTCTACGGAGAGTGAGCGAGATTTCATCAAGATAGGCAGCGTAGTGAAACTGACTTGATGTTGAGATCCATCCATCATACGTGATCAGTTGTTGAACATGCTGCTCGCGGCGCGAGATACGGTAAAAAAAACTGACAATTGATATCGAACCTTGGCACTAATGGAGCGGCCGACTTCTAGACTGCGTGTGTATTGACTTTTGTCACGTATTTCATGGCTATGCACCCCGAGATCGCCACTCAAATGCGAGCAGAGGTCCTGGGGCACTGCAGGTCGCACTCTATACCTACTTTTGACCAGATCTACCAACTGAAGTACAGTAAGTTTTTCGTCCTTCGGTCACGATATATGAGTCTGAGCACAGACCAGTTCGAGCAGTCCTCGACGAAACACTTCCCCCGTTCCCGCCTGTTCAATGTCCGCGAGTCTCGTTCCATGCCTTGTCTCCTCCCCTCTTCAGACCCCACCTATCTCTATTCAGACTTGCAAGATCAGTCGAATTGCTGGCCTCTATTTTTGCCGAAAAATGCTATCGTGACTTTTTTGCCTCTGTTGACTCAAAGGAATAAAGCATCTTGGGGTGAAGATGCGGATGAGTTCAGGCCAGAGAGGTGGCTAGAGAGCGAGACCAAAGTGAAGTGTAATGCAAATGGGAATGTTTATGCCGTTCAGTCATGGACCCAGAATTGTGCGTTCTCGTCAGAGATCTCCGGATGCAAACTAACCCTATGATCAGTGCATTGGGAAGAACTATGCGTACAATGAGATGACATTCTTCCTTGTACGCTTACCGCAGCGATTCGATAAATTTGAACTAGCATCAGACTGTCAACCTGAAGGCTCCTGTCCGCCTCTAGAATGGGGAGAAGAAGGAAGCAGAGATTTGAGAACATTTGGCCTGCTGCAGCGCTGACGTTGTTTGTAAAGGTTGGTTGGGACTCGCGGCTGAATGTCATCAAGTGCTGATGATTCTGTTTGCAGGGTGGCCTTTGGTGCAACTTTATAAAGCTGAAAGGCACATTCATTGATATTATTTTGTATTACATTTATCACATGGATCATTGATTCCCTGGATAGCCAGATGTGATGTCATTCCGACAGCAAAGGCACATGACCACGAATTCTTATTTTATTGTTCTTGTTCGACGCCATGGATCTACAGGACATACCTCCAATTCCCTTTGGCACAAATGAAGAGGCCTGGCGTGAATCCTACCGACGTATAATGCGGGTATGCCAATCATTCTCCAATGCCGACCCAGCCAAGTTACGCGATGTTTTCCTCAATATACGCAACGGCGAGGTCGAATTTAATCAGGTACCACTTCCCACAGGCAATGGGAGAATATTATCGATTCCTCTGCAGAAACTTGATAAATGTCGAGTCTGTGCTGTCACCACTAACCTACGATTGTGCAATTCTTGTGCTTCCGTACATCCGATCGTGGACATCTTTCACTCCTAGTTGTTGACCAAGTCAGGCCATTTATTGCTCAAGAGAATGTCAAAAGTTTGATTGGAAGGCTCACCACTGTTTATGTTGTAAGCAGCTCAGCTCAGGGAAGAACATGTATATTCAGTGGCTACCAGCACAGACACAGCAGATTAATCTCAAGACGTTCTATCCCTTCATCGCATACATGTTCGATTTTGTAAGTCAATTGGCGCCTACACAAGAACGGAACAATGCTAGACACTCAGATCCCTTCATCGAAGGCATGTTTGAGAAACTCGGCCGCCATATCAACCCCAACCCGAGCGCCAGTCTGCATCCTGCGCTCAGACATAAGATTCTACGAGCTCCAATACCTAGATCCCGCAGAGCCACGCCCACGGAGAACATCACACTATTGTCCTTGGTGAGGAATATGATCTCCAAATCTCAGATCTACCCAGCATGGAGAAATTACCGTCGTGGTGGAAAGGACACGAACCATTGGAAGGTTTACAAATGTTCCT
>Ga0153958_1000298_pt1 | contig 12110 bp, 20 predicted proteins | sample TSFL042MetaG_FD_104719 | JGI IMG/M metagenome (GOLD analysis project Ga0153958, IMG submission 104719) | Attine ant fungus gardens microbial communities from Florida, USA - TSFL042 MetaG | ecosystem: Host-associated > Fungi > Mycelium > Unclassified | place: USA: Florida, Wekiwa Springs... | reverse complement strand
TGCCCTTGAACAGGACGCTGAAGAGCTCAGGAAGGAATGCCCTCTGATCTGTCTTGAGATCGGGTGAGTCTTACCTTCTACATACTACAAAATACTGACTACATTCAGTTCTGGGTCAGGATGCGTATCGACATTTCTTGGGACGATATTAGAACAGACCCCTTCTCGTGAGCGGCTGCATTCATATGCATCACATTTGGAGCAGAATTAAGTGACGATTTACCAGTTTACATCTGTACTGACATAAACCAACACGCCACACGCTGTACACTAGCGACAGGGAAACAGAACAAGGTACGGACCGAGTCTGGTCGACGTTTCGCTTCGTTAATCGCAAATACACAGTAGATAACTATAGATCCAGTGACATGTTCTTTAGCACAGCCCCTCTTATCGCGATTACATCACGCAGTGGATATCCTGCTATTCAACCCCCCCTACGTGCCGACAGATACAAATGAAGTTTCCAGTGCTCAAAATTGTGCTGATATTGCTGGGTCGTGGGCAGGGGGAATAGATGGAATGGCAGTTACCGACCGATTTTTACAAGACGTTGAGGTCCCCTCCTCCTTTTCAATATTGTTGAACATCTTTAATGATAATCTTAGGGTCTACTATCACTGCGGGGTAGATTTTACTTGGTGGCTTTGAAACAAAACGACATTCCAAGCATCCGTTCCAGGATGTTAGAAGCCTTCGGTTTGTTCAGTCAGGTAAAGTCAGCCCGCGAATGATGGAATGAATGTTTTCTTATCGCTTTTAGATTATCATGGAACGACGGGCGGGAAGAGAATTTTTATTCATAATTCGGTTTACACGGATAACCTCTAGCTAATACTCAGTTACACGTCGGTAAATTTCGGTTCACAAGACATCAATAAGAAAACGTTCGATTCGATATATTTTAAATGCTACAACGGTTATGTAGAACCTAGACGGGGTGTGTTGCTGTAGAGTATTCCAAAGAAATTGTAGTCAAGACCATAAACCATAAAGTCGCCGTTGAGAAAGCGATCAACTATCCTCGTTGGATCCTGGCCTACGACCCCTAATGCTGAACCTCGATGGTGAAGTCTGCAGCTGCGATCGATCGAGGGACATCATGGATGGATCTCGTGCCAGTGGATTATTATCCGCGTCAAATTCGAGACGCATGCGAGCTTGCCCCCCTCCTTGAAGTTCAACGGTAACCTCAGCAGCCGTCGATCGGCCAACTTGTATGTGCCGCCAGATCTGAGCACGTCTGACAGTCAGAAAAATCATACCAAACCAAGACGTGTAAACATACATCAACCTCGCCCTGACCTAGCATCTTATCCTTTCCAAGCGTCTTGTGGTCATAGATCCAGACACGTAGTTTCGTCATGTGTGCGCTAGCAGCAAAGTTGAAAGACTCGTTCCTGTATCACTAAGATGAGAGGCGGAACCATAAATTAGACGAGAAAAAGTCTTACCATTCTGGTGATGATGTCTTGTTACTATGTTTTGTCTTGGTTTCCTTGTCACCAACGCGAATAACTGCATATGGTTTCACCTCTGCAGTAGACAAGTCTTTTGCGCTTATCATTGTTACTCTGAGCGTTCCAGGTTCCGATGGTGGACCTAAGGACGAGGAAGTACGACTCAAGGATGGGAAAGCGGCGGTATTGACGATGGCAGTATCACCGCCTATTATCGAGTGCTCTCCCACTGGGTGTGATGCCTGACCAGCGGCAACCTCTGGTACAGCATGTGAAGTATCCAGTTTTTCATGACTGCCCCCGGATTCCTTCTTAAACACATTACCGAAGCCACGAACGACGCCCTTTCCTGCACCAAAGGGCAATGATCCAATTTGGGTCATGGCGCGGCCCGCACTGGAGAAGGTCGAGGTCGCCTTCCGGCTTTTGGCAATTATCTCAGGTTGGAAAGTTAGTCGCACTGTAACCTGTCCCTTTGCACCATGCTTCTCTGAGGAAAGCTGGATAGTCTGTTCAGATGCCTCGAAGGGTTCAATATCATGGAGGTTAATGGTACCCCTCCCAAGGCTCTTGGATTGCTCGAGTTGATTCCAATCGAAAACTTCGATGGAGAAGTCTGCTACCACTCGAGATTGCTATTGTACTTCTCAATCAGGAAAGTCTTCGACAGACAGCACGCGGACATACCACGGTAACTTCAAAACTTTCTGACCAATTAGGGTGGAGAGTTTTCTTCTTGGTTTGAGATGTGAATACTTTCGTACCGTTAAGTGTGAATACAGCAAATGGATCAGATGTGCCTAGGAAACGTATTAGCGCGAGTAAAAACCTGTACGCAACAAAGCTTACCTGACTTGTCAGCAGCACGAAGGTCCTTTGCGCCAATAAGGTCCACTCGAAGTATGCCTTGGTCTGTATCAAGGAAGTTTAAAAGATGGACTACAGACTTCCTTAACTACTTACTGTTAATACTCTCTCTAGGCCAGAGCTCCACTGGGACGGGTACATAGCGGGCTTCCAGCTCAATAGTAGAGGAGTTGCCATCCTCATCTATAAGCTTGAAAGACGACCGACCATCCTGTAAATGCATAAGGAATTACATCGCGCAAACAGCGGACGGCTGACCAAAGTAGCATCTAAGAAGGCCTTAGCATCACCTTTCCATTCAGCTATGACATCATCCTTATCGGGATCTCCACTCTCATTCAAGCGAAGCCAGACACGACCAAAGTCGAGTTCTTTGAGGAAGCCCTCTCCAACTTGCGACCACTGAGCATTTGTACCTCGTGATTTCAACGTGCTGAATGCAGGCCAATACGCATCATCCAAGAGTACATCAAGACGAGCTTTCTTGTGCAGATGACCACCTATCACGTTAAAGATGATGATACCCGATTCTTATTATGCAAATAAGAAAAATACGCGCTAGGGACAATGTAAGTCACTCACGATGCTTGAACAATTCTTCTTTGCTAAGTTCGATGCCTTGGACGGAATCTTCTGCTGGCATCGACGCATCCTTGTCTCCATCGGTTCGGATCGATTCCTTAGAACCTGTTTGGTGACCATTGGTTTGTGCCTCGGTGGTTGGACGCGTGACCGTCACAAATGGTTCTTCTTCGTCAGCAAAGCTACTGCTACTGCTACTTGAACTGCGCTGAGCTTCATGAGCAACTCTCTGGATTTCGTTCTCGCATGCATCAAAGTCCACGTGCTTTAAGTTCAAAGCTGGTATAAACTCGGCTCTGTAGTGGAGACGCCCTTTGTACGAGTCACCATTGTCGAGCTTAATACGCTCAGCAATCTCTTTGGCACCAGTTGATTCGTAACGGTGTTGTGGATCCGCTGATGACTCGCGTGCCAGATCACTGACTGGCAATTCCACGGATCCAAGAGAGCGGTCCTGCCGTTTTGGTCAGACAGTGATAAACATTAATTGATGGACAAACCTTGGTCAAATGCTGGTAGTCCATGACTTCCATGAACATAGACTGATTAGAGGTCAGCTTGGTCTCGAAGAGTAGTCAATGAACTTGCCTCTCTCAAGGAATGAACTTCACCAACAAAACAGATCAGCGAAAGAAAATTTCAAGATGTGCAGCAACCGACCTGGAATATAGATTATCTGATCCCACTCGGGGTTCAAATCTGCAGGAAAATGGTGACTACGGTTCGGTTATAATTATTTACTACGCACTGTTATTGATGACTTCGGTCCTCCCAAGAGTCACGTTGTTCACCAATACTCGCACATAAGGATCACTCTGGAACCAACCGCCGTTAAATTACCCATATTAGAACAGGATGTGAATCACCTTGCCACCTAAAGTCGCTTCAACATTCCTAGTAATCAATTAGATAAACTGCACTGCCCAATAGCTCGTAAATAAGACATACTTGACGTCCGTCGCCTTCTGCAACCAAAGCCTTACAACGCCTATCGGAGGCACATATTGATCTGCGCCACTCAAGGCACCAGCCATTTGCAACGGCTTCCACTCGCAACTGAGCTTAATCTTGCCACTCTTGCAGCCGTTTAAGGGCCACCACTCCCTATCAAGGGTGGAATCTGTTTGAAGAAGATCGACCAGTCGCACAGTCATATAACCAACTACTGGATCTTTGAGGAAATCCCGCTCGTCCACCACTTTGATTGTGACGACCGAAGACGCCTTGTCTGCGCAGATGAATTCTGTCGCCGACTCCCAAACCGGATTATTCGTGTGCTTGATTGTCTGCGATTTATGCGTATAGGAATTGCTCCTCCCAAGGAAGACTTTGACTAAAGGATTCAAGTCGCCGGAAAGCGATTTCGTGGCATCAAGTTCCTTAGCCTGATGTATAGTCAAACGAACGATGCCGACATCTAGACCGACGGTGGTAAGCCTGCGCCATTGCACAAATCCATTAACGCACTTGTTTGAGGCAATATTTCTTTGCCCTCGACAATTTCAGGTTTCAGAACCGGGAAGTAGTTGACGTTGAAACGTATCAGTCCTTTCTCCTTTCCGTCCTTCAGAACAGGTAGCTCCAGACCTTCCTGGGTTGCATCCTCTAGCAGCTTCTCAAGCTCGAAGGTGGCTGCACCAAGAGGAGTGTCCTTGCGAAGCTCGTTGTAATCAAGTAGACTGAGCACCAACGTCTCATGAAGGGAGTTGACCAGAATAAACTTGGTCTCCATCCACGTTGGATTGTATCTGCATATAAAAGTTAAGGGAGAGAAAGAAAAACGAGGAAAAGTGCTGACGTGCTCTGCTTATACTTGGTTTTCGCGAGCTCCCCGCGGTTACTAATGCTGATGCTGACATAGGGATCGGGAGAGCCTCCACCAATCTTGCCAGCTTTGAGACCGCGAGCAGCTTCAATAGTAACTTGAATAACACCAATAGCTGCATCAAGGGGTGTACCAGAAAGAAGCTGTTCAAGATTGAGAGTGAATACATTCGGGTCGTACATCATGGGACCGAGTGTATCGTGAACCATGTCCCGAATGAAAGTTTGCAGACCAGGAATCTGAAAATGAAATGAGCTCGAGCCAATAAGACTTTATCGTACGGAAAAAATTTGCTTACATGGGCTATGTCAAATCCAAGGGACTCGCCACCCACTGGTTTGAGCACGTAGTCGATGACCGGCTTTTCAAGGAAGCTAATGTCCGCAATTTGCACGTGGGGGAAGTTCGACATCAACTTCAACCTAATTCTCATCAAGCCGCTGAAGGTGATATCCTCGACAAGGATGGGCATAGCGGCTGTGGCAAGACCTTTACCCACTCGAACGGATAGCACAATCTTGGGGTTCACTTTTTGCGCTGCTTGACGAGGGGTCATGTCAGACACATCAGTGGGGGTGAAGGAAAATCCCCAATCCATCATAACAATATCGTCAGGAGTCTTGGGAAATGTTCTGACTTTGTCAATGCGGGGAGCCTTCGTCCCGAGAGTGAATGTAGTGAGGCGTAAGGAATCCAAAAATGCGGGGGTACTAGTGCTCAAGACTTGATCCACAGAGGCAACAACTGTAGCGGAAAGAACAGGCTCATAAATGAGCCAAAATCGGTCCAAGAAATTGTTTATCCAGTCAGCAGACTCGTGCTCAGACGCAAGGCGTGTCTTGACTAATTCCCGCTGGATGTCATCACGAGCGCAGCGACGGACGCGGGCCATCGAAGTCACATAGTACGTGCTGCAAATAGATAACAAGATAATTAACCACCCCCAGCCGAAATTGAATCGTGTCAGGAAATGGGAGGCAGATATGGCCTATATGGGGACACAGGTAAACACATATTATAAACAACAAGGGTTCGGAACATAGACTTACGAAGAACATAATAGCAGCATTGTGATACCACTGGCCATAGTATTGCTCCGAAAGGAAAAGATGAAGTATGTATTTATCTTTCTCCTCGCCTTCCTCGAGCGAAGACACATCGGTGCTTACAACAGCACGCCAGCCGATTTTATACCAGTCAGGAATTGCCGGAGCAGCATCGGAGGGATATTGCCCAGGTACGATAGTTGCGGGTGGAGGGGGCGCATTGGCGGACATCTCTTGCTCTTCCTTAGTCGCCCTATCCGCATCTTCAACGGAAATGGTGGGGACAATACCTCCACCATTAATCTCGACAGGCATCTCTGATATAGTATCAGGCGACGTTACTTGGTGGAAGAGGCATAATAAAAGCGCACCTTTGTTGAATTGCGCACCTACATCATGCGTAGCGACACTCTTCAACTGGCCACTTTGCTTCCCAGCAGCAGCAGCCTTCTGTTGGGGAGAAGCATCTGGGTCGAAGATGTGAACTGCGGCACCCTTGGATGCATCGTGTTCGAGGATGTTATGAAGTTCAGCATTGGCATTTTGTTGACTACCATTGGAAGTGTCGGTAGCCATGTCGAACGAGGCAGATATAGAAAAGATGGAACTAGGTCAGCGAACGGAAGGTAAGTTATAGGGGATAAGACTACGTAGTGAGGTAAGGAGGAGGAGGATGGAATGGAGCTTGACCGAATTAAACATATACTTAGCTTATTCGTGTGACACGTGATCTGTGACATCAGACATGTGGCTTGAGCCTGAGTCCAGACTTTAGGCTCCGGAACAGTGAGAAGCTAACGGAATGCCTTTGCTTCCTCCTCCTACATGAATTATCAACGACTCGGACTCGGACCACGCTGGATATCTGCAAATTCAGCAATTCCTCGCAAATTCTACAAACCTCTTTACCTGCGATACTATTCGCAAAGCCATAAGCCAATCGACAGCATAAAAATACAAGCTCAGGTACATATCACGATGTTCACGGACACGGTGTAGACATTAACTTATCTTGTCCTAGTCAAAAATTGCACAAATAGACACACAACGGCCGTTTCCCTCCCCACTCGTCGACACTTTTCAGAGGAAACACGATTATCTTCGTATTTCCCTCACAGAGAGATGTAATCTTCGATGTCTGTCCCTCATTCCACCCGTAGTTTCAATATATGATACTCACCCTCCCGTAATGCAGGCTTCTATTGCATGCCTAGCGAAGGAGTACATCTATCTCCTGCTGCCCATATCTTAACAGATGACGAAATCATTCGGTTGGCCACCCTCTTTGTGAGAAGTGGTGTCACTAAAATACGCTTGACTGGTGGAGAGCCTACTGTACGGAGAGGCTTGGAAAGTATCATTCGCAAGTCGTCTGTATCATACCTCTGAATTTCGGCTAAAAATTGTTCAGGTCGTCTGAACGAGCTCCGCTCACTCGGCCTCAAGTCCATCGGTATGACTACGAATGGAGTCACTCTTCATCGTCGACTAAACCTTTATGTTGAAAATGGCCTAACACATTTGAATTTGAGGTGACCCGTATTTTGTATAAATAATGTCCGATACTAATCCAAATCAGCCTTGATACCTTAGACCCCTTCAAGTTTGAGATTATGACCCGGCGTCCTGGCCACGGCGCAGTTCTTCGCTCACTTGATGCTGCCCTCCGCATTCCAGGCCTACGATCAGTGAAATTAAATGTTGTCGTTGTTAAAGGGCTCAACGATTCAGAAATACTTGACTTTGTCAAATTAACTGCGGATAAAAACATTTCCGTTCGATTTATAGAATTCATGCCCTTCACAGGTACATTTTTTCCGAGAGTGATTTCGCTGTACTTACATTACGTTACCACAGGGAACAAGTGGGACAAGACAAAAATGATTCTTTCCAGTCAGCTTTTAGACCAAATTTCTCGGGAATACCCTCTTATAACACGAGCACCCGATGAACTTAATGATACCGCACGATCCTGGAGGATTCCCGGACATGTCGGCAGTATTGGCTTCATCAGCAGTATGTCAGATCACTTTTGCTCGTCCTGCAACCGTCTACGCTTGACTGCTGACGGACAAATCAAAGTATGTTTTGTGTTCCACAACGTGTCACATACTCACTCTTGAGTCAGGTTTGTCTGTTTGATGCCAAGGAAGTATCCCTTAGAGACGAGATGCGGCGTGGTGCTAGTGACGCGGATCTCCTGGACCTCATAGGGCGAGCTGTCCAAGCAAAGCAGGAGAAACACGCTGGAATGGATGACATCAACGTCACAACAAACCGACCTATGATTCTAATCGGAGGTTAGATGTTTTCCTTAAGACAGAGTCTACTAGTGGCGAATTGTGTATGATACAACGACCTGATGTCATCTACCTTTCCAGACATACGACCTCGCAAGTCGAGGGTGCGATTATCATCTCGCCTTGCCATACATGCTTATCCGCTCGATGATAAAATGCTACCACATATTCAACGACGCTGGAGTTCCTCTTCTAGTCAATCTGACCGCCGTTTAACTCACATTGGTTCTGATGGTCTACCCTGCATGGTTGATGTCGGTAGTAAGGACGCAACAAAGCGTGTCGCTACCGCCGTTGGTCGTATATATATCCCAAAATGTGCTTACGACCTTGTCACAAGGACGAGTAAGGCCAATGGCACCGGCGAAGCGTCTCAGAAGGTTCGTAGCAAGGGAGATGTACTTACAGTCGCACAGCTGGCAGCGATTATGGGATGTAAGCGGACCCCAGACCTCATTCCTTTATGTCATCCTCTCCAAATATCCAACGTATCGGTTACACTTACGCCTGAGCACTGTATGCGTCCTGTTTCGCTGTCAAGTGATCAAAGTAGGCTCGCGTACAGCATCAAGTGCACTGCTACAGTGGCATGCGAGGGAAAAACCGGAGTGGAAATGGAAGCATTAACGGCGGTATCAGTTGGTCTTCTTACGGTTTGGGATATGCTAAAGGCCGTGGCAGGTAAAGAGATGACAATTGGGGAGATCATGGTCACGCATAAAACAGGTGGCAAAAGTGGCGATTTTACTCGAAATCCGTAAGGGTTCTGTGACTTCATTTTATCGTCAACGCAGTGCAACGATACTCTAGAATTGTTTAAAGCTACACAATGAACGTGCACTATATAGTCTTGCGCTATGAGTATCCCAATGTTTAATATAAAAACTAGGTAATGTAGGTAACAGCGGTCATTATGGAAATGTATCGCGTCTGTCATTATCATTCTAGCTATAATTCAAGGTTGCAAAGCGTCCGGAACTGCGTGCTTTGCTTAGGATTATTACCTGTATCGGAGAATCAGTTTTCATCACCGATGTTCACGATGGGTTCCAACAAATCCAAGTCTTCAGCTTGAAGTCCATCTAGCTTGTCTTTACCACAAGCTTGTGCCTCACAACGGAGGTCGTAGTCGCGGACGATCAAATAGTGAGCCAGAATGCACCACTATCATGGTGGGTATGCAATGGTCGGTCTAGATGGATTTCAGACTCCACCATGAATTGAAGGCCTACCAGTGCAGCTTCCGTTCTGACGCGTTTCGGAGCACGTGCTATAATGATGTTAGACGACGTTTGGTAAGGTGACGGAGAGCGGGGTAAGTAGCAGACAGAAAGCCTGCGGCAGTGGCGTATTCGACTACTGGATGAATTGACAGACGTTGAGACTGAGCATATCTGAAGAAACATGCCTCGAAGGAAAGTAATAACGGGCGTTGACCACGATGACCTGTAGAATGCCCCTTTAAATCTACCTTTCGGAAGAGTTCCACGCCACAACTCGGATCCACCGGGTTCAGGTTGTTGAAAGGTAAAGGAGGGAATGATTGCAGGATCTCTGACCTGTCATGAGGGACAAAAAGAAGTGCGCCAATGCCGTAGTTTTGCTTGAAGTTTAGCTCACGCTTGTGGATCTTATGAGGCAGTTCATTCAAAAGTCCGAGCTTCACTAGGTCGCCCTATCATGGTACAACAGTCAACATCGAATCAAAAAGCGGCCAACACAACTTGAAAAGAAAAAGTTGATGTCACCACCCGACGTTTCATCCTTGGATGAAAGCGGCAAGTCGTGCGTTAATATCGGAGTCAAGTCGGTCATCTATTTCAGACTGTCGACAAGGCCATCAGAAATTGGTATGCAGGAGCAAGATTGCTCAAGTACTGACGTCTTTCAACTTGATAACCGTTGGAATTGAAGTGATTTGATAGGGTTCGCCTCGGAATATGTTGGAAGGGGTTTTCCATCTGACCGTTGGGGGATTTGAGTCTATGAAATGTACTACTAGGATGCGCATGGCCTACTCTGGCTTTTGACCAACGTAGACAATTACCGCGGATGGGCCATCCTGAGAGCCGAAAATGTCTTGGATGGTTTGATCTACTGCTACGCAGTCCTGGGAAACTCCGACTCGGATTGGTCAGAAGTTATCAGTGGCTCGTTGTAGACTCACGGGGCACCATAGCAGCCCGTTGACACGCGAGGAGTAGAAGATCAAGAATTGTTCTTTAGCATGTATCAGCTCTTTGGGATCTGAAGGGAATTCGACTTCACGAAGAGGCATTTGTCCAACTAGAAGATACGGCTCGAGTGTAAGGGGTCTGCGAAAGTTCCAGCGAAGTGATCAGATCGATCATGTACAGGACAGTCTATCATTGAGTAAGTAATGAGACTCTAACAATCATAAATAATGTCATTATGGTAAATCTGTGGTGAAGTGTCGCGATGCTCTGTTAATATCGATCATGCTGTACCCAATGATGAGTCTTTCGAAGATGTCTGCCTCGCGAGGGGATGAGAAAATTTGGCAGCACGTCTTCCAAAATCACCATGAACATCTAATAGTATTTTGAGGGCATTCCGTGCACGAATACGAGACATGTCATCCCGCTTCGATGTTGTCAAAGCAGTCTTGACTTCAGGCTTGTTTTCCTGCCATGGATACTGTAGAAAGTAATCAGGTGCCGAATGGATTAAGTAAATGTATGGACTCACAGGGAGGAACTACAGGATAATTAGTTTAGTGTGTCCAACGCATAGAACAATAGTCACGTACCTTTTGCAGGTATTCATAAGCAAGCAGAGTAAAGCCGAACTGTGGACTACTCCGGAGCACACGCGCTGGTCCTCCCTTGAATAATGCTTTGAATCCTTCTTCCCTATCTGAAAATATAATACGTCAATATCTGAACTTCGCATAGTGAGTTCAACCTACTGATCTTGACAAATGCGTCTGTAAGTCCTTTGTAGTGTGTCTGACCTTGTCGTGCTTCGACCTGCAGTCGAGTTTTCACCACATCTGTCCATCGCATTGATTTGGAATCATCATTGACAGAAAAGATACGAACCAGCAGGAGTTGTCAAATAGGCAGCTGGCATGCCTCTGGTGAATCCGCTCCATCAGTGTGCTGAGTAGTTTTCAAAGCAAAGAAGCTTACGCAGCGGCTGCAGAACCAAGAGTTTCTAGGAATGATAGCTGCTTTCCGTTGTAGCCTTCATGGAAGACATCCTTCTTAAGGTGCGAGTACGCCGTAAAATAGATGGCCGAGAATGGGATGTCGCGGAGCAGACAGGCACTAGCCCCTTTATACAAACCAAGTATACCCAGTTGGCGCACAATGTGGACAGCACCTTTCTTAACCGCTCCTTCTAACTTCGCGGCTTCTCCTTGTATTTGGAGACGAATCTTACTAAAACTTTGGTCAGCAATCAGACAATGACTAAAATTTCGCCCTTACACGATTTCCAGGGGATTGGTGAAAATCTGCCATGATTGTCGGCAACGCAGAAAGCCTTAAATAGGTAGACACATACCACTTGACAACCACCCGCCATTCCACCGGCTACCAACTCCCAGCCAAGCTTGATGCGACCTGTCTCCGGATCCATGGCGCGACCCCGAATAAGATCATTGACAGTAAGCTTGATAGCTTTCTCCGGGGCAACACCCTATCAAAGCATGATCAAATAGATGGTTATAAAAGTATAATATGACGCACAATTAACTGTGGACCAAGGCCACGGTAGAAACCCACGAAACCTTCGTTGCGAAATATTTTCTTGGCACAGTCTATGCTATTCTCATATAGCATCTGACCGACTACTGTACTCCGTTGATTTTGCATTCTATTTGTAAGCGGTTCAGAGTCATCCAAACATCCAAGACTGGAAAACGTACCGAGTCTATCAAACAATTTGACATGCTACAGACCACAAGAAGAATTGATTAAATGCACAGCGTACCTTCACTATGAATAATGTAAAGTTGAGTCGCTTCAGCGATATAGAAAGTTCATAACCACTTACCCATATCGAT
>Ga0153958_1000297_pt1 | contig 12127 bp, 10 predicted proteins | sample TSFL042MetaG_FD_104719 | JGI IMG/M metagenome (GOLD analysis project Ga0153958, IMG submission 104719) | Attine ant fungus gardens microbial communities from Florida, USA - TSFL042 MetaG | ecosystem: Host-associated > Fungi > Mycelium > Unclassified | place: USA: Florida, Wekiwa Springs... | reverse complement strand
CGACTGTAATATCTACCCTTCAGCTACAGCGAGGCTCTTTGCCATAAGGAACGGAGGTTCGTTTTCGATGTCGACTGGCTACGTCAATTTGCAGTTCAGGCCGTCAACCAAAGTATCGCTAATATCGTCAAAGTTTGCCGAGGCGGATTCAATCGAACTCTTCTCATTACTCTACGTGACGGCCAGATGGTCTCCCAAGTTCCATACCCCATGACTGTCCCAAAGTACTATGCCGTCGCCAGTGAAGTTGCCACAATCGAGTACATGTGTTCCTCTGTGCTGCCTGTTCCCAAGATATACGGATACTCGCCCGACTCAGACAACGCTGCTGGAACGGGGTATATTTTGATGGAGTTTGTTCGAGGTTCCAAGCTCAGCGAAATCTGGCGCGACCTAAACGACGAAGAAGTCATTTCCGTCATCCGCCAGCTCACTCAACTTGAGTCACGGATGATTTCACTCTCTCTCTCTGCCGGTGGAAGCCTATATCTCAGCAAAGACTTGGATAAGGTTACCATGGGGCCGGGTGTACTGCTGGACGACAAGGATTTCTGCATTGGTCCTGATACAAGGCTGCCGCTGTGGTACGGGAGAAGAGCGAAGCTTGAAGGACCGTGTAGGTCATTTTCTGTCTTTTCATGACCATATCCTCAAACTGGCCAATAACCATAGATGAAAGCGCTGGAGCAACTCTCGTAACAGCAGCGTGCAAGGAAATTGCGTACCTCAGGCAATTTGGCCAATCAACCCTGCCGCGGCGACGTGAAAGAAGGCGCGGTTACCGGTGCCAGCAACAATTGCCGTCGTCTCAAATCCAGAACTTGGAGCGGTACCCCAGCCTCGCCTCGTCACTCATCACTAGAGACTCGACTCTCAGTCGCTTTTGCGTCCCCCATCCAGACCTTCAGCACAACATCATCGTGTCGAGGTCGCCCGACTCTGGCTGCCAAGTTGTCGGCCTAATTGACTGGCAACACGCCTCTATTCTGCCCATGCCCCTCCTCGCTGGCGTTCCATAACGCCTCCAGTACTACGATGATGGTGTTTCAAAGTATATAACGCCACCCCCTTTACCAAGAAATTTCAAAGATTTGAAGGCTGCCGAGCGAGACTACGCAAAGTATCTCTACCGTTACCGCCTTGTCCGCTATCATTATGTCACTAGCACAGCAGAATGCAACGCGCTCCACTACCTTGCCTTCAATGACCCCTTGCACGCACTTCGTGGCCGTCTCTTTGATTAGGCTAGTGCTCTCTGGGAGGGTGAGTTATGATTTGCAAATTGTGCTCATCAAAGCGATGGAGAGATGGGAGGAGCTTGTGGGAGGAGTTGTGTCGTGTCCCACCAAATTCGACACAAAGGATTTATTCAAGACGAGTAGAGAACTGAGTTAAGTGGAAAGGGTCTTCGAGAGCTGGCAGGATGGCTGGGTGCAGCCTGGGGACTACAGGTATGCCGTTGCGTTTTTGAAGAAGAGGAAGGAGGCGTTGGTAGGGGCCGAGTCGGTGGAGGAGATTATGAATAATTGGCCTTGGGACGACATTAACGAAGAAAAGTATATGTAATGAGTTTGTAGTTGTGGCTGATTGGCTCTCGTTCTTTCACAATATCAAAGATGCAGGGAAATGTCTTTCTGCAGAAGAGGAGTCTGATGCCGTTGTATTGATCTTGGTGCATCGGCATGCATGATTATCGTGATGCATGATCTGGTGGCTTCTGGAGCTGCGTAAAACGCTGTTATATGAGGACTGTAAGCTGGCCGTAACAACAGACATGAACGGGGACATGCGGTTGACTGGCACAGCCAACTCTTTGTTTGATTGAATGAGTTTTGGACTTGCCGTCCAGGTAGGGTAGAAGCTGTTGCAGTCCAAGTCATGGTGCGTGAAGAAAAAAAATGCAATTAAATTGCCCAATTTTTTTCAAGCTACGAGATAGAACCACGGTTCGTTACTAACGTTTGTAGGGACTAAACAAAGGTGTGATGCATCTGCAGTCGTTACTACGTTAAGGAAAGGTTCATGTCATCGCTCCAAATCACCAGTCGCATCCAGACTTGTAAATCGATACCTACTCAACTGGAGTAGACCAACGAGCTCCTGGAACTCGTCCTCCTTTCCAGTTCACCTGTTCATTCCAACACCTCCAAGTACTTCAGCTGAGGACAAGACACGCTTTGGTGTCTTACTCCAGCAGCTCTCCTACATCCTTCTCCTTTGGCTCAAGTTCTCTCAACCATTCTTTGCCGATCCATTCCGTCCACTTTCAGCAAGAGATCTACACTGGTTGCCTTTATCCCAAATACCATTCTAGGCGACGGCAATACGGAACTTCTTTCAAGCCCACCAATACTTTCCACTGTGGACTTTGGAGATTACTTGTTTGAGCTCATCTAATCTGTGAGGCGCTGTCAGGTTGCCGGTTGTTTGAAAGAAGAGCTCAACTGGCCTTGTTCTCGCTTTAGGGTACCTACAGATTGTCTCTGCTCGCATGGGACCCAAAGCAGTCGCTCATTGTCCCGACCCACTACCTTGCATGCCTTGTAGTATAAGCTCATACAACATGCCAACCTTGTTCCATCTCGTATAAACACCATGTGTGTGATGTTCGACCCAAAATTTGAACGTACAGATGATAGGTATAGAGACATTGCATTTTTTGTTTAATGACCAAAGAACGATGAGTCTGACGCCAGGAAAATGTTGAATCAGGGTAGGTGAGAGGACCATTCCATCCACCGAGAATGCTGAAATCTTGCAAACGAGTTGGCCAATTTGTGGATCCCAGACTCGGACGTGAAGACTAACATGCGAAGAGCTTCCCGTTGAGTGAGTTCTCAGACCCGTGAATATGCATTTGATAGTCAAAGTCGACAGGACGAAATGGACAGTTTCGTGAGTCCATGAATAAAATTTGGCGGAAGAAAGTACGACGATGACGGTCACCTCACCGGGTGCCAGGACTAGGTACAAGAGCGCTTCAGACTTGAAGTCTAAAGAATACGTCCATTCGAAACCTGCGGGATCCTGCAAATATCAAACTTGCAGTAATCCCGAGAGGACTTGAGGTAACAGAGGCTGGAGGTGGTGTTGCGCATTTGACAACGGCGAGTGGCAAAAGATTAGTGCGTCTACACTGGCGCACGATAGGAAAACACTCACGTTTTGACTTGGATATGCCTTATCTGCGTCTGACAGCGCTCTCTGCTGCTTTGCAAGAGGTGACCGATACTCCCCATCCCTTGCCTGTGATCCTGAGCGCGGTGGAAAAAAGACACTGAGATCACTGTCAGGCTGTTGAGCAAGGGTAGACAGCTGGACATTACCATCTTCCATATGAGTGTCATGGCAGACGCCGTTCATTCATCTTCATGTCGCCATGAGTGCCATTGGGAGAGTTGATAAGACTCGTGTCTATTGAGACTGTAACTAACTGCAACGAAGTCGACGCGGGCATGTCAGCGTCTTCGGAACGACTGGCCTGTAAATATGATTGTCACAGTGTGACAGGTCTTCATCTCGCGCGGCCTGATCCAGAAGTCCTTCATTTTCTCTCATATCAACCGCGGCTGACCATTCTCAAGGGTTTTCACGACCTCATATACCCTCTGAGTGGGGTGTGGTTGCTGTCTGCGCTGCACTCATTGGACGGCTTCCCCTTGAGATCCAGCATAATCGTCCATGGGTCCTGTGACTCTCGTTTTCAGATATGATCTGCGCGCATTGATGGGAGCTTTGATGCTTCGTATTTCCTATCCCAAACTCCCTAAGGATCAAGACAAGCCTGGATAGCGCAGACTATGGCATGAAACAGAAGATTGAAAAAGTGGTATTCACATTTATGAGCAGAGACCTTGGGCTGAAGGGTATGCTTCTGGCCATCTGATAATATCGATGTATACTTATGGAGGTCAAGCTCCTGACGCTGGCTCATGGACATGATTTAGTGCAGGGATTTGCCAACCAGTCGGGAGTCGGACCCCAATTGTGTCACCGACCCTTGTCAAACCGACGATGTACTTTCCAACGAACGAGTGTTTTTCAGCGGTTGGGGACGGAAGACTCGTTGGATATGATCGCCAGGAGCACATCAGCACTGATTTCGTATCAGATGATTATATGTCGTTGGATAGTATCAGAGGTGCGTCAATTCCACTGAATGATCCAGGTTTTCTCAGACCGAGTATCCCCTTCTACAGGGAGGAACATTCACACAAAGCCCATCTATGACCCCATGAATGCCACGAAACCGAGCGGGATATAACTGTTCTGCGTGGCTGTGGGAATGAATTTATAAATAATCTTCAGTCAGGTGATCAGATTTTTTTGGGTTCAGCATCCCGTAACAAGCTATTAGTAGGATGCAGAGGGCTAAAATAGGGCCCAATGTCAGGTGCATGTCTACAAGAGGCATGTGGCCAAGGGAGTAGGGTGCGCACGTGGTCGCTAGTAGATGGGAGTGTAGCCGTATGTTAGGTGATTGTTGTGAGCAATGGTGCGGCCTTCACTCCTCGGTTGTCAATTATGGCTGACATTTGAACAGTTTATGGGATCGTGCAATTACATTCACGGAAATATGACTGTGGACTTTGTATTGATCTCGAACCCTGAAAACATGCCTGAGCTTCATGTAGTCAATTGCGGACATTCAACCCCATGCACGGATTGCGCTGCTAGAACTTTTCGAATGGAGATAAATTGTGATTTATCGGCACGAGGCTTGGCTGAGATTGATGAACAAACGAATGGTGCAAAGCTGTCCAGGTGCTCGATCCTGTCTCAGGAGGGAGATATAGTTCATTGTCATGTGATTCTGCTCATCATGCTTTTGTCTTCATGCTTGTTTTTAAAGATTTAACTGGCGTGATCATCGAACGATATAATCTGGATTGTGGTCACTAACAACTGCTCAATTCAATGGAGCTCTGTACCGGCGCTCCCACTTTTCGCTGTCTGGACCGAGTTCCCACCAGTTCAGTTCTAGGGACAATGATAGCTGCTTCTATCATTCCTATGTCACAGCTTTGTTCTTCGCGTGATAACATACCACACTCCCTTCTCACACACACTCTTCAACAGTTGAAGTAATGGCAAATCCAGTCGAACAGTGTTCAGCTATCCAAGTTGTCAGTGAGTGCTACTTTGTTCCATCGGGTCAGTAGATCAGGGACTAATTGACATTTAGAATTCATAGGAAAGATCGATAACTTTCCACACTCACTGACTGTCGAATGCTCTAACAACGTCAAATTTCGCCTTAAAAGAAAATTGGACAAAGACAACAGGGATGAACAGCATTTGGCGCTCGACCCAAAGAAGTGGTAAGTTGGGGTTATTGTGCTTGAACAGTCGTACATGTTCATGTGGCGTAGCATGCTCGCGGAAGGAAATGAACTGAGTATCAAAATACACAAAAAAGGTTCCCAGCAGCAACCCACTCACGAGCCTGGTTCAGAGGGATTCATGCCTAAAGCTGATATCAAGTTCGACAAGTTACGGAAACACTTGTCTTCTAGAACAAATTGTGAGGGAATCTTTACCTCAATCTCTCCTGGTTTACTCATAAGACCTCAGTAAACTTTGAGGTGAAATTTGATAATCCAATCCAAGGATTGCAGTTGTGGCTGGTCATCAAGGTACGCTATTATTATCGCTGCTATGTTCATTTCCTCTGAAAATACAATTGTAGAGCTGCGACATTGATCTGAATACCGTGGATCCACGTATCAAGGAGATGGTAGTAGAATTGAACAAGTTACATTCGGTTCTACGTCGTTCTTCTGCAAGCGATGCTGTTGGGATGTTTGTTGGTTTAGGGATCGCAATCAGCAAGGTGATTGATCGTTGACTGTTATTCCTGTATGTTTTCTAACTTGAAGCAGCTGACTCCTGTCACACATGCTGTATTTTCATGTATCGAGTTCGTATACAAAGTTGGCTCCTTTTCTGTTTTCAACGTCAATAACATTACTGATTGTTTATGCAGTATTTGAGGACGAAAGATGAAACCTATGAGGCAATGAAAAGCCTTGCACACAGCATCCAAGAGCTCGCCGGCCAGCTCAACAGGCTGAATGGAATTCCAACCTCATGTGAACTGCGCAGCACTATGACAGAGTTTCCCGACATCATGAAAGAAGTGGTCGACTTTATTTGGGGATGGCTTAAAAGCTGGATGTGTATGTATCAATCCATCGAAATATGTTCGTGACTGATTAGGTGGCTCCAGTCAAGTACATCTTTGTGAACTCTCAAAAGGAGAAAGCGATTGAGTTGAAGGACAAGCTCGATGCGTTCAAGGACAAATTTGACCGAGATCTTCTTATGGAGATCCAAATAGTGCAAACCAAAGCCACTGAAAAGAAGGAGCTGGAGAATTTGGTGCGCGCCCTTGGGGAGAATAGGCTCCCTCTAGGCAAACCATGTATGGAAGGCACTCGTACCGCCATCTTACAGGAGATTGAAGACAATATCAAGAATGTCAATGGTCCCAATATGATTTGGATAGGAGGATACCCTGGTGTCGGAAAATCGGCCTTGGCAGCAAGCATTGCCAATCGACTAGAGGATCAGAAGCAACAGGTAATATCGTTCCGGTTCGACCGCACAAAAAAGACAATCACCACAAAGGCTCTCTGGTGTGCTGTCGCCTGTGATCTTGCCCGCCTGTACTCCTCTCTTCGGCCACACTTAGCCCGAGGAATTCAAGGGCACAGCTCATCCGACATTGATCGGCTTTTCAAATCGCTCATCGAGGAACCATTATCTTTGCTGGATGATGATGTTACGCGTAAGGAACTTCCAGTAATTGTCATAGATGCATTGGATGAATGTGGTGGCCTCAGGCGCGACGCATCTGAGATGGATGATTTTGAGGGCCTTATGCGTACGCTTCAGCGTTGGGTTCAGGTTGATCACTTGAAGAAGTTCAAGTTGGTCATTACAAGCCGGCCAGAGGATTTTATAACCCTCCCCGACCCCATCAGCATCCATGAGATTCCTTCTGGCCATAGGGTCAAGCCAGACGACAGTATCTCAAATGACATCCGTATATTCCTCAAGTCACGACTCGATGACATGAAAATGGAACCTGCATGGATCGCAAAGGCTCTTGACTTCCTTGTTCGTGGTGCCGCCGGTATATTTATTTGGGCAACAACTGTGGCCAATTTTCTTAAACGAGATCCTGAAAGACGGTTTGCCATGCTTGAAAAGGATGATAGGACGGAGTTGGATGGCTTGCACTCTCTGTACTCAACCATCATCAAAGCGTCATTTGGACCTGATCTCAGAGAGGAAGAGACCAGAGTTGTCGTCTCCGTTATAGGTGCAATGGTTTTTTCCAAGGAACCGCTTGATGACAATGCGCTTATCATGCTTCCTGAAGTTAAGATTCTGGGTTCAGATGTGAACAACTTAGGGCTCATTAGAAAAGGTCTCATGTCGGTTATTGATCCTGGTCCTATCCTCCGCTTCCATCACCGATCTTTTGAGGACTTTCTGTTATCTCTGTCCTTTCGACAACAACACCCCGAGCTTGTGGATATTCAGGATCGAGTATATCATGAACATCAGCTCACTGTGCTATGTTTGAAGACTCTGGTTTCACCCAAGCTTCACTTCAATATGTGCAGCTTGGAATCTTCTATCATAAAAAATATTCAGGTCACTGCGAAAACCATTATTCCTCCTCTTGTTTCATACTCGTGTCAATACTGGGCTGATCACCTCGTCAACACTACGTCTGATAAAACGTTGATGGAAGCAGTGAAATTTGTGATGGATGAGAAGTTGTTGTTCTGGTTGGAGGCGATGAGCCTATTGGGTAAGACTTATGAAGCGACTCTGATTCTGAGAATGGCTTTAGGTTGGAAGGTATGTCTCCAGTTCATTTTCCGTAATAAATCTCTGATGTTGGCTGTCCAGACACTCAACCCTGATCACGAACTGACATTGTTCGTTCGCGATGCTCTCCGATTCATTTCTGCATTCATTGTCCCCATCTCTCAGTCTGCGCCCCATATCTATGTTTCTTCCCTCTCATTTGCACCCAAACAATCTCTCGTTGCCAAAAAGTTCTGTTCGAGGTTTCCCAACACTATTGTGGTCACTGAAGGGAGACCCAGTCAATGGCCAATGGTAATATTCACTGCAGAGCACCACAAGAATTCTGCATACCATGTGGTCTTTTCACCTGATGAAAGTGTCTTTGCCATTTTTGCTTTCAAACCAGATTATATAACCAATGATACAACCAATGATACAACCAATGACGCCTTCAAGACAACCATACGTATCTGTGACTCTGACACCGGTCATTGCATTTCAGTCCTGTTTGAGCTGCCTTATCTTGGGATTATAGATAGTGTCTGCCTCAGTCCTGATGGGAAACATATTCTACTCAAATCCAGATTTTATGCAGCAATCTTGGACACCGTGACTGGTAAAGAGAAGTTTCGGATCAAAGGCTGGGATGTTGTCCTCATTCGTCATAGCAAAAGAATTGCGTCAACGCATTGGATAAATGAAGATGGAAAGGTGATTCAGAGAATTGCCTGGGGTGACTCTGAAGATGAAGGTGGAGATCCAACTGGGATTGTGGTCAAGTTACAGGATGCTAGCAGTGGTGCCCTGATATCCGACAGGTTGTTCGAGGTGAATGATGTCGCCCACACCCTATTTTCTCCTGATGGGCATTTTCTGGCCGTAACAAGGAGGTTTGAGAATGTTATTGAATTATGGAATCTGGAAGATGAAAAGGACTCCCCACGATTCTTGTATCCTTCTGGAAATAGTCTGAAATTACTTTGCTTTTCTCCAAACAGTGACTCTTTGATGGCTGCATCTCAGGGAAATAATATCTACGTTTGGCGACTGGACACCCAAGAAGAAGCATTCTTCAACCATGATTTCCCCTATGACCCACATGTTGTGCATTCACCCCTCACAAATTATGTGTTTATCGCACGATGTTACACAGTGGAGATATGGGATGTCTCCATGACCGGCTCAAAACTGATCTGGAAGACAAATCCTCCAACCACTTCACTGATATCTAGTACTTGTCCATCACGCGATGGCCACAGGCTTTTAGTTGGATGTTCTGATGGAAGTGTGAGGATGTGGGAATTGGACCTGGAGAACTTGACGATGAATCAGGCTGACACTATCGACACTCAAGCTGATACGGATATGCCACAAGTTGCTGCATTCTCACCCTCCGGAAAGATAGTGGCTACACGATCAGAGCTATCTCATATTAAATTCTTGGATACAAATTCTGGGGAAGTCGTAGCGCGTACAGATTTTGACGATGAGGTGGAGATTGCATTTTCCCCCGATGAAGATGAGGTAGCGTTTTTGTCTTATTCTCTCATCACCATATGCAATACAGTGCACCGGAAGAACAGTATCTCATTCGACCCTTGGCCGAGAACATTTGTCCCAATTAGGAAGGTTGCCTTCCAAACATGCAACAACCTGGTTATATGCGGCCTAGATCTCTTCTCAGTATCACTGCAAGTTTGGCGTCGGCAGGATCCCGCAAGATTCGAATGCACGTATTCTTCAGACTGGAAGTCTGAACGATTCTCGTACCCATGTCTAGCACCTGATGGCTTGACCGTCCTCATTGTGTCTCGATGTTCCACCACATGTTATTTGTGGGATCACGACGCTGTTGAGTTCCATTCTGTCGACTTCGACGATCAAGTGCATATTCGCCGCGATACCTTACCTGTGTACTCACCCGATGGGAAACTCATCGCATGCTGCTCTCGCAATGACTCTCACGTCCGAGTCTGGGACACACGAACCGGCCGACTCGTTTTCAAGTTTCCAACGTCCGAGGTGGATGCAATGGCCCTCTCACCTACTCGGACTGGACATTCCCGTGGCGACGGACTCATCGCTCTTTGGTCCAAATCTAAAAACACAATACATCTCCATGACGTCTCTACCGGGTATCTGTACGCTAAAATTTTGGGTCGAGGAAGCGCAAACATGGCATTTATACAAGATGGAAAAAAGTTGGCTCAATATTCCTCCGACTTTGGCCTGAGAACACTAGATGTCCCGGATGAGCACTGGCATTCCATTCATGGATATGAGCCTATATTGAAAGACATGACAGATGGGTGGGTAGTGGGTCGGGACAATGAGCCACTATTTTGGGTCCCAGTCGAGCACAGGGTCAATCTAGACATGCCATCGCCTAGAGTGGTACTCGGGATACCCGAAGAGATGGCAACGTGGGTGGACATCTCTAACTCAAGGCTTTGCGGAAAGTGGACGGAATGTATTGACAAAGAGTGGGTGAGAGAAGTCGAGCAGAAGGAGAAGGAGGTAAGAAACCTGTTGGAAAAGTACGTCTTGTCCTCCGCTCAAGTACTTGAAGATGTTCAAATGGACAGGTGGACTGGAACATAGGACGAGTGCCATGAGCTGCTTTATTCGAGTTCTTTCTTGTCCCTCTCGAAACATGTTTTGTTTTGACCAGTCTAATTGTCCAGACTATTTACTATACCAAAGCCTCTGTCGAAGTAACTACAATGAATGTCAGTTGTTCTTGTTGGGAAGGAAGGCAGATGGATGTGGGCAAGCGCTCTCTGCAGATGAAAAATAGTGTCAGGACTGAGCTGAGGAGAAACCGGGAAGGGCTAACGAGATCAGATCAGACATCTGTCAGAAACGAGAATCTGCCGTGAGCTTACTACAAAGCCTGCTCTCATGAGACATTGCAGGGAGACTGGATAATGAAGAACGCCAGTGACAAGGATGACCACCAAAAGAGACAGAACTGGAGGGATGGGATGAATTAAGCGTGAAACCCAATCGCAAACACGCCGAAATTCATTAGGGGTGATTCTTGCCGGCTCTTGTGCATCTCCAATGATGAAAAATAGATGGATCATTTGGCACTCAGAGTCCAAGGCTTCGGGTACAGTCTACTGGGGGAAGGGTATTTCAGGTACAAAGTTTGCGTAACAATTTATGTCTTATTGCCATTTATCTCACGTTGACTATGTATTCGTTGTATATATGTAGTAGTTTCTCATAGCATATGTCTTTAGCTTCGACCTGGTTAATGTTATACTCGCAGCATAGTATTTTGAGATCATAATAGTCTTGACCTCGATATGTGTTATACGAAGATTGACGGTTCCAAGGCAACAAGATCAGGAGTTCCTTATTTGGCTACTGTTCCTTGAATCTCAAGCCAGCCCTGCTTTGTTTTACTTGGACCACCTCTCTTTCTATAGTCGTGTACTATTCACGTGTCATGCGAGCCAGTCCATGGGCGACTCTTTGGTGTCGGACCTCAAGTGTGTGGATCTGACATAGTGTGCGGTGGAAGGAAATTGGAAATCTGCATCTGCTCACTGTGCAGTCACCAGCCATCTTTCTCTCGGCGTCACAGTCCCCGTCAACAACAATGTCAACGACGCTCTCATTGACCTCGTGCCCATCTTGTCGTCGTCTATCTCCCTGCAACTCGACAATGCCTCTCCAGCCCTTGTAGAGCAGAACATACTGTGCGGTGCGAGTCCTTGACATCGCAACATCGCAAAGCCTCCAACGCGCAGCTCGAACCATAACCTCTCACCAATATCAAACCCCTCCACCCCCACCCTCACAATCATGCTCTCTCCGATTCCTTACCCTCTCTCCGAGTTCAATATCTCATATAAAGTCCCAAATAGGGAAACAACTACACGGTGCAAACAAGCCACGGCTAGACTTCTCGACAGACTTGCTCGTGATGCCCTGCAATTAGCTATGAGAGAAGGTTACATCAAGGTAGCGAACATGCTCGGAGACATAGCTGATGCTTGCATCCCCTGGATGATCGATATCCTCGTTTGCAGTATCGATATTGACTGCAACGACAAGTTGAGTTGGTTTTGTCACCCTCTTTCCCTTTTCTCATACCATCCACCTAGCTATGCTCAACACGCCAGCTCATTTGTCCCCTACCGCTGACATCTTCCTCAAGGAGGCCTCTATATATGAGGTATCAGACAAAATAGCTCCGTCGTAGACGAGTCTCTGCCCAAGCAACAGAAGGAATTATTGTGTCAACAATCTGCAGCTTCTCAACGCAAACTGTCGGCCTTCCAAAGAAGTT
>Ga0153958_1000295_pt1 | contig 12128 bp, 9 predicted proteins | sample TSFL042MetaG_FD_104719 | JGI IMG/M metagenome (GOLD analysis project Ga0153958, IMG submission 104719) | Attine ant fungus gardens microbial communities from Florida, USA - TSFL042 MetaG | ecosystem: Host-associated > Fungi > Mycelium > Unclassified | place: USA: Florida, Wekiwa Springs... | reverse complement strand
GAGGGACCCTCAACCAGTGGGGCACGTAGCTCGCTGTCGTACCCTGACGAAGAACGGAAGATGTCAAGATTTGGATTTGCACGGGGGAGGCAAGGCTCCACAGCTGCAAGCTCGCCTGTGCACGTGTCGTCCCCGCTGAGCGCGAGCGAGAGCCACCATTCGTTTTACACACCTTCGGAAACACCTGCGATGTCGTCATCGCACTGGAGTCTTGGAGGACAGGGGGATTATACAGGATATACTTCTAGTCCGCCACTTGTGCAGTCGGCGCAGTCGCCCCCGCAGCAGCACATACAGCCTCCGGCGCAACCGATCCGATTCCAGCCGTTCGACACTAGCGTAAGTGTAAGCGAGGCCCAGCTCCGAGAGTTGATACAGTCGAGCAGGGAGCGTGCCGGCTCGATGCAGATGCATAACGCTACAGCTGGTAGGAGACTTCTGCTTGTGTAAGCTGCTGGACTGTGCATTGACGATTTTTGTCTTCACTTCACTTCACTTCACTTCACTTCTCTTTTCAATCAATCTACTTCACTGTGGTTATGATGCTTTTGTACGATGATGTTCTCTATGCTTTTTGCCCCTCGTTTTCGGTTTCAGATCAACCTCAGTATCAGTTTGCGCCTTTCAATGACCCCGCCATAATGTCCGCAAGCTTTGCGTCGCCTGTATTACCCTCGGCAAGTCCGTCGTACGCCAGTATGCAAGGGTCTTTGACCGCGGTACCAACCGCCACGGGAACGTACGGTCCCCCGCCGGGACTCGCATACCCAAATAGTGAGTCCCTTTCTTGTTGTTCAGGGAAGGAGTCCCAGGTCAGAGTACCGAGCTGTGCTTGCAGTGCGCAAATTCTATCACCAGTCATGAGAGTATCCGGGACCTTCACATTCGGCAGTGCTCTCTTCGCAAGGTTACTTCGGTTCTCCCCATCTTTTTCCCCGTTGGTTCGAGTCTTATGACGCATGCTGACTAACGGTTGTTTTCCTTTCTGATTTTTCCATGATGTGTTCCTTCGACAATTTCGCTTTCAGTCACTCCTTCCCTTTCGTCATCACCTTCGCCAGGGCCTGTACTGACAGCGGCTGATTTCCCCGCGCTAACTGCCCATGTGCCGCTTCCGTCCGACACACAGCATGTCGAGACACCATCGCCCGCCGAAGCTAGTAAGGAACAGGCCAAAGTAGAACGTAAAGAGGCGAAGAAAGCGGCGGCGGCACAGCGTGCCCTCGAGCGCCAGAAGGCCGCCCAAGAGAAGGCGGCTGCGAAGACTGCTGAGAAGGCTCGGATTGCGCAAGAGAAGGCTGAAAAGCTCGCAAAGGAGAAAGAGGAGAGAGAAAGCTCGTTAAGGGAGAAGGCGGAGAAAGATAGATTGGAGAAAGAGAGGCAGGCACAAGAGAAGGCTGCAGAGGAGGAGAGGTCTGCCTTAAAGGAGGAGAAGGAGAGGCAAATCCTGGCGGAGAAAGCTCGGGTATTGCAGGCCAAGGCACAGAAAACTGCCAAGTCAGCGTCCGCGATGAAGGCCACAAAGTCTACCAGCTCCTCTACTCAGGCACTTGTGAATCCAACTGCCAAGCATTCTCCCGCTTCACCCAAAGCATCCGAACCCGTCGAACAAGCACCCATACTGTCCAAAATGCCGAAGAAGAATAAACCTGTCGCTCGTCCAATCAAGATACCGAAGGAAGATGAAATTGCTCCGGGAGATGCCTCGGCTGCACCATCGTTCTCGGCTTCTGAGCCTGTTAATTTCCCACCTTCAACCTCAAATATCGTCTCTAGCTCAAGTAATTCGAGAGCACACTCGGTGGATACATCCTACCCTATGGAACCTATCTCGCTGGCATGTTTGCTCGATGAAATTGATCTGAGGAACCCAAACATGGATCTCCCTAACCATCCGTTCTTCGACATGTCAAAGATTAATCCCGCTGCCAAGATGCCTCTGGAATATGGTCCTCTGGTGCATGCATTGTCTGCCCTTTCTGTTGGTGGTGGTTCGTTCGCTACGAACATGCCTTCAGGTTCCATTGATAATGCTGTATCCTCGTTCCAACAACTTTTGGAGACACTCACACAGACTATCTCGGACCTCTTGCGCCTACTCCCTCGGACGACATGGGACGACAGCTCTTCGTTTGATGGTGTACTTCGTGACATGCTCAAAGGTGATGATTTCTTGGATGATGGTGGCGATGATGCAGTTGGCAAGGAAGATGAAGTTGCTGCCTTGACACTCGCCCTAGAGCGTCGAGCCCGTTGGATGGAGGTGCAGCTTTCCAAGCTGGAGGAACTCCACCGTGATATTAACACTGCGGCTGTGCGCGCTGTCCTCGCATTTAACGACAATGGCTGGGATCGTCACGTTTTCATGCCTCGGGTCGGCAACACCCTCCGCCGTTTCGACAATATTGGCATGCTGGAGCAAGATGGCAAGATGCGGCCAATGACGGTGGATGAGCTGGAGAAAAAGCTGCAGGTAGCCAAGGAAGCTGCCATCTTTGCCGAAACTGAATTCCGAGAAGCGATGGAGAAGATGCAACCCTTGAAGCCTTTGGAAATTGATGATTACTGAGTGGTTAGCAGAACCGTAGTAACTTTGACTGGTCGTAATACACAACGTTTTGGTATTGGGGGGTTTGATTATTTACTAGTATGTTGACGGGTGCCAGCGGAATTCGAGCGCCATCTGGAGTGATATTCATCACGTGCGTGGAACACGTCCAGAACTTAATGGCTGCTCCTTCGCTCTTATCCTGTTCGTTACCCTGCTAGCGTGCCAGCTACTATCAAACGCAGACCATAAACATCCTCGCACGCACAATACCGCCATCGAGGGACGCCGGAAAACCGTCCGGGCGTCATTAGGTTTGTTTCCCTCCCTGACACCATCGACTGACACCATCGACCCATCAATGGCCGTTCCGAGTCCGTCGCCACCAGCACTTCGCACAGGAGAGCTCCACCCGCGTTTCGACCTCCGGCTGAAGCACGCCGAAGAAGACCTCCAGCGTCAGAGCAGGCTTCACCTTCACCTTGCCGCGAATGCGAGAGATACGCCCCGCGTATCATTGGAAGCACTGGTTACGTCGTTCCGCCGCAGAGCAGAAGCTGAAGAAGAAAAGGGAGAGATCCGAGGCAAAATTAAACAAGAGGGGTTGAAGTGAAAGGCGTGGGTGCAGAGGCGTATCAAGGGCTGGCAAAGAGATGCAAAGGATGTATATGCTATTTCCACAAATGACTAGATGATGCTTGCAGGTGGGAATCACACCCGCACGTTCAGGTAAAACATTATACGACGATATAGTAGACTGCAAAGATTACTAGCACACCTCCTTCGTCGGGACAGGCTCTTCGCTACTACCTGTCCTACTCTTCGCCCATGCAACGAAATCATCGAGTAATGAAGGCCAGGCCTAACCATTACAATCAGCATACGTCTAGATACCAGACGCTAAGATGCACGTACCCCATCAGCCTCGTAATTGTCCAAGGAGGGGTCGACAGCGCAGCAGAACTCGTATACCTGCCGCCCATGAGAGTAGAGCATATACAGACCAACAGGAGTACTTACCATATTCCAAATATCCTTATTTGCACCTTTGTATGTGCCTTTCTCCTATCCGACAAGATAAGCATCACTGGAGGCAAGGTTAAGAGAGACACGTACATTCAAGAAAGTCGTTAAGTCGCTGACGACTGGATATCGTGAAGTCAGGAGCACCGACCACAACGCCACGGCCGTCTAGAAATTATAAGATTGACTTTCAATAATGCCGCGTATGCCATGCTCTCACCTCTATGTCGATATTGCGGGCTTGTCTAGAGAGAAAATACTTCAAGGACTTGCCACCTAGTGATGCATAAATACTAACGGTGGCTTTGCAAGCATGAAGCAAAACTGATAGAGTTCTGCGAATGCAGCTTTCCGATCAGAAGCATATTGCCAGTAACGGGTTCGCTTATAAGGTTCAGTTGTATTGGCACTACCTCTCTTCTTTGCCTGACTCGAAGTAGAAGGTGAGCGAGTAACTGTCTGCTTATCCCGGATAAGGAGATCCTCGAGCTCTTTCAATGCTTGAGCCAGAACTGGCAATGAGGATATTCTGATGGATCCAGTTGTGAGATAGCGAAGAACCATATGAAGCACAGGGACTCACTCAAGTAAGCCCATTCCATGCAACCATTCCGCTCTCGTGAACTTGCCCATTTCGCTACACTTGAGTTGCCACGCAAGGATAAGAGGCTGGGCACCATCAAGCGATATGTCAGCCTCTGTGCATAATCTTTCTAACCCCTCTGGCCCAATTACATCGCGGTCATCTTCGTCTGCAAATGAATTGAACAGCCCTTGGGCCCGCTGAGGGGTATATGGTTGATTTGAAGCAGCTTGAGTCTCCGTAGACTGAAGGAGTAATGTGAGAGACGTATACAACTGAATTATGGCTGCACGTACCACCACTTTTATCTCATCCACTTTATCCCTGCGAGCAGAGGTATTAGAGACGCAGCACAAGAGGGAGGAGAAGCGCATGAAGGAATATCGCCAAAGTGTTGTGAGAAAGAATTGACGTGTCGTGACCGTCGGTGAAGTAAAACTTACACGTTCGATGCGGGTTTGGTCGAGATGAGCTCCTACAGAATAGACAAGTGAATTATATAATTTCATTGAGAAAAGGGACGACTTACGTCATCATTACTCCTTTTGTGATCAGTCAAAAGAATAAAGGACACAACGAGGGGTTGGAGACTCACGATGTCTCTGCGCTCGTCCGACCCTTTTTTGCTCTCGACGTTACCCTTGTACTAGTGTTTCTTGATTTCTTCAGAGGCGGAGCTACCTGGGGAGCAGTAAGACCGTTCAGTAGTCATTTGAAAGCATTGCATACTTGTACACCATTATCGACATTCTCAACCCTGCTAGTTTCACTATTACCGGGACGGATCAGGCTGGGAATAGGACGCACGAGGGTCTATCGCTGTCTAAACTTGTCGTTGGAATTGTGCCTGCACCTTGCATCTTAATCCATGACTGGAATCGCACATGCCATAGGAGCCTACCGGTACGTGCTGAACTGCGCGTCGAACGAGTTGGAGCCACTTGTATATCTGCACCTACACGTTTCCGCTAGTAGACAGTGTCAAAGACGAATATGGCAGTGACCACAAGACTTGCCTTGGGTGGCATGTTCGAATGAAGAAGGGAAGAGAGCAAGGACAAATGAGTCTTATTTCAAGTTTAAAAAGTTTCAAATATGAAAGACTGAAGCCGTCGGCGGGCGTCACACTCTGTCATGACGTGACAGCAGTAACTCTACCCCGTGACACTTGTGATTTAGTATTACATCTTTGACCATGAACGGAGAAATATTCAATGCCAACCCAACTGTTTATGCTCTATCTAAACGATCCACCCGTAAATCAAAATTTGAGGCCGGTCAGTCACTTTGGGTCGATGAACAACCTCAACCAGAGCTCACCGACGAATCCGGTGTTGAGCCTATCGACCGAGATGAGATATTCGGTGCGTTGCCTGCTTTCTCAGCTGCTAAACTCACACACTCAGACACATTGTAACAGACTTGATCCGCTCCATCGCAGATCCAGAACACCCTAACTCCCTCGAGGAACTTAGGGTAGTGTCTGCAGAGCAAATTGAAATAGGTCAGAATCACATCATGGTCGAGTTTACTCCCACCGTACCTCATTGCGGGATGTCTACATTGATCGGTAAGTGTTTTCGCATATTTTCGAGAACATCTCTTGACCTCCTGTTCAGGGTTATCCATTCGTGTGCGACTTATGCGAAGTTTACCTCAGCGCTTCAAAGTCGATATTAGGGTGAAACCAGGGTCGCATCAAAGTGAACTCGCAGGTCAGTAGCTAGTAATCTTCCTCTCCAGTTCCCTTTGACAGGATCCCCTAGTAAACAAGCAATTGAATGATAAGGAGCGTGTTGCAGCTGCTCTTGAAAACACCGTCCTACTTGGGACGCTAGAAAAGTGTCTGGAACCGATTGGAGGACATAACAGTTGATGACAAGTAACTTTCATTCAAATGATATTTGTATCTATAGCTCATCGTGTAGGATATACGCCTTTACTCTCTTCATAAGTGCGTCACGTGCTGTTCACAAGTCAGCGACTCCTTTCCTCCCTGTAAGTGTTTTTATTGTTTAGTACATCATATTTCTCCAGCATACTATTATGCAGCACTCTTCCTGGTTTACAATCGCAAGAGCATCCCATTACAGAATATTAGCATCTAGGTGTTCATTATGTCACCATCCAAATCCTATGTGATGAGTCCTGTCGATGCTGGGAATATCCGTCGCTCGTGTTATCATCATGGTCCGTTGCAATGAATATTAAGGTCATTCGAGATATTCACGGAGAACGTGTAAATATCAGCATCAGGTTTGCGTTACACTCGGTTATTGAATCGCATCCACACTGACGATATTGATGTAGTACCAAAGCTAGCTTGTTTGCGTCACTATCATCTGATACGCTACACCCATGCCGATAAATGAGGACATTGCTTGGATGGATATTACTGAGAATTCACATTGCGGACAGCCCTTTACGCCGCCACGGAGCAGGTTCACGAACGAGGTGCCCAGACATTCCCATGATCATGAACCAATAATTCCTGGGCATGTACTCTCTTCAGGGTCGGAGCTACAGCTCCTCTACATCAGCTGGTAGCCGAGGTACAGGGAACGGCGTACAATAAGTAGGCCAGTGCACGCGTAAGTGGGGCGAGTCGGGTGCAATGCTTCTTTCTCACTAACCTACTCTGTGAAAGCTGTTTTTGAGTTTCTGTGTTCCAGTACAATTTTTAGGCTACTTTTACGCGTAGGTTAAGCGAGTCGCCGCGGTGCTTCTTTTTCCACTAATAACCTACTTTTGCTGTAAAGCTTCACAATCTCTCACAACCTCCACGCTTTGTGGGACGCTCTTTGAGTTCTATCGGGTATATTTTACAGTCCGCAAACCCCACATGGTTTTCATAACAGAATTCGACCTCGATCACGCGGTTCCTCCTGCTTTTAGAAAAAGATAGTCTTGCCACACGGCAGCAGCCTTGATTAAAATGACGGCAGTCATTGTCAAGCAGCACAGGTACTCGCTAGTCAAGGTGCGGCGGACCATTGGACAGGATGAAGCATGTAAAACAGAGCACAAGCAGGCAGACAGTGGGAATTATCTCAGAACGCAAACCGTAAGAGAAGACCATACTACTTCACTTCACAGAACGTTACACTTGTGGACGTTAATCTTATAAGCACCCATAGATCGCAGATAAGATCCAAGTGCGTATGCACGTTGGAGCTTTCTGCCACCTGTGGCAAATTGAGATGGCGACCATTATTATCACACTATCTGCCATCACGAAGGGCGGCATCTTGGCAGTCTGGTGACTTCATTTCCATGCCTAAAAGCCGCAGGATCGCTCCTTGCCAGAGCGCTCGAACGAGGCACACCTGCACATCGATCTCCCAACCCTCGTGTTTCGGCTCTGGCACTGCCCTCAGGCTGTATCAAATGTATAATACACGTTTCCAGCCGGTGGAAGCGATCACATCGTGAATAATTTGGCGCGGAGTGCGAGGCGAGGCTTTACCAGGTGGGCCCGTGCTATGTAAATAGCGCTGTGATATGTTTCAGCCCTCATTTGAATGTTTAGCACATCAGTCGCAAACGAACACGCTCGCGTACCACCACGCATGATATCAGTCATCGCTTCAGGCGTGCGCATACTAAATTTATGGACTGCCTAATAGTATGCGCATGTCTGTGCAGAGAAGGGTTGCATTGATACAAGTGAATGTTATGGTATGAGAGGCTACATGTGTGCAGTGAACGAAATCATATGCTACAGTCTGGGATGGCATTGTAGGACTGTTCATAGTAATACCAATGGTTAATATAGATGCATAGAGTGGAGTCAAAAATAAACCACGGAAAGCGCAATCAGAAGAACTGCGCTATCAATCATCAAGAAGGAAATCCCAATTAATACAGTTCTCCGGTGATTTTTTAGAAGTCGAACTGAAAAGGCGCTTGAACGTTTCAATATGTGGACTTTCTGGTGCGTTGGTGTGAACATCCCACATCCGGAACATCACCATGCCGCGCGTATCAACCCAGACTTCATCACCATCCCAGTTGTCGTCTATTGACATTGCCTCATTCACGTGGACATTTGCCATCATGCGGTTGACAAAGCCAGCCGAGAAAGACGGTCTGCCCGAGCAGCGGATATGACCTCTGAAATCTGAGGGCAACCAAACGGTCACATTGGATGCGGCGGTCCGAACGTCAAGGAAAAATCTGCAGCGTGGTACAGAACGACACTTGTTTTCAAGAGATAATCAGACAAGACGGAGCAAGTACATAAATGGCACTGACAATTTTAACCTTGATGGGAGACGTCTCAGTGCTGATGAACATGGCAAGACGGTGGTCTATTGGCTGATTGCGAGCGCGATAGTGTGGTAGTACCAAGGACGTGTCGATTGCTTCTGTTGTCTCGAGGATGAAATCATAATCGCTCAGTGCGTTGTAATGAACCTTGTGGGTACCAGTCGGCTCGGCCCTCTATGTACCAAGTCAGCTGGGCATAGAGTAGGAAGCAGGACTTAGTGTCACCGTTGAACGAAGCGTCTCCAGCGTTGATGAACTCTAAACCAGTAGACTTCAGCTCGATGGACTAAAGAGCACATTCACGATAACTAACCTCGGAGGACATTGAGCAATGATCACTCATATTAAGTTAGAAAAAGAGGAACACGGACGCAAAACGAAGGGGGGGCGTCCTGGAAAATTGAGAACCCCGTATCGCACACCAGAGTGACATTTTTATGGACTTTGGAAGGCGGTCACCTACGTCAGCCAGGAAGAGGATGGTCCCACAGAGTGATCCCTTTATGCCTTATATGGGTAGTCTTGTATTCGGGAACAAAAAGCGCGATGCCAACTGGCCACCCGAAAGCGAGAACAATCGGGGTTAACTCGGCTTAAAAGGTAGTCCGTGTACCTCGCCTAATCGAAAACGTGCTGTTTAGAACAGATTCGATTCATTCCTTGCAAACTCCGAAAATAACACGATTACAATAAGTCTGAGTATAACAGACGCGGAACAGCATGGAACTTCAAGATCTCCTTGAACTGCCTAAACGTGGGTTCAAGGGTCTAGTCGAGCCCATGCGGCGTTGGAAAATCCTCCGCATGCCACGATCTACCTGGGACCAAACCCTATCTTCAATATCCGTTCTCAGCTTCAGTTCAATCTTGCCTTCTGCGTGGATGAAAATCTCGTCATCGTTTTCAAGCGCACAGGAGTTGATCCGAACGAAACCTCTGCGCATTCGCTCGTTAAAGGCACGGGCACAGCGAATTTGCCTCCTCGCGCGGAGACCTTCGTAGTCGTTTATGGACACGATTCCTCGGAAGGAGCGAGGAAGTGTTATTTTCACACCGGCTGAGCACGCGAAAATGTACAGGCGAAAGAAGTGGTTCTCCGCGCCGGCTGTACGGAACTAATAAAATTGATTGCCAAACGCGGTCAATTCATTGTTAACCACGCTGTATGTATGCAACTCACTACTTCGGCCTTGATCGACCCAGAGCGACTACAAAGGTACGCCACTGATTTGGCAAACGGGGGGGAGTCACTCGGGAATGGTGAGAGCATCACAAGCTTCGCGTGGATATTTTTGTTTGTGGCTGCCGTCTGGAATACAAATTGATCGCCAAAGACAGCGTCTTGTTTGCGGGGGAGAAACTGTTCGGTGACAAATGCAGTGTCTTCCTGAATCATATCATGTCATAAGGTCATCGCGCAACGTTCCCATATTCCTCAAGTTAAACTTACCTCTGCTGTGGTTGATGCCGAAAGAGCGCTTAAATTACTAAGGAGCTGCGTAATGCATATCAGGTCAGGATCAAGCCGCATGCAAATGTTGGGGGCTGACCGAGAGTGGTGGGGAGGGCCTGCTCATGTTTAGAAGATCGATAGTGTGCGTTGGTAGCTGTGAAGCGTCCGTCGTGTTTATATATTGCATATATTTCCTGAGCTGTCAGACAAAGCACTGGAACTGTGGACCGGTGGCCAATTTTGTTGAAAGGGACAAAGGACACTGTGGCACTCCACCATTTGCATTTGCTAGGAAGCATTGAGGGAAGGACTTGAAGCGTGTTAGGAAACCGCTCCATGGCAGTGGTGCACGGGAAGCCCTACGCACCACAATGTTGGATCTAGTCCAACGCCAACAGGCCACGTTGGCCGGAACCAATAGTAAAGAGCAGCGCTGAGCGGCAAAGGAAGCTGGATATACGTTACCCAGCCCATAATGGTAAAGATCGATATTCACCCCTAACGAAAAAAGAACAGCATTTATCAAAACGTACACATACATATGTTTGCGGCACCCAAGTCAAGTTCTAAATAGATGGTCAGCTCACGAAGGCGGCTACTCGTCTTCGGAATCTGCAACGATCGTGTGATCCTCCGGAGGATGTTGCTGCATGAGCATTGAACCGGCATCTTTCCTGGCTCTACTTTTTCGTGCCTCTGCAATTAATCTGGTAAACTCTTCCTGATTCGTCGACTACAAATCGCAGTAAGTGAACCGAGAAAAGGAAGAGCGGAGAGCATACTAAGTGAGCTTCCATATCGTCTACGAGATACCTTGGTCCCCTCCTATTGTTTTCCCAATTCTTCAATTCATTACGCAGTTCTCGGACGCCCCTCCTATTAGATTCACACTTATCCAAATTGGCATTGAAAAGCATGACCCAACTGGGATCCGTTGAGATCCATGGTCTAACTCGGCATCAAAAGACACGCACCGTTTATGTCGAGCGATCCACGTTCTCCGGTCACCGTGAGTAGGAAGGTTGTAAGTTTGTAATAAATCTTTTAGCTGTTTGTCCTTCAACACATCATAGGATGCTTTTGGTATGCGCTCCGTTGCATTGTCTGAATCATCCCTGCCTCAAGGTTGGCACGTTCAGCAATGCTATTGTCCGAATCCAATCTGGCGCTCACCCGTTAACCCTATTCTTGCCCTTTTTTAAACTACTGCTCCATATCTTTGACCATTGATCTTTTGTGCCTGACTTCGAGGTGTTGGATGCATTGATCAACATCTTCTTCTTGCATCCGGAGTCTATATGCGTGTTGACGTCTTCCATGGCAACAGACACATTGCAGATAGGGCAGTTCACTACCCGTCCCCCTAAGCACGAATTGAGCACCTCAATTATGATGGACATAAAGACACGCAAGGTTACCTTGCTCCATTTCCTCCTCTTGTGGATCTGAAGAAGGTTCCATATCCCGCCTCCTTGAACGCCCAGATCTGCTCTGTGGCGTTGAAGTGGTGGGCTCACTTGAATGACATGGGCCTGCGACCTCAATGATATCGTCCGAGTCGGAAGATCTTGGTTCGCTGCTTCGCTTGCGTTTCTTGCTGCTCATGCCTAACCGGCGAGGAGTTTGCTGCTCCCGAAGTCTTCTGATACGGTCTTGTTCCGCGCGCGAGAGGCGGAGGACAGATGAGCTGTACTTGTTCAAGACATTGTCTACGGAAAAATGGAGGACTCACCGAGCAGTTTTCCATGCACCCACCGCTTCCTCAAGGGAAGGATTTATCCTGAATTGTCCTTCCGTCGTCGACTTCCTGCAACTTGGGCACTCCGATTCTTTGACGATATGTTCCCGGATGCACTAGCAGCAACCGATTGAGATGGTCAAATAGCACGAGCGAGAGAGTGAAATGCCTACAAGTGAGCAGAAGCAGTGCCCGCAGACAAGCGTTACGGGCGCGTCGTACAATTCCCCGCAAATGGTGCAACGCAGACTGGCATCCAGTTGTCGCAAGTCCGGCATAGAAAAATCGCTCGGGTCCGGGATGTCTGCGGAAAGAAGAGCTTGTACATTATTAGTGGGCATAAATATGAAAGGATAAAGTGTTGTGGTGGTGTTTGGGAAGAGAAAAAGTAAAGATGAGTTTATACGACAGGAGGTGCCAGTCGCGTAACTAAGCATGTGAAACCTGCGTGACGTTTCGCGTTTCAGAAAACACCTCCATCAGCGAATCGTAAACTACTATACATGCAAGACAG
>Ga0153958_1000293_pt1 | contig 12146 bp, 16 predicted proteins | sample TSFL042MetaG_FD_104719 | JGI IMG/M metagenome (GOLD analysis project Ga0153958, IMG submission 104719) | Attine ant fungus gardens microbial communities from Florida, USA - TSFL042 MetaG | ecosystem: Host-associated > Fungi > Mycelium > Unclassified | place: USA: Florida, Wekiwa Springs... | reverse complement strand
TGGTGCTACAGTTGGAGAAACACCGGATCTGGATGATATCCCGGATATGGAAGAGGAGGGGCTTGAGGAAGGCGAGGATGAGGCTACCTTGGCACCGTCTGCGCCCAAGACGAGTGTACCCACATCAGGTGGCGTCCTCGACGCATCGTAAGTTCTTCTCACTGATCTTCGTTCGCACCCGGATGCTAGATGAGATATTCAGGCAAGTGGGTGTTGCTAAGGGAAATCTGCTGCAAGTACGAACATACGACGTGATGATCACATACGACAAATACTACCAAACTCCACGAATCTGGCTAATCGGATATGATGAGGTATGTCTGCGTTTCTCAATACGCCTACTAGCACTTATCCATCCTTCGTCAACTAGAATCGTTCGCCGTTGACGCCATCCCAGATCTTTCAAGATGTCTCGGCAGATCACGCTCTCAAGACCGTGACCATCGAGGCTTTCCCACATTCTTCCTCGCTCCAAGCCGCTTCCGTGCACCCCTGCAAACACGCAAGCGTGATGAAGAAAGTTATTGAGCGGATGAACGCAGGTGTTGTACAGGAGCAACTTGCTGCACGAAAGAATTCGGGCAAGATCCAGGACAAGGACGGGAAGAAGAAGTGGGCTTTCGGGAGGAAAGGCAGCAAGGACGATAGCTTCAAGGGCGCAGGAGAGGATGAGGAAGTCGAGGGAATGCGAGTGGACTTTTATCTCGTGGTGTTTTTGAAGTTCATCGCCTCCATCGTGCCTACTATCGAGGTGGACTCGACGACGGCATTTTGAGGTGGCTGGGGCAGGTGGAGGATATACCCGCTGTATTTCTTATGGTGGCGTGAACAGTGATTGTTGTACTGGGTGTTTTGTTTGTACCATAGAAAAAATGTAGAATAAGTTTAGGTCGCTCTTTTGGCGCACAGGCTCTCTGAGAGCTGACAGTCATTGACGTGCTGTAAATACATAACTGATTCGGAAGTTTTACAGAATGGACGATTTGTCGAAAATGCGTTCATGCACTAATTGTAAGTACACATATATTTCTAACTTCCCATGACATGCCATCACTCATCTTTATGATGCTCCGTTCGAGGGCTGGATGTCGTCTTCGTCGCCTTCATCACGAACCGTACCAGCCTCCAAGTGGTCAAGCAAGAGAACGCCCGGACCGGTGACATCCTTAGCCGAACGTTTGATCCCGAAATGAATAAATTACACGAGGTCGGTCACAATGAAATGATTTTTGCTCAGTGATTTGGCATTTGTTAGAGCAAATGGGCCTACAAGGAGCATTGCACTCAGAATCAAGTCATCACTCTTGCATCACCTCCCACCGCCCTTTCCCCTGTTCATCTACTTTAACATCACCCACTGCGATCCTTATTCCCGCCCAACACGCATCCATAAGCCCTGCGCCACCTGCCATGCCCATCACGAGGCTCGCCGCATAGTAAAAGTTGGCGTTCCCACGCCCCTCGCTTACCCAGAGGATGTTCTGCAGTGGGAGCAAGAGGGCGGCATGGAGGTGGAGAAGCGTGGTCACAATGGGGTGCTGAAGGTCTGTACAGCGGATGTGTGAGCATGGAAGTGAGCGAGGGGGTGTAAATGGAGAAGGAACTTGCAGCGGTGTACTTCAGGAAAGAGGGGTATCATGCTTAGGAATAGGCCGGGATCTGCGAGTGTGAGGTATGCTTTAAAGGTCCCTAGCACGCCTATTAGAAGGAATGTGGCATAGAGTGGGTCGTGCCTGCGAGGGCAAGGTGTGACATGTATTAGGCCTCACTAAAACTGGCGCGAATAGGAAATCTCTTACTGGAATTTTATACATATAGGTAAGACATATATGAAGAGGTGAACCTAGCATAATTTGTTGGTCAGAGGGTAAGGTTTATATATGGTGTGAAAACTTACGGTAAACACCATAAGGAAGAATGGCCTGAAGTGATCGAACATCTCAGTGAAGAAATACCACCAGAGACCCGGGTTAGGAGTCAAATCTGGAAGTGTGAAGCTTACAAATATTTGAATACGACCATCTAGCATTCACCGAGCGACTCACCTGGCACACCACGATGCCTTTATCCAATTCCAGCCCCCGTCTGCTATTATACAAGCTACACCTACAAGGACTACCCAGTAGAGTATAAACTCAACAAGGAGTGGTACCATATGGTTGATGTTACCATGAAACGAGCGCGGAGAAGCTAGCTGAGATGCAGGAGAGCTGACAAGTAGCATAAGGATTGGGAGGAGAAGAATTACGGATGAGGGGGAGAGGTGAATTGTGAAAGCAATTGCGAGGAGGGCAGGAGATGGATTGCCTGAAATTATGGAATGTGTAAGCGATTTGGTCAGGGGTAGGGGGAGTACCTTCAGATGCAAACATGAGGGCAAGGAGAGTAAATATGTTCTCGAGCGTGGAGGTTGACAGTGCGAGGGATGGAAGGAGGAGGTATGGATTAAGGAGATAGCTGGAAGGCGGGTTAGTCACGTACTCGACACGCTGTGAGTGTGGAGACGTACGCGCTTACGATGAGGCTCTCAGCAGTGGACCTAGTCCTCTTGTGGGGTAATAAACCTTGCCGTGCACGCCATATGCGGAGCAAGGCCCATGCGCCTACTGCATCTGATATAGCCCATATTATTGGGACTGGAGGTACGATGGTAGAAAAGATGGACAAGAGGAGAGGCGACTGGAGCACAGAAGCTCAGCATGGTAAAAAGACGATTGGAGTTGACGTACATGGTGAAAAGAGCCTCCCATGTATGGATCAACGCCATTGTCAAGCAGCCAAAGCCCTTCTTTCACTGGTGGTGCGGGGGGTTAAAAAGTGTACTACTGGATGGTAGCTACTTGGTAATACATACGGCGAAAGTATGAGGTCAGCGGAGAGTTAAGTTGGTGGTCATATTTCAGGAAGCGTTGGCTTGAAAGTGGTAGAATAGCAAGTAGCAGACGAAAACATACCAACACTGGCAGCACTGCGGGCTGTCCGTCCATCGTCAAACGAAGCGGGAGAGTGACTCCAAAAAAGGTAGAGATGTTATGTGGTGGTGCTGGCATTCCTTACGTAATAAATGAGTACCAAAGAAAATGTATCCTTTTCCGGCCTTGCCTGCCAGGTCTACAAAGCAGTCGCGGTGGCTGAATATGCTTCTCATGCATATGTGGAATTTTTCTACATATTATTGTTTTATTTGAATAGAATAATGGAAATATTTAGGGTTTTTGTTCTAAGCAGAACCTATTTTTCAATTTGGTCAGCTACTGTGAGAAATAAAATTCGAATCGGGCTGGCTTTTACAGGTTAGGGCCACTTCGAACGGTCGTATCAACCCCACCGTGGGGCTCGAACTGTAGAGTCTCACTACAGCATGGTAGGAGTCGCAGGAGGTAGGCCTCGCACCCAAACTAATAGGCCACCTGTCCATCCTACTACTCTCCACTAAAGGACAGTGCTCTGCCATTCTTGCGTGTGTATAAAACAGACCCAATGCCCTCCTCACTTCCCAATGTTTCTTACTACTCGTTCTTCACAGGAGACTCCTAGACAATGGCATGCAACTCCATCCCTGCACAATTCCCGATATACAGGGTGGTTCCATCCCCCGGCACAACCTTCCGAAGTTGGCTCGCTGTCGCGTAGAAAGCAAAGCGAACGGCGTGTTTCTTTTGATAATCCCTCGGACAGTCTACATGACCACCGCGCTACCTATACCCGTAAGCTGCATTCTTCTTCCGTGTTCGTTGAAACTCAGTCCTTTAATAGATCGCCAGCCTGTTCACACTCAGTATGAAACTCGACCCCGCGCAGCTTCTTTCACGCAAGGTAGCCTCCCCGACCTTTGTCCTAGTATCCATGACCTTAAATTACTATATTATCAGGCACACGACCTTCAGATACAATGGGTACGACTGACTATCTGCACGGTGGCACTCGCCATACTTCATCTCTCCAAGGCGCCTTCGAATCCCGCACCGCAACTCGACACGATAGAGAGAATGCAGAGATCAGGCGTACGTGTTCAATATTGTTCTAACCGCAAGATGTTCAATTAGACATCTTCTAGACGACCCTCCTGGACAACGAACGAGGAATTCGGTATTATCGACTGGCATCAAGTCCCAAATGGGCACGGCTCAACCGACCCACCTTCACGCGCTTCTTGCACTACCGCCCACACCATTAATATTGATATATGACCTACGTTACCCGCCCAGTTCCCTCAGATTTCCATCTTCATCTCCATATGCAGGCTGCGGGATTGAAACCCTCCGCGTACCACTGACCCCAGCAAGGCCAAGGCAGATACGGCTCATCAGCCCAGATTTTCCCTGGGCACTTGATATCGGTGATGTTCGTGGGGGAAGAGAGGGCGTGACGTGCCTTGAAGTTATTACTACCCTGCATTCTGCGTTGCAGCGTCGGCTTACTGACACAGAGTGGGGTGCCGCCGGAGAGGACAAGCGGGCGAGTCTTCTCAGATCGCGTAATAGTCGACTGGCGACTGTGGAGAAACCTAGGGTACGCTTTGCTGATGAGGTTCGTGGACATGAGCAAAGAGATTCTACTCTGCTTCGTGTGGACTGGCTTGGTCCATGCGTTAATTTTTGGGGGCTTGTCAAGGATGAGGAGTTCGTGAAGAGGAGACGGATTCCGGGCGAGGAAGAGCGCCCTGAAACGTGGGTGGTAAAGTTTTTATCTTGACGTACGGACAGGAAATATACCAAGTAATCCATAATAGCACATCTGAATATTAATGAGATGCAGTTCCTTTGTGTATGGGCTACAGGGGGTATTCCTCTTTAAATGGCAAGGATCAAAAATTTGGCCTCGAGGCTACAGCTATCGCCATCGAATTTTATCCACCGTGACTCCAGCTACTTAGATTATCTCTTAGCTTTGCAGAGACCTGCACTGAGCCTCCACGATGGTCGTAGAAGCGCACCACCATCATAGATCAACTCTCAAGCAGGTCAGTTCTTACGTTTGAGATTAGCTGCTAACCAAATTGCTACCTGATCTCCTTGCTCTAGAAAAACAAACCCTTCAAATCCCACCATGCAACCAAATCCGCTCTTAAAGACATCGCAAAAGGTGTGCTGCACCCCGTCCGCGTCCTGATCTCAAGTACCATACCTCCTGACTGTCTCTGATAGGCCGCACGGTCCGTCAAAGCACAAAATCCCCGGTAGTGAGCACCATTGCACAAGCCCGCCACAACAGGCGCAACACTCAAAAGCAAGCTCAAGCTGCCAAGCGCGCCTCCCTCGTCGCCGCAACGCGTATCTTCAATGGCATCGATGGCGCCCCACGCATCGTAGCCATCATCCCCCTCTCCGAGGACATCGATACATCGACATGCATCCGAACTCTCGGAGACTCCATAGACGAAGAGATACATGGTATAAACGAGAGAAAAAACATATGGACCATGAAGCACGTCTTATATTCCATTACATCTCGCACTAGGCTAACCCAACACAGAGCAACCCGATTTAAAACATCCCTCCAGTTACTCCCGGTACCCTTCGCCTGCCCGTTTGCAGCCCTCGACGCAGCCCGCGCAGCGGACTATACCCTCATCCTCCTTTCCCCGACAACCGAAGTCGCACCCGCAGGCGACACTCTCCTGCGCATGCTCCAAGCCCAAGGCCTCCCAACCGCCATCACCGCCATCCCGCCGACGCCCCCATCCATCCTCGACCCCAAATCTAAGCCAGGCATCCTAAAAAGCCTGCTCTCGTTCATGCACTACTTCGACCCCGCCCAGCGGCGCATATTCGACCTAGGCGCGCCGTCAGACGCGCTGAACGCGCTGCGTGCACTTGCAGAGGGGTGTCCTGGCGAGGTGAAGTGGCGTGCTGGGCGGCCGTGGGTAGTAGGTGAGAGCGTGGAGCTTGGGGAGGGTGGAGTGTTGAAGGTGACAGGCGTGGTGCGCGGGGGAAGGTTGAGCCCTGACCGGCTCGTGCATGTTCCTAACCTTGGTGATTATCGGGTTTCGAAAGTGAGTTTGGGCGTGCGGATACATGGGACGGAGTGTTCATAATGGCTCTAGATTGTATCTGCCCCCCTCCCCCGTATGAAGCATGCGAAGCCTGGCTCTATGGATGTTGAAGTGGTGCCTGTACTCCTGGCTGAGTGCGTGCCCTCTTCCGCGGACTCCTTAGTGAGCACGAACGTTGCGGACGATATGGAGAACGAGCAGACGTGGCCGACAGAGGAGGAAATGGCGGGTGCCCTATGCAGCACAGGGGAGGATGGGGTTCCAAATGCTAAGAAGGGTACGACGCCGAAGCGCATTAAACGCATTCCTAAGGGTATGAGTGAGTATCAGGCATCGTGGATTGTAGACGAGAGCGACGATGATGAGAATGAGAACGAGGAACACGAGGAAGGAGACAAAATAGGGGGAGGACAGATAGACGAGGACGAGGAGATGGTGCCCCTTGACGATGCGGCCGATATAGAGAATGAGCGCAAGAGCGTTGTTGCATTCCAAGAACTCGACATGGAGGAAGAACAAAAGCAGTGTGTCATCTTCATCTCCCTAGTCCATTCTTCCGCAAGACTAATGGCTCGTCCGATCGCCGCAGACTTACATCATGGCGCAAGCGCACTCAGGAAGAGCAGGATGCCCAGTCTTTCCCAGATGAAATTGATACCCCACAAGATATCACGGCACGCATGCGGTTCGCGCGGTACCGCGGGCTGCAATCCCTCCGTACGAGTCCATGGGACCCCTATGAGAACCTGCCTCGCGAGTACGCACGTATATTTGAGTTTGAGGACTTTAAGCGCACTGAGCGGGACATGTGGCGTGAGCTGGAGGACAGTGGTGTCGAGGTTTGGAGTCCTTATGCTCAATGATTTGATATGCTAAACACTAAGGTCATTTGCTGCAGCCCGGTACACGTGTAACGATCTTTATTGAAGGTGTCCCACACGAAGCTAGCGGGTCCTTTGAAGCACCGTTTATCCTATACGGATTACTGCGACACGAGCACAAAAAGACAGTCCTCCACTTCACCGTGCAGCGGAATACGGAGTACGAAGGGTCTGTTCGATCAAAGGTTGGTTCTGTCTATACTCTTTCCTTTAGTGATCATGACACCCCTTCAGGACCCCTTAATTCTTTGCTATGGACCTCGCCGGCTGCGCGTCAACCCTGTATACTCCCAGCACACCCGCGGAGGTGGAAAGGGTGCGAACAACGTCCACAAGTTCGAGAGATTCTTATGGCATGGCACCACGACTGTCGCGAGTGTCTACGCACCAATCACGTTCGGGAAACAGCCATGCATGCTTCTACGAGAGACTCAAGATCCACAATGTACGCCCCCTCTCCCTTTTCGGTATTCGTTTGACTGATATGATCGAATCGAGCAGCTCCTGAGCTGGTGGCAATGGGCACGTTCATGAACGCCGATACGACCCGCATCATCGCGAAGCGTCTCATCCTCACGGGCCACCCGTTCAAGGTGCACAAAAAGACGGCGACGGTGCGATATATGTTCTTCAATCCCGGTGAGTCCCCTAGTCCATGTATTCTTTTTCGCACCTGTTAAATGACGCTGGAACTAGATGACATCCAGTACTTCAAGCCCATCCAGTTATACACCAAACACGGGCGAACGGGACATATCAGAGAGTCGCTTGGTACGCATGGATATTTCAAGGCGCACTTTGATGGGCAGATCAACCAAATGGACACGGTGTGCATGTCTTTGTACAAACGTGTATACCCACGCTGGAGCGAGAATTGGGTTGCCCCTCACACAAGCGGTGGGGATGATGGGATGGAGGAATAGAGATATATCTTTTGGGAGGCACCTTGTCGTGTTCAAACCAGAAATGACATCGAGCATTATGTAACTGATTAAACTTGTGAATGTGTACATACAAGTTGCGCTGCTGTTGTTTATCAGCAGCGGTATCAAGCATCCGTTGACGACCTGTCTTCGTATCTCTCATTCTCTCTTCAACCCGCTTGCCACACCACCTGTCAGGATACTGGGAAGTTCATGGTCGCCAATGGAATAAAGCAGCGAGACAGAACCTCCCATCAAAAGAATAAGCGTGACCACCGTTCCTGCGATCAACACAAAGGTGCTGATAACAAACCCAGGTTAGCGGCATGAAAAACCAAGGGATACATGAAGCGAATGACACACCTACTGATATCCTTCTTCTCACACATCTCGCCCACCCAGCTCTCTGTCTTCCCAGAAACCGTCGTTGTTGTTGAGCAGGCGCAGACGAAACATTCCTGCCCCGCGTTGATCGAACTCACGCACTGTCCATGACCAAAACAGTCATTTGTAAAGTTAGAGCAAGCATTTGCGCTTGTGAGACAAGTAGCCATGCGGCGTGCGGGGGGGCCTGTGTGTGGGTGAGGGACCGGAAGTGGAGACTGCTGCGGGGCTTGTGGTTGGCGCTTATGCATTATAGGAGAGGGGGTGTAAGTCAGGATAGCGATGTGATTCTTTGAGTCAGCGGTACTGGCTTCAAGAACGGCTTTGAGTGTTCTTGCAGCGAGCTGGTACTGCTCACTCGAACGGCCGTATGCGGTTGCTAACTGAGATAGTCCGGTTAGCTCTAAGGACGCGAATTTGTCATCGATGTTAGATGATGGTTCAGCGAAGTTGAAAAGTATTGATATTTCAGCGAGGAAGGCTTCGTTGGCGGATGTAGGGGCGGAAAATATGTCAAGGGTTCGAGGAATGCCTTCTGGAGGTACGGCAAGATCAGAGTAGATGGTGGAATATGCATGAGTTGCGCCATGCAGATAGGAAGAGACAAGGGAAGTAAGGGAGCTACTGGGTGCTTCATCAATTGAGAAAGAACGAGTCATGTGAGGGGGAATGATATCTGGCACAAAACTTGTCAATTTTCATGGCATTTGCTGCTTGAGTGGGAACATACCCTGTATACTGGCGTCGTCGACGAGGATAAACAATGCATTCGAAGCGCCTTGTCCGACAAACTCTCGTTCTCCAAGGAGGTCGCCATACTGCTGGACTTGGAAATTCTTGAAAGGCTCGAGACCTAGATGTTCGGACACAACCAAATCAGCATGCTGGAGGGAAAGCTTGGGGGGAAATGATTGAGATGGGCTGAGATATACGTCGCCTGCCTGCGAGAAACCGACTAATAGCAGATAGCACAAGGCACTACACAGGCGACCCATGTTCAAGTTGCAAGGTCAAAGCTGCAGCGCTGATGAATGCCTAACAATCGTATGATTATATAAGCTATGGCTTGAATGCAACTTGAATGTCCCGGACGCTGGTAGCCTAGTCGCAGTTCGAGAGGCTTCATCTTAATGTACAAATTCCACTACTGACATAGTACCTCTGCAGATGCAATGTCATGACTGAGTCCCCCAACATGACTTTCAAACATCTCACAAATTTGTGGCCCAATATCAATATATCATAGAATATGTACGGATTGGGCCCAGGAAGGTTAACAATGATAGGATGACCTCAAGGTATGACTTCGTCTCCTGCATAATGTGCGTCCTTGCAAGCGTAGGTTTCTGCAGACGAGTCCCACACTGCGGCTCAGGTGATGGATTGCATGATCCTCCCACAATCACTTGTCGAAGATATACTGGTTACCATTCCTCAGACCAAAGAAGAAAATATATAAATTTAGTAAATGCTGTTCAAGCTGCGGGGGTTACCAGAAAGGGAGCTGAGGACCAGGAGAGAATAATAAAGCGTGAATCCTCATTGAGATGGCTTCGTGTCCTGCTCCCGACCACTGATGACACTAATGATCTTCTCGTAGACTGTGAAGACGATCGTGGCTTGACTCAACTGTGACGGAGTTGAACACCCTCGAACCCCATGAAATAAAACGCACGACTGATCTAGCCAGCCGTTGGCGTTGTACCGTTTCCGGAAAATTCCCCCCTCTGTCAAAGATCTTATATGCAGAATGCAGAATGATTACTATTTTACTGTAATGACTGCACCCAATCAAACAGATACAATTTTGATCGTACTCACTCTAACGGTTGGGTCGCATATGTTGCATACATTGATACCAGATCAGCTGCTACTGCACTGATCGCAAACGTAAAACGCATGGCAGACTCGGAGTTAGCACCTTGGCGCATCATCTACGACTTAATGTTGAGAATCATACATCGTATGCATGTCGAATGAATACTCACAACTAGAAAGAACCTCGATAGATGCCAAGTATGTCTTCCCGGCGAATAATAGAATTGTCTCATGAACTAGACCGCGGTATTGTGGACTTGGATGTTTGCGCCATCAATCAATTGGTCCTGGAGAGCGACAAAGACCAGCGAGAGGAAAAGAGAGAAAAGCCTGCTCTATCATACCAACTTCCAAGACCGACTTTGGGGGCTAAGATCAGAAAAATACATCTTCTACAGAGTTCACATACCAACCAGACTTCGAGGCGCAATGATGTTACCCTCCAAATATGCTCAGCCGGTTGCTCCTGTTCTATAAGTACCTGACATAGATTACTTACCTGTCCAGTGTCCATGTACTAGTACAGGGAGGTGAACAAAGTTACAACGACTGACGGAGTCGCTGACAAGCGGATATGGTAGCGTGTGAATATATCATGATGGTCTTATTGCGGTGGCACGGAATCAAGCTTGAGCACCAAGCTAGAGTTTTGCTGATACACCTGGTAAGTCCAAGAATATGGGTAAACTAGCAAGTCCAAGATTATTGCTAATCGTGGTTTTGCATAAAGCTTCGTGATGGCCTCCACCACGCCTTACTTGGACGCGTTGTCTTCCCACTTTCCACAGGAATGCTCGTCCATCATGGCCTCCCTAAGTTCTGAACAAGCACGCTGTGCTGTTGACACTCTACTTGCATTTGCATCCGGTGGTGAATGTCCCAAAGACACGTCCCTCCAAGGCCAACTGGAGTGGGCACGCAGGCAACCTGCTGCTATGAGAGCAGTACAAGACATGGTCGTTACAAAAGGCACCAAACGGGATCGAGCAGCCAGCACTGATGGAGAAGCCATTGGCCCTGATCCTAAGCGCCAAAAACCTACGGATGTACTCGAGGACGATCGGCCCATTTTTACTCTCCCATCAATATCCACCACCTCGCCTGTTCGAAAAAGAGTTGACATCACGATTCATGAGAAGACTATTCGCTTCATCAATTCTTCATCTCGAGCTGTGGAAGCTTCGATTCCTTTATCTTGTCTCTCACGAGCATTCTTGCTGCCAACGCGTGGAAAGGCAAAGCAGCACTGGACAGTTGTCATGCTATCCAGCGATGTACCTGAAAAGGGTAAGACTACAACTTCTAACCCATACCAAATAATATTTGGTCTTGACGCCATAAGCACCTCTAAATTCGACACTACCTCTTACTCCGACTCATCCGATCCATCCACATCAACAGTTACAAAAGGAGAAGAGACGCTCGCGTCCCTACGCGAGCTCCTAACCCACCTCCCCATTCCTATTCTTGAGGCTTCAGCAACTGTTTTTCGGAGCGCATGTGCGACTCCCAAATCAGGACACAGCGCAGCCGGTGTCGATGCCTATCTTGCCGCCAAACAAGGGACACTATGGTTTTTCGATTCGGGAATCCTCTGGGGAGAGAGCAAACCATGCGAGTTCTGGGCTGTTGGTGATTTAGTCCCAAAAGATGGTGTTCGCCTGATCAGCGCGACAGGCCGTACATGTTCTGTCATCCTCGGGAGGAAGTCATCCGAAGATCATAAAGAAGACGACGTGGATGCAGAAGGAGGCGACATTGTTGAGACAGAATTCTCCATGGTGGATGGTCGAGAGCAAGATCCCATCAATGCGTGGGTAAGGCAGCGGAAGCATCTGTTAGGAAAAGGTCCTGCTCCGCCTTCTTCCAAACTTCAACAAGAAACAACTGGTAAGAGGACATTGACACAGGAACAACCTTCTATGGGTGGCACTACTGCAGTCAACGGCGCTGCTTGGGACGACTCAGACTCAGATGACGAGGATTACGAGGATTCTTCAGAAGACATTGGTCGTAGCAGTTCATCAGATTCGGAAGCGAGTGATGGGGGGAGTGGTAGCAATCTTGAAGATGAGTCAGAAGGACGAGATGGTGGTGGTAGTGATGCTGTTGACGGAGAGTGTGGTGAAGAATCCGAGGAGGAGC
>Ga0153958_1000292_pt1 | contig 12151 bp, 13 predicted proteins | sample TSFL042MetaG_FD_104719 | JGI IMG/M metagenome (GOLD analysis project Ga0153958, IMG submission 104719) | Attine ant fungus gardens microbial communities from Florida, USA - TSFL042 MetaG | ecosystem: Host-associated > Fungi > Mycelium > Unclassified | place: USA: Florida, Wekiwa Springs... | reverse complement strand
TATTCTACGCTCTTCCTCCTGTCGTCGCCGTCGGAGGTGTATTGTGGGTTTTCTTGAGCACGTCAAATGCGCCTCAAATAAGATTTTGTTCAGTTCCCCGATTTCGTTGAGCGTCGCGACGCTCATCCTCTTCTTGTGGAGACCAATCATGGAAGAGCTGGCCGATGCACTTCCGATTGGTGGTGGTCCATACACTTATTTGTGAGTATCATGCGACTGATCACCGGGGCATTTGTGAAAAGCTTTCTGAAGTCTGAATATTTCTTCTAAACTTATGGCTACTATATCCGCTTCGCTATTGACACTGGACTTCGCCTCGACTTCGGTTGTGTCAGCCGCCACCGCTTCGGCTTATCTCGCTGGTGAAGTTGCACTTCCATTCCCAGACTGGGTTGGTGCTGCTGTTGTCTTCCTGTTATTCATCTGCATCAGTCTCTCTGGACTGCGAGATAGCGCAAGGATCGCATTATCCGTTCTTTCTTTCCACGTACGTTTCTAATACTGTATACAAGCTTCAAGCCAAGTATCAGCTATTGTTAGATCCTCACGGTGACCATCCTCACCATCTCTGCGGTGGTTCATTGGGGTCGTAGTGGCAACGGCCAACTCAAGGAAAATTGGCACCTTGGCTTGGCGAGACATAGTACAAGCGTTTCCGAAATCCTCAAACAGATCTATTACGGCTTTAGTTTAGGTATGCTGGGGATGACTGGGTTCGAATGTATGTCTTGCATGGCCTTCGTCGCATCTTATAATTAAAGTATTTGGTTCCTAGGCTGCCCAGCCTATGTTGCGCGCATCAGAGACAATCAGTTTGCAAAAGTCTTGCGAAATCTACACCTTTCAGCGATTGCCCTAAATAGCATCATTATGGTCCTGGTGCTGGCGGTTGTGCCTCTGGAGGTGATTTTGTCCGGAGCCAATGTGCTGAGTGCCCTTGGACTTATGGTGAATTAAATTGAGATCTGTGTGCTTACAATAATTCCAATTTTCAATTCAGGCAGCGGGGCGGTGGCTTCGTATCTTGGTAGTGGTTGACGCGGTCATTGTCTTGTGTGGTGGGGTACTTACAGGTAAAACAAGGATTCATCCAACAAATAAGGAGTCTGACAAGTCCAACTGCTTAGGCATCGTGGCTTCTTGTGAACTCTTTGAGCAACTCGCACGTGACAGAGCACTCCCTGCTACATTTTTCAAGGTTTTGCCCACCACCAGAGCTCCCTACGTTTCTATCCTTTCATTTGCAGCACTCTGCGCCTTGTTGTACGCCAGTGCTGATGGTCGACTTGATGTCGTATCCTTAATGTAGGTGAAATTGTCCGATATCTTGTTAGCAACCGATACAATTTGATTAGGTTTGGATTTGTGTGGTTGACGGTAATGTCACAATTTTCGCTTGCCCTCCTCCTGTTAAAATACAACCGTGGGCAATTGAAACGGTCCAGGCGGACATCTCTATTCACGATTTTCTCTGCAATATTGATAGTGTGTGTGTCTGCCGCTGGAAACGTCGCGACGAACCCGAAAACTTTTGGGTAATGCTTTTGTCGAATAACCTAGACTCTCTGATTCAGTCTATCTATAGTTATTTTGCGGCGTATTTCATTGGGATCACATTTTTGTACATCATGATGCAGAATAAGTCGACAGTTCTGCACCTGCTTTACTGGACCTATGACCAATATCCGTCGCTTCGCAAATGGCGTAAGACGTATCGATGGGGCGACTCGATAGCCACAGCCATGGTAAGGCTGAAGGCACAACCAGTTGCATCCTGGTAAACACGGACGAAGTACATGATACTTTCTTCCTCGTGGTGATAATGATGAAGCTCAAGAACACGTAGATCAATCAGTTGTTTCGAATGGTTGTTTATGTACGCAACAACGAAGAGACCTCGTGTCTGAAGATTGTCCACTTTGCTTCCAGCAACAGAAACGGAGAGGTTCCTCCTGGATTTGAAGGTAATAGACAAAGTGTGTTTATTTGCCACAGCATTTGTCTATAGAACTTAGCACTCGTTCATGGTAGTTCTTGATGAAGCATTTCCGGAAATCACAATTGACCTTGTAAGCGATTCTGTACATACTTTTTTAAGCATAGGTGTTGACATGATTGTTAAGATTATCATTCCGGGCGAATTCGAGCCTAGGAATGTGATAGCGTTGTCGCACAGCCTTGGTATTCCAACTTCATTGATGTTTATGACTTGTCCTGGACCCAACTTTGCCCATTCTTTGCTGGAATTAGGAACAAGGATTATATCTTTCTGATATTGCTGATGAACTTGATTCAGTGTGTAATCCTAGCTCCTTATTGAAGAGATATTTGAGCATGCTCAATCAAAGGCAATACTAATTTTCCCCCCTCACAAACACTGTTACAAAATAGAAAAGTTAGGTAAGTTAATTTGATATAAGCGGGAAAAAGCAGCAAATAATAATCTTAACTATAGAAAATGTAAAATAGCATAATTAAGACATGTTTTCAACATAGTCATAATTATGTAATAGTAAATACTTGACCTAGAATTTTTCTGGTCTTGATTTGTGATTGAGAAGTAGTTTTTCAAAAAGGCTCAAAAAGTGAAGTTAGACAAATGACAAAAGATATTGTTAAATCTGAGGTCTAATCCTTGGACAGAGAGTCCTTATATACAGAATTGTGATGGTCTGTACACTAGAACAGGCCATTTGTCACAAACTTCATCTCTATCAATTCTTTGACTATTCTCATGGTCTCAAAGGCTACAGAAAGCCCTCAAAAAGACCTTTCAATCAATACCAGTCATGTCTCGAGGCAATCAATATTGGCTGAGATATTAAGCAGATCAACTGGTAACTACTATGTTACCATTTATTAAATCACTAATATCTCAGAAACCACCACAATCAATGCTTCAGTTCTAGGCTCAGCAGAAGCCTTCTTCATAATGCTCAGAATGAGCCTAGAACAACCTCAAGGCAATTAATATTAGTAGAGATATGAAGGCCTCAATGTTTGCATATGAACTTCATTAATTACCCATAGATAGTCATCTGTCCTTTTCTTAGAACAAAGGACAGCCTCCATATAGTTAGGTTATCACTATTTCTAGCACAAAGGCACTACCATATATAGAACAATAGGTAGTAACATGTGATAATCTGTCCTAGTACACAGACCATTACTTTTCTGTATATAAGGACTCATAGTCTAAGGATTAGACCTCAGACTTAACAACATCTTTTGTCACTTGTCTAACTTTGCATTTTTAAACTCTTTAAAGTATCAAAGCACCCATCACAAATAGTAAGTGACCATTTGTAATACCATCACATGCTACTACCTATTGTTCTATATATGGTAGTACCTTTGTACTCTAAAATGCAAAACTTAACCATATGGAAAATGTCCTTTGTTCTAAGAAAAGGCAGATGACTATCTATGGGTAATATTGAGAACTTCATATCTCCAGTAATATTAATTGCCTCAGGGTTGTTCTAGGCTTATTCTGAGCATTATGTATTATGAACATCAAGTAGGACTATGGTTATTATCAGCTATGGTCTAATAATGAGTAGTTAGTAGATGAGATGTTGGCAATGCTAGACAAGGACATCACAATGCAATAATATACTGAATGTCTAAGGACTCTAAAAAGACAATAGACTCATGATATGAATAGAACTCTTTGGAAAAATCTCGGACTATTTCTCTTTCTATTTTCAGACTTGTGCTAAATGGAATAACATTGGACTAACCTATTATTAGACACTGACTTGACTTGTCACCTTCTTAGCTTCTATCACTAGACTGTCACTTAACTAGTTACCTTTAGTTACAAGTAGTATTATCACATTGTAACATAGTTACAATACCTAGTTAGAATAAATATAGACTAGAAAGAGAAGGGAACAACAAGTTCTCTCTTTTTGTATTCCTCCCTATATTCTCATTACTTCGAGGGATCGGTACTCTTACTTGTCTTAGGACAACCTCAAGGGTGCTACTCAAAGTTTTGTTGACATTTCTCCTTTGATATAACTTTACTAAAAACCTTGACTGGATTCTCTGTCAAGAAGTGTGAAAATATCAAGTATTAGATATAGGCTTTAAGTTGAAACATATATTCAACTAAGGTCTAGAGTCTTAACATTATGGGGAGGACTTTTGTTAAGCCTAGAAGCAAAGTATTGATCATGGTAGTTTCTAAGATATCAGTGATTTAATAAACAATACTATGGTAGTTTACCTGATACCTTAGCCAATATTAATTGTAACTGACATCAATGGAAAGGTTTTTTCAAGGGCTTTCTGTTAAGACTGTGAGAATCATCAAAGAATTGGTAAAGATAGATCCAAATGAAGTTTGTAACAGAGGTTTTCATTTGGGCCTCTAGCCTAACTTGAACCCTCTACTAATTCTGCATTATAATGTTTGTGTTGAAGTCAGTTTGCTATGCTCTCTTCCTACAATGGTCTATGTGACAGTGAGTAGTATTATCTATTAGGTTGCTTTGTTCCCTTTCAACAATAGTCTATGTAATAGTAAGCAGTGTTGTTTATTAGGTTGCTCTACTTTCTTTCTACAAGAATGAGGTCATAGTTAGCTTGCTTTGTTCACTGCCTGTTCCAATTTTATCCTAATTTACTCTAATTTACTTGAATTTATTTGAATTTTATAGAGTTTTTGAATGAAAAGAAAGACCATGTGAAAAAGATGCTTAGTCAAATTATGTGTTAGCTGCCATCATCCCATACAAGGTTTTTACCTGGACCTCTGGCCCAACTTGAACCCTTTACTAATTCTACATTATGAAGTTTGTGTTAAAGCTAGTTTACTATACTTCTTTTCTACAATGGTCTATATAACAATAAGCAGTATTATCTATCAGGTTACTTTGCTCCCTTTGTATAATAGTCTGCTGATGGGGATCAAGAATAGGATCTTAGACAAAAGTAACAACAAGTCAAAAAAACAGAATCTCTAAGATATTTCACAATTGTACACTAACAAGTAAACATTAGGGAGTTTTTTTTTTTAAATCAATGATTTATTACATGGGGCTTGTAGGCAAACCATAGCAGATATACTATACCTACTTAAATAATAAGAGGAAAGCTAAAGAAAAAGAAAAGAGATATAAAAAGAGAAAGGAGAAACAATTGAGACTGAGCCTCTTGAAGAAATTAACCATTGTCAAAGCTAAAGGCTGTGGGATTGTTCATGTCAAGGACAGAAGTATGGGAGGGCAAAGGAGCAGAGTAATAGATAAATATACTCTCCAGAACAGAATAATGTACTACTTCAGAGGGGAATATTACTTAGCAATAGTATAAACTTCAAAAGAAAACTCCAGGAGATGGTAAAAAATGTCAAAGCAGAGTATGACTTAATAAACGACCTTGGCTTCAACTTATGTGTTGTGCCCTAGTCTTCAGTCATGAGATAGTCATGTATTTTGGAATGGAGGGAAGTCATCAAAGAAAAGGTCCTTAAGGAAGTGAACTAGGAATCTGGAATGGATAGGAAGAGTGTTAGGACCAGATGATGTTAATTTATAGACTGAGGAATTATACTATAACTACACAGTACTTATACAAAGTCTGGAATAAGAGGAGAGTAGTCTATTATACTATCCTACTATTATTATTTTTAGGAGAATTATTAGGAGAAATAAATTACATAATTATTATATTTCCGGAATATAACAGTTCACCAGGAAGTAAATAAAGCTGTTGATAATGATATTAAATAGTCTTGTGGAGGAATTGTGGAGATTATACTATATAATAATATATTCATGTGTTTGTACCTCAGCTTGGCCACAGGGACAGCTAAGGGAAGAGTTAGAAAAAAAGCATTACTGGTACTCACCTATAGGAAGGATAATGAGTTCAGAGGGGAAAGTGGTCTTAGGGTTTTGTGGTTTTAAGTAAGAGAGTGATTTTTTATTTATATGTCATCACACTCTTGTACTCTAACTTATATAATAGCTAGAGTGTTTTCTAAATAATTAAATAATAGGAAAAGCAAAAATAGTAAGAAAATAAAGGAATATAATCAACTAATGACATGAAATGAAAAGAGAAAGAAACATCAACATTCTGCAGGTAACCCAAAGGCTACTCCCATACCTTCCTATTTCTTTCTAAGAATAATGTCCTTATCATGTCCTTAATAGTCTCTTTTTCTTCCTCTCCATCAATATTTTTCTTATCCACAAACTCTGTGATTTTAAGGTACTTTCAAGAGCAAGGGTGATATAAGGTAAGCCAAAACACTATAATTTTGGGATGCTACTTGACATTGTTGATCTTCAGTTCCTTGTGTCCTTAACAATCATGTGATCCTCGAGACACTTCCCGATGCTTTCCTACCTCTTCTCCTGTCCATTGATATTATCTCCAAGGATTTTGCTAAGCTCTAATGCTTCAAACTCCCTTGCCAATCTTTGTTGAACTAGTCAAGGGCCCTTCGATTCCACCATCAATTCTACCATGATCTCTATTCCCATTCACCATACTCTCACTCAGTGACAACCTACTACTTGCAGATCTTCTCTTGATAGTAGGCATATACTCTTGATATTCCTACTCTACTGATCTCTGCACTAAACTGATATTGATGTAGTTTCTGCAGTTCTTCATGCTGCTTTTGCAAGGTCTTCCTTTGGCTGGCTCCTTTTCTACAACTTAAAGAGATATTTCAAAATATTGGGAACATTGTTGCCCTCCCTTTTTGGTGAGACTTCCAAGTATTTCTGATATCTCCTGCCTATCTCCAACCTTTGATTGTTCTTTGTCCCTCTTCATAGTCCTCTTGTCTTTGACTTCTTGCTGTCTGACCTCCTCTGTATCTCTCAATCTATTCCTCTTCTTCTTTCTTCCTAAGACAATGTCCTTGTCACATTGCATATCCTCTCCTGGATCTGGTATCCCCATCTTCTTCTTGACTTGCCAAACTACTGCCCATACACTATTACCAGCTACTCTGTTAACCTAGTGCTTTATCCCTTCTACTGGCACCACTACTTGCTTTCTACTTTCTCCTAGGTCTGAGATCTTTATCTCTATACTGCTATTCTCTTGTTCAATCTTCTCTAACTTTACCCCCTTTTGCCATGATCTCCCTAGTAGCAGTTGATATGGTGCTAACTGCATCACAAATGCATGTGCATAGGTCCTTACTCCTTTTACTTCTAATTCCAAATACTCCACATATCCTTGTAACTCCTTCTTTTCACTGTTTGCTGTCTGCATCATTATTCTTTTCTTTCTGTTTACCTCTAACCCCAGCTCATCACATAGGTCCTCTCGAACAATCACAATCTCTGATCCCTTATCTAACAACCCCAACTCTCGTTGTCTCCCCATAACTACAACTTCTATCTCTTGAAGTGATATTACAAATTCTACTGGTATCTTGGGCACAGTTACTAGGGCTGCTCTAACTGCAGGAACCTTATTCTGTGTGTGTATTAGGTCTATTATTTCTCTTCAAAGTTCCCTACTAAGTGCCAATAGGTCACGAACTCAAATGTTTAGTACTTTAACATCCAAAATCTTCTGCAAAACTTCCTATGATATCTCTGAATTTGCAATTCGAGGCTCTCATCAATATGCTGGCTGGTACACTTCCACTTTCTTCTCCTCTTGCCTGCTAACTGTGTTCTTCTAGCATCTTTCTTTTTATCTGTCATCTTTGCTACCTCTCTCTTTCTCTCTTGTGCTCATGTTGTTACCAAACCTGCACTTTCCTTCACTTCCTTCTTCAACTCTGCCATTGCTCCCCACATGAACTCATCTTTCTCTTTCTATACTGCTTCAACAAACAAGCTAAATCTTGCTGGTGCTGGGGTTGTGTTGAATAGGTATGGTAGTATATCTCAAATATTTAGTTTAACATCAATTGCTCCTTTAAGTCCTCCTGGGTGATGAGCATCAATTGGGGATCCATTCATGTAAGTGTAATATCCATTTGCTTGCAGTAGGATCCATTGTGCTTGAACATATTCTACTGCTGTTAGACAAGTTCTCAAACAATATTCCAGCTTCTTGCAGAAATAGCAAGGAAAATTGTGAGGCATGGGGGCTGAAGGCTAAGAATATCTGGGGTAGGAGGATGTTATGGTGGCACTTATTGCCGTGACAGTTGAGGCTTTGAAATGAGAGAGTAGAGAAAGGTTGTCTATCATTTCAAGGGCTAAGACAAATAATTGTGCATAGACAGCTACATATGCATCGTCTTTCACATTCAACTGTAGGAGCTTTCTAGTGAGTTCATCTACCTTTTCCTACCTCTCTTTCCCCTTTTTCCCCTCATTCTCAAACTGTACCTTTCTTACTCTCACCTCTTTCTTTATAGACTTTTCCCTTTTTTTCCTCTCTTCCTCCTCACTATCTGATTCCAATCCTGTTTCTACCCCAATCACCTCATTCTCTGACTCTTTATCACTTGACTCTCCCCTTCTTCCCTTCTTCCTCTTCCTTGATGTCTGCCTCCATTCTCCTCTTGCTGATGTCTTCCTCAACATAAAATGGCCTGCTTTTATTGCCTTTTCTACTTCTGGAACCTGGTTGCTTTTGAAGTCAGGGTCTTAGGCCTCTAAACGGTCACTTATTGCATATCTCAGCTCTCGAGAAAGTCCTTTCCAAAAGTATTTATCATGTTGCTTCTTGTTGATAATATCTGCTTCCACTAGGTCTGCTGTAACAATTCAGAATTTCCTATAGTAAGTGTCTAAGTTCTCTTCATCTTCAATGCTCCCTTTTGGTGACCTTTTAACTAATTTGACTAGTTTAGCCACTATTGGTTTGTCTTCTAGAAGGGTCTTCAAATAAGCCCCTATTATTTTCCTTTTCAACATCATGTAGTCATCTTTATATCCCTCCAGTCTTTTCCAGAACTTCTTTGTCTCCTTGTTTACATACTTTACTACTATCTTTGTTTTCTCCTTTGTCGTCAACCTATGTCTTTCAGCCAACTCCTCAAACTCTTTCAAAAACTTCTTTAACTTCTCTGGATTCTGTGAATCAAATTCTAGTGCATATCTTGATCCTGGGACTGGCATGTCCAAAACTCCAGTCACCATTGATGTCGACATAGTTAAATTTTTAAAAGGATTTAACAATTCTCTTTGTGCATGTTCCCTTAGACTTTCTTCTTTTACCTAAGACCCCTTAGGCTTATTGCTTTCTTTAGCTACTTTCTTAGGTCTTGTAACTTCTAAGGGTCTTTCTTTTGGGTATGTTCTTCTTCTTGTCCTTAATGTGCTGGTACTAAGACTATCTTTTGATTGATTTTCATTAGATGTTTTGGTCACAGGTTTAGAGGATAGACAACTATCACCTCATGATGGGCTCCAATTTGTGGGAAGGATAATGAGTTCAGAGGGGAAAGTGGTCTTAGGGTTTTGTGGTTTTGAGTAAGAGAGTGATTTTTTATTTATGTGTCGTCACATTCTTGTACTCTAACTTATGTAATAGCTAGAGTGTTTTCTAAATAATTAAATAATTAAATAATAGGAAAAGTGAAAATAGTAAGAAAATAAAGGAATATAATCAACTAATGACATGAAATGAAAAGAGAAAGAAATATTAGCATTCTGTAGGTAGCCCAAAGGCTACCCCCACATACCAATAGAGGCATAGTCTGTGGTCATATGGGTAAAACAGGCACACAATAAGTTGGTAAGCCTAACATAAGGGAGCTATGAGCCACCCTTAGCATAGGTGAGTTTGATCATATGCTACTTTTCATCTTCAAAGTCTAGGAAAAGTTGTTCCTTTTTCTTACCAGAAGCAAAAGAAATTTGTCATTCCTTGAGAATATTGTCACATTCTTTCTTTTTTCTAAACAGGAAGGAGTTTTTGCTGGGAAGGGTTGAAGTGCTGTCAGTGGCCTTTATCTGGTCATTGATGAGTTTATATCTAGGCAATTTCACTTTGCTGAGACAGTACCAGAAGTAGATAGCATTTCTGTTGTCTTTGCTTAGGAAGGATTTGATTTTGAAGGCAAGTAGTATAATGATATTTTGGAAGAGATTGATATGAGACTCAAGGATCTTACTTGTGGCAGTGATAGAGTTGGTGACAACAGTGATATTATATATGTTGTTATTTGCTATAGCAGGAATGAGACCTATGTGGATGGTCATGAGCTTGGCTTTAGCAAATGTGACATTCATAGTTTGGCACTTGAGCTGATTAGTGACACAGTTGTTGTGCCAGATATGGATGACTGCATGTATAACATTGGACTTTTGACTCTACTATTTGTGACAATAGCAGAATTATAGGAGAGGTTTTGAGACTAGTAAAAGACATGATTAAGATGTTGCATGTGCTTGTGGACATTTTTAGGAGAGAAAGAGAGAGAAGAGTAAAAGGTTATTCTACTAAAGAGATAATCAACTACTCTTGAACTAGAAGAGAAGAGGGGATGTGTTATAGAAAAGTGACTACTAGATAGTATTATGGAGGTATAACAAAATACCTATTTAAATAAACTATACAAGTAGCTAGACCCTCATTAGCAAGTAGTCTTGCTAATGTTGCTCTTTTGGTATAGTAGTAAACTATCATGACTTGGCAAAACAGCTAAGTCATTATTTAATTTTTCTTTTTCTTTTTCTTTTTCTTTTAGAAGTATTACTAAGGTGGAGTGTGGGAAGATATCACATAACAGTCACAGAGTCATGTCACAGGTCACAACACATGACAAGGTAGTCATATGACAGAAGTAACATAAGGGCCATAGGAGAACAGAGCATAGCCACTAAAGTGAAATATATAAGTAGTATAGGAAATTCAATCTACTATGTACATGAGACCAAATGTGGGAGTGATGGCACTGACACATAGTTCAACTTTTCACATGTCCTCTCTTTTCACTCAAATAATTCTATAAAATTCAAATAAATTTAGTGAAATCTAAAGAAAAATAGAAATGGACTTTCCCTTTTCTCTTATTATTAAAATGAATTTTAATGGCATATTCAATCATGATAACCCTTCTCTTTTCACTCTTCTTTTCATAATTCAACCTAAATAAATGTGTGAGAGGGACATAACATGTACAAATAATGCCAGCTCATCATCGAGTTCACTTTCTCAAATTATAATCACTATTTCCCACTCTCCTCTTTGCTCTCTTATACCTCTCTATTCTCTCTATACCTTGACTGGAAACTGGGCCCTAGGTATAAAGGAGACAGTACTCTACAACTGTGGTGTAAAGCTTGGAGTGTGTGACTAAGCCCAGGTCTTCTTTCCCAGAAGGACTCTTTCCTTGAGCAGTGCTGCAGTAGTATACTTGTAAACTCTTCTATTATAAACCTGATGCTAGGGGTCCATTGTGATCTGTATATACACAGGATTGACAATTGCTCATTAAGAGAGGGGTCTAGAGTAGGGGTCTCCTTCTTAGGGGCAATAGTATACCTTTTTTCTTAGAGTAGCTGTAAGTGAATAGTAAGACAATTGTAAGAAATGGATCCTGTTGAAGAAGAAAATCAGGCTAGAAGAACTGAGGAGCGAGTACAGTGAGATCTCTCAAATATTACTCTAGTTTCTGTTTTGAATAAAGGAAGAGAAAAAGAAAGAGAAAGACAACAATCAAAATTCTACTTGACTTTTGCAAATGTTCCACAAAATCTTGAGGATGCTATACTTGATTTGCATAGATGTCAACTTGCTCAACAACAACAGAGAACTACTCAGCGACATAGAGGAGTGAAAGTAAAAAGACAGAGACAGGTGAAAATCAATCAAATAATGGAGGAATAGAGGAATGAGGATGCAGATGCTCTTGATTATGAAGGACAGCAGAATAGGGGAGATAATGGTAACCTAAATTTGGATAGAAATATGCAGAAAAATATTCTGAGAGTTGTGAGTAACATATTTCACTTATTATTAGTAGATGAATATTAATCAAGTTTAACAGGATACTGAGGAAGGCAATGTTCAAGAGTTAGACGTATAAGATGATGTAATTCAGGTATGATAATTTTTGAATACCAAAACTCTATATTGTTAACAATTGAACTAGATCCAAGAGGCTATTGTTCCAGATGACATTCTACTACCTGTTCTTCAGCCTAGATATTATCCACCAGCTGGACAACCATTTCTAGAGGCTGATATACAGTATAACAACTTGGGC
>Ga0153958_1000291_pt1 | contig 12151 bp, 13 predicted proteins | sample TSFL042MetaG_FD_104719 | JGI IMG/M metagenome (GOLD analysis project Ga0153958, IMG submission 104719) | Attine ant fungus gardens microbial communities from Florida, USA - TSFL042 MetaG | ecosystem: Host-associated > Fungi > Mycelium > Unclassified | place: USA: Florida, Wekiwa Springs... | reverse complement strand
GACCTTTTCCACCACACAAGGGTGGGCATCTCGTCATCTTAACTTCCCCTGTCTCCCAGTTTATTTCTGGGTTGTGGGCTGCTAACCATGGCATGCCCAATATCATCTCTGTTTTCCCCAGATTGCATATGTCTATCCTTATTCTTTCCATATGGCCTTTATAGAATACATTGCACTCTACCTGGTGCGTAATGGCCCCTCCACTATTGTTGGTGCTGTCTACATTCCTGACGACTAACAGTCTTTCTAACTTCTGCAACTTGAACCCATGCCTAGCTGCTGTCTGCCTGTCCATAAACATCCCTGTTGCGCCACTGTCCAAGAGCACTTTTATCACTATGCCTTCATGCGTATCTATCTTCTCCACTCCAATATTCAACCATACTTCTCTTAACATTTTGAAGGTTCTCCTGACCTCCTGTTGACTACCCCCCTCTCTTGCTGCGCTTTCTGGTTCTCCTGACCGTGTGCCGCTTTGCTGCGCTTTTGCCTCTCTGAGCCGCACCGCTTTCTCCTCCTTCACTGCACTTCTCGAGTCTCTTGCTTATGCGCCACTCTATTCCTTTCCTCCACTGCATCCACACCAACTCATCTTTTCTCTTTTCCAATAAGGAACTACTCCTTGTCCCCGGTTGTCTTCCGCGTAACATCCTCCTTTACCACATCTTGGGCACTTCAAATACATAATAACAGCCCCTTGGCCATGCCACCTCAACTCCCACAGTTCCGCGTCTTGTGGCACTGTTGGTCCACAGTACCACTCCGCTCTCTTCCTTAATGCCTCCCACAAACTCCTCCTCTACTCTCCTTGCTGCACTTCTTGTGGCTTAGCCATGTGCGTTGCTTCTCCCTCCTTTACTCTTCTCAACCTCTTCTCCTTTTCCTGTGCCTTTCCCTTTTCAGGGTGCACCGGCCTTTCTTCCTGCTGTGCCTTTCGTGGCCTTGCCACATGCGCCGCCTTCTTCTTCCACAATGGACACTCTCTGCACTTGTGCCCTTTCTCTCCACCCCTAAAACACTTCACCCCCAACATCCTCATGCTTCTTATTGTCTTTTCTTCTACTCCACACTGCATCACTCTGCTACTCAATACTTCAAATTTATTTTGGGGAACGACAGTCCCCTTTTCCTCTTCTCTCCTATTCCTGCAGTTTTGGGCCAGGTGCCCGAACTTCTTACAACATCGACACAACTTCCCCTTCCTTCCTTCTAACTCTACCCTTAATTTAGTGAGGGCACGCTTCTCATTGAGCAGGTTGCTCATAAGTTGGTTGTATTGTGTTTGAGACATTGTGATAATGTCTCAGAGGGTACAGAGTTAATGATTGATCTTACTTATGCTACATCTGTTGGGGTGCAAGATCTTCACCCAACCAGACACCTACTGCCTTACTTGCTACTGCCCTAATACTATAGTTAGACTATCACCCAACAGATGGGATCTCTAATCTAGATGGCTCCTTAAGAGATAACTGTCACTCCTCTGCATGTACCACTCACAATGGAGCGCAGCACAAGGTTTATACTAAGAACAGTACAAGTATCTACTAAACACCACTCAATTGTGAGGTCAGGTCTTGAACGCAATACCTGAGCTTGGTACTGTGTCTCCACCTACAGTCCCTAACTGACTGCAAAGTCCCCTTAAGCTAAGGGCCCGGCTATGTATGGAGGTGGTTACTGATTGTGGTGATCAGCGACCAAGAGTTGATTAAGATGAGAGTAAGATTGAGCAGGATCCAAGGTGGATGGTGCTCAGAGTATGGAATCGAGTTCTAGTGTCAGCATCTAAAGTCCAATGACCAGAATTAAGCCAACTGTCTCTTTGTTCAGAGTTTGACAAAGAGAACTCGATGGAGTTCTCACTCATTTCTCTACTACTTATACACTTTACTACTGTAGCTATGCGCTTGCTTTCCCATAGTCCTCATGTTACTCTCATCATGTGACACACTGTGACTGTGACCTGTGATGTGACCATCCATGACCATCCATCACACTATTGTGACATTGTGACAAAGTCATGTGATACTTTCCCACACTCCATCTTGTAGTTGTAAATAAGAAAAGAAAAGAAAAGAAAAGAAAAGAAATATAAATAATGACTTAGTCAATTTGCCAAGTCATGACAACTAGAAGAAGGAGTTTTCTTTCTTATTCATTTTTAATTAAGTCTCATCAGGTTATATTTTTAATATAACACTTAGAGAGTCCAAGAGAAAGAGTAATAAAATCTTCATACCTGCTATCATCTCAAGGGCTTGAGAGTTATCTCATGGTACTTTTCTAAGTTCTAAGTAAAGTAGTTGGTATAAGACTCTAGCCAAGATAACTTAAACCTACTGTTGTCATGACTTGGCAAAATAACTAAGTTATTTTCTATTTTTCTTTTCTTTTGTTTTGTTTTATTTAGTTAGATCATTACTAAGGTGGAGCATGGGGAAGCATCATGTGACAGTCACATAGTCACAAAGCATAACATTAGTCACACAAGTCACATCACACAAGGTCACATGTCACAGTCACAACATATGATGAGGAAGACATATAACAGAGATAACATAAGGACTATGGGAGGATGTTGCACAGCCACTATAGTAAAATGTATAAGTAGTGTACAAAATCAAATAGGAACTCTATCAAGTTCTTTTTGTCAACTCTGACTTGGAGTAGACTTAAGTCATCGCAGCTAGAGTCTTACAACAACCTTCTTATGGAGTAGTAGGCTTGAAAAGCCTAGCTAATCATCAACTCAGACTATATCACAGCCATAAGGTTTGGTATGGGAATATAGATAAGGGCTTAATTGAGTATAGTAAGGCCTAGGAGTAGTTTACTGACTATTCTGCTAGTGAGCTTGGTATAGTATGTAAAGGTAGACACCTTAGAAACACCATGCAAGAAGAATCTAGATTGAGCTTATTGCCTCTTCAAACAAATTTATTTTAATTATTACACTAATTTTCTATATTCTCTTTTTAATACCCTCATTCTTGATTTATTTCCACAAACTCTTTAACATACAATTGGGACCTAGTACTGTATCTTGAGCTTATACCAGGCTAATTGTCATGACTTAGCAAAAATGGCTAAGTTATTATTTATTTTTCTTTTATTTTTCTTATCAATGGATGTATGAGAGAAAAGTGACTCATAAGGAAGCATAGGACATTAGGACTGGGTTAGGGTTAGCATTCATATATAAATAGTATACTAAATCCAATAGGAACTCTATTGAGTTCTTCTTGTTAACTTGGATAATGTCATGACTTGGCAAAATGGCTAAGTCAATATTTATATTTCTTTTCTTTTCCTTTAGATTATTACTAAGGTAGAGCATTGCTTCTTTTACTCGTACCACCAATACTGTTGGTAATGCCTGAGTTTAGTTTAGCGAATAAACCTTCACATTTTAGTTATTAATAGTCTCACTACAAATATAAATCCTAACACTACCTCGGCTAGGCTAGAAGATGATGTCTACAACATACAATGTGGATATTTGACTTCTTGCACCAATACCAATGGACCCTGTAGCAACTCTCTCTCTCCAATGGATGATTCCTCCCCCCCCTTCAAAAGTCGACTATGCTGAATGTGTTGCTGCCAACTGTAACATGGACATAGAAATAACAGATCCCTCCCTTCCCTCAGTTGAAAACGCTACTTGTTTTTCTTTCTCCCTTCCAGCATCAAATCCATATGTCCCCCCGAGGAGGTGCCTAACTTTGCAATCACCAGTAATATTGACATTTCCACAGAACCCTCTTCCCCTGAAGTCATCCCATACAGCGCTAACGTTCCAGCAGACCCCAGTCTATGGGATAGAAATTTTATAGTGACATCTTTGTTTGGCACCAAAAAATTTCTCAACAGTGATGTTAATGACATCACATGTTCCCTAAAACATATAGCCTGTTTCCTAAGACAACAAAACATTAAAGACCGGGACGCTAACAACATCAGGCAACTAGACCCCTTCAGCAAATCTGCATAGGACTTCATATCAGCCATCTTTGAATTGGGATAGGATACTCTCACAACTGCTAACAAAACATCTATCAGGGACAACTTTGCAAAGGAATTTGGCAAAACTACCAAACTCTCACCAAGTGTAAATATTTGTCATAGTGCTCACATAACTAAGGTACCTCCCCTATCCTACCCTGCCCTTCCAAGGAAATTTTGGAGAAATCAAAGGCCTATCAACAAAAAATCTCCACCAAAGGAAAATCCCCTCTGTCTTATGCTCAAATTGCATCAAATGTTACAAACGCCTTCAAGATCAAGAAAGCCTTCCTAGTCCTACCAAACAAGAAAGTTCTCGAAATGCACAAGGTAGCTTTTGGTCAACCTGCCAACAGAGCCAGGAAAGTCCAATTCACTACTAAAGGACCTTCTAGAAAACAGGCCATTATTCTGGTACCCAACAATCTTGTGGAAAGTATCATGGGCAATGCTAGCACACACATATTCCAAATTAATGCTCTACTGAAAAATGTTAAATCTTCAATGCGCTCCAAATTCATCTGTCCCTGCTCTGGTGGAATTGCCATTGTTATCAACAATGTACCAAACCCCAGTGACCTTTCCATCATAGAAAAATATTTCAAGTCAGTCGAAGACATTAATGGTAATGATATTCCAAGCCCCAGACTCCCACAGTCCAAATCATACTTGAAGATTATGGGCCTTTCCTACTTGCGAGCCGACAGCAACAAAATCACTAGTGAAAATGTCACAGACTTCATGAAGTATATTGATCTTTTCGAAAATGTTTCCCTAGCCACTAAACCATATATCATCAAAGCCTTGCCCAAGTCAGACATGGCTATCATATGGTTTGATATATGAGACACCCAAAACGGTTCTAAAGATAAATTGTTAATTAACCATTCTTTCAACTTAGGTCGTCATATCGCCACAGTCAGGGCAACCAACATGAACCCTGGTGTCCCCCAGTGCCATAATTGCTGGAAATGGGGCCATTCAACCTTTTCATGCAGAGCTCACAGTTCTTGATGCCAAAAGTGTAGTGGCCTATATAAACTCAAACATTACAGAGAGTTAGCATGGTGCTGCAAAACCAACCCCAAATCAAATCCCCCCCAACTTGAAACTGCCCAAGGCCTGCCTTGTCCTCATTCCTTCAAATGCATCAATTGCAAAGGCAAACACATGGCTGACAACTACAAATGCCCCTTCTGGAGAAACTGATTCAACAGGGATTGGCATTCAAAAAAAGCACAAGAAGCCCAGGAAACCAAGACCAACTCAATTTGCCTAGCTATATGTGGTAAGAAACTATGATTAAAGAAATCCTAAAAATATTTTAACAGAACGTCAGAAAAAATAAAACTCTAATGAATACCATATTAGAAAACAGCAAAAACAACATGGACATTATCCTAGTTTAAGAACCACCTAAATCCCTTATTTGCCATGTCCTGAGTCACACTGACCTTACAGGAGATCCAATATACAGCACCCCTAACTACCCTGACTGGACCCTATTTATTAGACAGAACCCAGCTCAAGAAAACTATGCACGAGTTGCAACATATGTCAACAAAAAGCTGCTGAAAATAAGATTCACTCTCAGACTCGACATAATAAATCACCAAGACATTGATGTCCTAGCCTTCCATTCAGACCAACATATCAATCATATCATAAACATCTATTCCAATGACAACCAAAGCGCCCTACACTTTCTCAATCAAAACATCATCGACCTAAACAATACTGTTGTCATGACAGGCAATTTCAACATAAGGGATAATAATTGAGATCCCAATTATCCTCATCATTCTGTTCATACTGAAGATCTACTCACTCTAGCTAAAAGCCTAGGTCTAGACCTCTCACTATCCATTAACCCAGGTCCAACAAGGTTTGCAAATAATCTGCATGATACTAATTCTGTTATAGACTTAGCTTTTATTAACCCTAACAACTCAGGATTTGGCCAACACTCCCTCCACCCTGAATTGCACAGACCCTTGTTACCAATGGGCAGTGAATGCTCTTAGTGATCACCCTAGGTGGATGTTTAGGAAGAACTCAATGGAGTTCTTTGTTGGATTGCTCGACTACTTATACAAATTTCTACAGTAGCTATGCTACTACTAGTCCACAATCACATGTTCTTCTAGAATATTCTGTCACCTGATCTTTGTCATGTGACCTGCTTATCTAAGTTCCCATGCTATTTATATCTTGATCCCATTGTACAACTTGATGTTAGAGATCAAATGTTCAAATGCATGGGAAACTCTTTCCTCTCTGGGGCTCTTATAACAACCCTTAAATCACATTCCCCTTATTATTGAAGTGGGTATCAATGAGACTAACATAGATAATTTCTTCTAGTCCATAAGCAAAGATAGCGAGGAAGAAAAGAACTTCATCAAAGCCATTACTGACAATACTCTCATCCTTGATACCTCAAACATCATGTCCAAAGAAAACCTAGAAGCAATTGTCCAACGACTAGCAAATATCTTCAATGAAGCATGGTACTCCCAAGCAAAAAAGAAACATATAACAAAACATTCTAAAGAATAGTGGACTTATGCGTGTACTGAAAGTCTAAACAGGTATCACAACACAAGCAATATTGAATATTGGCGAGAATTCAAGTCAAACACCTGAATAGCAAAAAGAGAATTCTTTGACAACAAAATCTACAAAATTGCCTTCTCAAATAAAAGACCATGGGATCTTATGAATTGGGTTAAGAAGAAAAATCTGCCGATTATAGAATCCATCCTATATGAAGGTCAATCATGCAACACCCTACCAGACTTGTGGCATGCCCTACACTCGTCTTATAATTCAGCCAAAAACAGACCCATAAATGTATCTTTTCTAAATGAAACCCCACAAGCTGATCAAATTCTATGGCCTCCCTTCTCGAAACAAGAATTCAAAGACGCTATAGCTAAGTGCTTATCTTCATCAACTCCTAGTTCAGACTATATTTCCTGGAGACACCTCAAATCATTGATCACAAATGACAGATACTTACTAAAAATCATACAAATTGCTAACACATATATTGACTTAGAATTCTGGCCATCTCATTTCAAATTGTCTAATACAGTGGTGATACCCAAACCAAACAAAAATAACTATAACTCCTCCAAATTGTTCCGACCAATTGTTCTACTTAACACTATGGGCAAACTCATCAAGAAAGCCATTAGTAATAGGCTTTAATTCCACTTGTCAGCCAATGGCTTCCTTGACTCTCATCAATTCAGGGATATCTAGCAATGATCCACAACAGATGCGGGAATATACCTCACTCATCTTATCAGGGCTGGCTGGCTCAGATAGTGCCACACGAGTGTTCTCGCCTTTGATATCGCTTAATTCTTCCTTTCCCTTAACCACCAATTCCTCTCACTATGTCTAAAAAAAGCTGGTCTTAATACTAACATTGTTCGATTTTTCAACAGTTATTACTCAAATCATTCTACCTCATATTCATGGAACTCTTTCACATCCCCTCCCTTTAATGTAAATGTCAGTGTTGGTCAAGGCTCCACCCTCTCCCCTATCCTATTAGCCTTATATCTAGCTCCAATTATAAAAACGTTCAAAAAAAGAATTAGAAACCTCAATAAAGAAATTCCTACAGACATTCTCTCATTTGTTGACGACGGACTTTTGATTTCTCAGGAGAAGAGCTATTCCCTTTCTAACTCTTTTTTATTATGTAGTTACAACATCATATCAAAAATCCTTATCAATGCTGGCCTTATTATGGAACACAACAAAACCAAAGTCTTTTACTTCATGAGAGCACAGTACCCCCCAACTCCTCCATTGACCTAACATCCATAGGGGGTCCTATCATCAATCCTAAACCCATCTGGAGATACCTAGGGTTCTTCTTCAACCAAAAACTTAACTTTCACTACCACACCCACTTCTATGCCACTAAATGCCTTTCCACTCTTAGCACTATGAAAATGCTAGGCAACTCCTCATGCAGTGTCACGCTAGACAACCATTTAGGCAATAAAAGTGATATTTTTCACCTTAATAATGAGAATAACCAGCTCGAGAGATGAGTTTGGCCCCCCAAAGATGTTCCTTAGATGCCCAGTCGTGGACTCGAGTATATGACTTGAGTAGCAGAGTAGTAGCTGTGACCACCACTACAGAAACCTCATAGAGATTGTCTAGAGAATTTCATAACAAATTTAGAACAGAACTCCCCTCTAGAGTGCTCTCAAGAGCAAAAAGGACCTTAGAAGAATGTTTTCTATAAGGATGATGTCATATCTTAGTGGCAGTGACTTATTTATAACATCCAGGTTACCATCAGAGCAGGGCCATCATTGCTGATGGCTAATTATAGCAAGAACTAGCAAGACGAGTCCTCTTGAGAGGTATATTGCAAACCTAACAGAAGGAGACTAAGGCTCAAAGATGTAATGAGGTATAGAAGAGTAGTAGAAGGACTAGAGAGGTCAGGAAGAGAGGTCAGATAGAGAGATAGAAGAAGAGGTGTTTGATGAAGACAACGCACTTGAGAGCAAGACGACTCAAGATTGCCGCCTTTCTCTACAGCCTAGCAAAAGGCTCAAGAGCCATCCACTGTTTAGAGAAGAACCCCTGGAGTAGGATTAGAGGAGTGGGGAGTAGTAGCCAAGTGATCGGGAGAGGTGCCATCTCATTATTTCACTCTTACTATCTTTGGGAATTTGGAAGTTTTCTTTGTTTCTTTTCTTTTGTTGTATCATTGCTTTGTAATCCTAATAAAATACTCTAGGGCACAGAATGGAAAAGGACTTCCCCCCTCTATCATCTCTCCCTCTGTTGCTCTAGAGCTAAAAGGCTATTTGAGTGATTTGAGGTTTTCTTTTATGTTTGCTTTATGAAAACTCTATAAAACTTCCCTCAAAGGGAGACTCAAGCTCAACAGACTTGGGCATTTGCTTACACTAGGAGCTAACCACTCGCTACAGGTCATTGGAGTCAGCTTCCAGTTGTATGGTTAGCTAAAGAAGAGCCCACATGACGGCATGGGAGTTCTAGGTAGTACTGCTGTATCAATGGCGAGCCAGGCTACTAGACTAGGTAAGGGCAGTAGTGTCACAGTGCGAGATGAACGCATGCCTTAGGGATCCTATTACGGTGAGGGTTCTCTCGAGTGGATACTAAAAATAGTTCTTCTTCTTCTTAGGCTCCTATTTAATATGTTTTGGTTATTCTTTGGACTTTCACCTTCAGTAAGCTTTCTATTATTTGATTTATCTCCCCAGTGCCTACTTGTTTAGTGCACAATTGTGAAGCAGTTTGGAGATTTTGTCTCTCTGACCTTGCTTTCACCTTTGTTCTATGATCAAACCTTTTGATCCCCATTAGCAGTATACTCCCCATGCAAAAACGACTCCTATACAGGACTTGCATCTTACCCATCATATTGTACAGATTCAACCTCTGGTTCTTCAAAGGTGCCCTGATTGTCAAAAACATCAACAAACTGAAAAAAATACAATACAAGGCAGCTCTTTGGATCACTGGCGCTTTTCAAACATCTCCCTCTGACAGTATTAAAGCTATCGCAGGCCTCATACCAATCACTCTCCACATATGCAAACTCAACAGCAGACACCACCTCAGATACGGCTCTATCCCATCTACGCATGCTATCAACTCACTTCTTGATCCATAACATGTGAAAAATCACCCTCCACACAAAACTGCAACCTCCAAACTCACTGACAAGCAATGGTTTAATCTCAAAAGTCCTATCAAGGATGTCAACGAATGTCTCAATGGTGTCAGAGAATGTTTCAATCCACTCTTTTCTCTTTTTTCTCCAGGTTCAAGAGTAGTCAATCATTTCCCTAGTAGATTTAGTTTTCACTCTCCTCCCTCTTCATCTGATAAAGATCTCTTCTACTACCTACAAAACCTTGATCAGGCCTTCAGATCATCCCAAACAGCACCCCACAACATCGCCATTGTAGCAGACGGAGACATCAAGAAATCACAAGTAGCCACTGCAGTCACACACATCTAGTCAGAAAACTCCATCGTCCAATGCTTACAAGCCAACTCAATAAATGTTACTTCAATTGAAGCTGAACTCATGGCTATATGCTTAGGCCTAATGCCTGCTATGGAAGAGGAAAATGTCCACAACATCATCGTCATCACTGATTCTATTGCTGCAGCAAAGAAAGTCTTCAAATCTAAAACTGATCCTCTTCAAAACATGTTCATCCTGGTCACTTTGGCAATAGACTCCTTCTTCAGAAAAGATGGCAGAAACAAAATTCAATTTTGGTTCTGTCCCAGTAAGGCCAAGTGGCCCAAACATAAACTTGTAGATGATCAGGTCAAAGCCAATAACTGCGCTCCCATCTTTCCCAGCAAAGAATCGCACCTACTTAACAAGAAGAAAGAATACAATAACATTCTCTTTAAATGACAAGACTCCTTCATATCAAATAGAGGACAACTCTTCCTCAACTTTGAAAACGAAAATTAAAAAGTGATCAAGCTAACATATGCTAAAGGGGGTTTATGGCTTCCTTCTATAGGCTTCACCAACTTGCTTTGTGCCCGTTTCACTTGCATGACTACTGGCCACACTCCCATTGGAGAGTACAGACAAAGATTCCTTCCTCACCTCCCCATCAGCTACCTGTGCAGCAAAGCTGAAGTTCAAACACAAGAACATATTGTCATGGAATGTGATACATATGACCCATCCATACATCCATGCAATATCATCATAAACAGCTTTGTCCACTTCCTTGCAGATAATCCTAGTATATTCAGTTTTGACAATGGTTGAGATATTATCGTGGCACAACTCCCCTGAGTAAAAGCACAGTATTTTCTCTTTTCATTTACCCTTTCCTTTCTTGTTACTTCTCTTTCTCTCTGTATTTAAGTAGGTACTATGTACTTGCCACAGTCTACCACTATGCCCCATGTAATAAATTGATGATTTTAAAAAAAAAATTACTAAGGTGGAGCATGGGAAATATCATGTGACAGTCACAGAGTCACAAAGGTGTAACATTGGTCACATCATGGTCATGTCACACATAGTCATAAGTCACAGTCACAGCATGTAACAAAGAGGTCAGCTAATGGACATGAGGACTGTGGGAGACAAGGTGCATAGCCACAATAGTAATTGTATATATAGTATAGCAAATCTAATGGGGACTCTATTGAGTTCTCTTTGTCAAATGCTAAACAAAGAGCAGTTGGCTTAATTCCAGTACAGAGTTTGGCTCTCTGACAGATAAAGAGTAAAGTTAAGTATTCATTGCTAAGTTCTATACTAAAACTCAATATCCCTTCTAGAACACTGTCCACCTTGGACCTTGCTCACCCTTACTCTTATCTAAATCAACTCTTGGCTGATGGTCATCACAATCACTAGCCACCTTTATACATAGCTAGGCCCTTGGCTTAAGGAAACTTGTTAGTTAGAGACTATCAGTAGAGGCACAGTACCAAGCTTAGGTATTGCATCCAAGACCTGACCTCATAATTGAGTCATGTTGAGTAGAGTAGCCTTCTTAGTATAAATCTTGTGCTGGGGTCCATTGTGACTCATACATGCAGAGGATTAACAGTTATTCCTTAAGAAGCCATCTAGAGTAAAGATCCCATCCATTGGGTAATAGCCAAATGTAGTGTAAGTAGTAAGATCAACCATTATATTTATACTCTTGAGATATTACCATAATGTCTCAGACTCAATATAATTCCCTTATGAGCAATCTACTCAATGAAAAATGAGCCCTTACTCAATTAAGGGCAGAATTAGAAGGAAGGAAGGGAAAGATTTACCAATGCTACAAGAAGTTTGGGTACCTAGCCCAAAACTACAGGAATAAAAAAGAGGAAAAGAGAGAAAAACCAATTCCTTAGAATAAATTCAAAGTGTTGGCAAACAAAGTAATGAGGTGTGGGATTAAGATAAGGAGACAGAAGATAGAGGGAGTAGAAGGGAAAGTAAAGTGTTTCCAATACTGGGGAGTAGGGCACTGAAGGGGGCAAAAGGGACTATTAGCCTGGCACAGGCTAGAGATGCGGTACCAGGTCCCAATTGCATGCTAAAGAGTTTGTGGGGATGAATCAAGAATGAAGGTATTAAAAAGAGAAT
>Ga0153958_1000289_pt1 | contig 12179 bp, 14 predicted proteins | sample TSFL042MetaG_FD_104719 | JGI IMG/M metagenome (GOLD analysis project Ga0153958, IMG submission 104719) | Attine ant fungus gardens microbial communities from Florida, USA - TSFL042 MetaG | ecosystem: Host-associated > Fungi > Mycelium > Unclassified | place: USA: Florida, Wekiwa Springs... | reverse complement strand
TCTGAAGGCCTGATCAAGGTTTTGTAGGTGGTGGAAGAGATCTTCATCAGATGAAGAGGAAGGAGAATGAAAACTAAATCTACTAGGGAAATGATCAACTACTCTTGAACCTGGAGAAAAAAGAGAAAAAAAAGGGTTAAAACATTCTCTGATACCATTGAGACGTTCATTGACATCCTTGATAGGACTTTTGAGGTTAAACTGCTGCTTGTCAGTGAGTTTGGAGATCACGGTTTTGTGTAGAGGGTGATTTTTTGTGTATTGTGGATCAAGAAGCAAGTTGATAGCATACATGGATGGGATGGAGCCATATCTGAGGTGGTGTCTTCTGTTGAGTTTGCGCATGTGGAGAGTAATTGGTATGAGGCCTGCAATAGCTTCAATACTGTCGAAGAGAGATGTTTGAAAAGTGCTAGTGATCTAAAGAGCTGCCTTGCATTGCATTTTTTTCAATTCATTAATATTTTTGATGATTGGGGTGCCTTTGAAAAACCAGAGACTGAATCCATACAGTGCGATAGATAAAATGCAAGTCCTGTATAGGAGTCGTTTTTGCATGGGAAGTATGCCACGTGAGGAGTTGCCTAGCATTTTCATGGCACTAAGAGTGGAAAGACATTTAGTGGCATAGAAGTGAGTGTAGTAATGAAAGTTAAGTTTTTGGTCGAAGAAGAACCCTAGGTATCTCCAGATGGGTTTAGGATTAATGATGGGACCTTCTATGGATGTTAGGTTGATGGAGGGGTTGGAGGGGTGCCGTGCTCTCGTGAAGTGAAAGACTTCAGTTTTGTTGTGTTCCATGACGAGGCCGGTGTTGATAAGGATTTTTGATATGATGTTGTAACTACATAATAAAAAGGAGTTAGAAAGGGAATAGCTCTTCTCCTGAGAAATCAAAAGTCCATCGTTAACAAATGAGAAAATGTCTATAGGAATTTCTTTATTGAGATTTTTAATTCTTTTTTTGAATGTTTTTATGATTGGGGCTAGATATAAGGCTGATAGGATGGGGGAGAGGGCAGAGCCTTGACCAGCGCCAACATTTACATTAAAGGGAGGGGACGTGAAAGAGTTTCATAAGTATGAGGTAGAGCAATTTGAGTGATAACTGTCAAAAAATCGAACAATGTTAGTATTAAGACCAGCTTTTTTTAGACATAGTGAGAGGAATTGGTGGTTAAGGGAAGAAAAGAATTGAGCGATATCAAAGATGAGAACGCTCGTGTGGCACTATCTGAGCCAGCCAGCCCTGATAAGATAAGTGAAGTATATTCCTACATCTGTTGTGGATCATTGCCAAATACCCCCAAATTGGTGAGAGTCAAGGAATTGAAGCCTATTGCTGATGGCTTTTTCAATGAGTTTTCCTGTGGTGTTGAGTAGAACAATGGGTTGGAACAATTTGGGGAGTTGTAGTTATTTTTGTTTGGTTTGGGTATAACCACTGTATTAGATGATTTGAAATGAGACAGCCAGAATTCTAAGTCAATACACATGTTTGCAATTTGTACGATTTTTAGTAAGCATTTGTCATTTGTGATCAGTGATTTGAGGTGTCTCCAGGAAATATGGTCTAGACCAGGAGTCGATGACGATGAGCACTTAGCTATAGCATCTTTGAATTCTTGTTTCGAGAAGGGGGGCTATAGAATTTGATCGGCTTGTGGGGTTTTGTTTAGGAAAGATGCATTTATGGGTTTGTTTTCGGCTGAGTTATAAGACGAGTGTAGGGCATGCCACAAGTCTGGTAGGGTATTGCATGATTGACCTTCATATAGGATGGATTCTATAGTTGGCAGATTTTTCTTAACCCAATTCATAAGGTCCCATGGTCTTTTATTTGAGAAGGCAATTTCATAGATTTTGTTGTCAAAGAATTCTCTTTTTGCTATTCAGGTGTTTGACTTGAATTCTTGCCAATGTTCAATATCGCCTGTGTTACAATACCTGTTTAGACTTTCAGTACACACATGATTCCACCATTCTTTAGAATGTTTTGTTATGTGTTTCTTTTTGGCTTGGGAATACCATGCTTCGTTGAAGATGTTTGCTAGTCGTTGGACAATCTCTTCCAGGTTTTCTTTGGACATGATGTTTGAGGTGTCAAGGGCGAGAGTGTTGTCAGTAATAGCTTTGATAAAGTTCTTTTCTTCCTCACTATCTTTGTTTATGGACCAGAAGGAGTTGTCTATGTTAGTCTCGTTGATACTCACTTCAATGATAAGGGGGACGTGATCTGAGGGTCTGTGCAGTTCAGGGTAGAGAGAGTGTTGGCCGAACTCTGAGTTGTTGGGGTTTATGAAAGCTAGGTCTATAACAGAATTAGTGTCACGCGGATTATCTGCAAACCTTGTTGGACCTGGGTTAATGGGTGGTGAGAGGTCTAGACCTAGGCTTTCAGCTAGAGTGATTAGATCTTTGGTATAAACAGAATGATGAGGATAATTGGGATCCCAATCATTATCCCTTATGTTGAAATCATCTGTCATGTCAACAGTATTGTTTAGGTCGATGATATTTCAATTGAGAAAGTGTAGGGCACTTTGGTTGTCGTCAGAATAGACGTTTATGACATAGTTGATATGTTGGCTTGAATGGAAAGCTAGAACGTTGATGTCTTGGTGATTTATTATGTCGCGTCTGAGAGTGAATCTCATTTTCAGCAGCTTTTTGTTGACATAAGTTGCCACTCATGCATAGTTTTCTTGAGCTGGGTCCTGTCTGATAAATAGGGTCTAGTCAGAGTGGTTAGGGGTGCCGTATATTGGATCTCCTATAGGGTCAGTGTGACTCAGGACATGGCGAATGAGGGATTTGGGTGGTTCTTGAACTAGGATAATGTCCATGTTGTTTTTGCTGTTTTCTAATATGATATTTATTAGAGTTTTATTTTTTCTGACATTCTGTGAAAATATTTTTAGGGTTTCTTTAATCATAATTTCTTACTGCCTACAGCTAGGCGAATTGAGTTGGCCTTGGTTTCCCAGGCTTCCTGTGCTTTTTTTGAATGCCAATCCCTGTTGAATCAGTTTTTCCAGAAGGGGCATTTGTAGTCGTCAGCCATGTGTTCGCCTTTGCAATTGATGCATTTGAAAGAATGAGGGCAAGGCAGGCCTTGGGCAATTTCAAGTTGGGGGGGGTTTAATTTGGGATTGGCTTTGCAGCACCATGCTAACTCTCTATGATGTTCGAGTTTATGTGGGCCACTACACTTTTGGCATCGAGAACTACGAGCTCTGCAAGAAAAGATTAAATGGCCCCATTTCCAGCAATTATGGCACTGGAGGACGCCGGGGTCATGTTAGTTGCCCTGACTGTAGTGATGTGACAACCTAAGTTGAAAGAATGATTAATTAACAGTTTAGCTTTAGAACCGTTTTGGATGTTTCATATATCAAACCATATGATAGCTATGTCTGACTTGGGCGAGGCTTTGATGATGCATGGTTTAGTGGCTAGAGAAATGTTTTCGAAAAGATTGATATGTTTCATGAAGTCTGTGACATTTTCACTGGTGATTTTGTTGCCGTTGGCTTGCAAGTAGGGGAGACCCATAATCTTCAAGTATGATTTGGACTGTGGGAGTCTGGGGCTTGGAATCTCGTTGCCGTTAATGCCTTCAACTGACTTGAAATATTTTTCTATAACGAAAAGGTCATTGGGGTTTGGTATATTGTTAGTAATAATGGTTATTCTGCCAGAACAGGGACAGATGAATTCAGAACACATCGAGGATTTAACATTTTTCAGTAGAGTGTTAATTTGGAATATATGTATGCTGGCATCGCTTATGATGTTTTCTGTGAGATTGTTGGGTATCAGAATGATGGCCTGTTTTCTAGACGGTCCCTTAGTAGTAAATTGGACTTTCTTGGCTTTGTTGGCATGTTGTCCGAAAGCTGCATTATGCATTTTAAGAACTTTCTTATTTGGTAAGGCTGGGAAGGCTTCCTTTATCTTGAGGGCATTTGTAACATTTGATGCAATTTGAGTATAAAACAGAGGGGATTTTCCTTTGGTAGAGATTTTATGTTAATGGGCCTTTGACTTCTCCAAAATTTCCTTGGAAGAGCAGGGTGGGATAGGGGGGGGTACTTTACTTATGTGAACACCATGACGAATATTTACATTTGGTGGGGATTTGGTAGTTTTGCTAAATTCCTTTGCGAGGTTGTCCCTGATAGATGATTTGTTAGCAGTTACGAGAGTATCTCATCCTGATTCGAAGATGGTGGATACGAAGTCCCATGCTGATTTACCAAAGAGGTCTAGTTGCCTGATATTATTAGCATTCTGGTCTTTAATGTTTCATTGTCTTAGAAAGCAGGCCATACATTGTAGGGAACATGTGATGTTGTTAATGTCACTGTTAAGAAATTCATTGGTGCCGAACAAAGATGTAGCCATGAAATTTCTGTCCCACAGACTAGGGTCTGCTAGAATGTTGGCACTGTATGGGATGACTTTGGGAAGAGAGGGTTTAGTGGAAATGTCGATATCGCTGATGTTTATTGAGTTAGGCACCTCCTCGAGGGGGACATGTAGATTGGATGCTAGAAGGGAGAAAGAGAAATGAGTAGCATTTTTGACCAGAGGAAAGGAGAGATCCATTATTTCTATGTCCATGTTGCAGTTGGTGGCAACACGTTCAGCATAATTAATTTCCAAAGGGGGGGAAGAATCATCCATTGGGGAGGGAGAGGTACTATGGGGATTTTTGGTGCTGTTGCGAGAAGTCGGACGACCACATTGTATGTTGTAGACATCATCTTCTGGCCTGGCAGAGGTAATATTGGAATTCATGTTTGTGGTGAGACTATTGATAACTAAAATGTGAAGGTTTACTCACTAAACTAAACTCAGGCACTACCAACAGTGTTGGTGGTACAAGTAAAAGAAGCAGAATGACTGAGATTGCTTACTCTCTTCCTACTAAGTAGAGGTTTTTATAGGTTTAAAGAAATACAAAAAGAAATATATGAAAAATAGAGAAAATAATAAACCCAGTCATAATCTATTATTACAATGATTGTTCTGGTAGTGATAGGGAATCCTGTGCCTTTTTGTCTTTTCTCGATTATTTTCTTTTAGTTTTGCTAGGTCTGCTCTGCTCTTACTGAGTTACTAGGTTGCCTACCACTAATTCCATGGCGATCTCCCCCTCTCTTTGGCTTATCTCAGCAACTTAGGACCTAACTCTTTCCTTTCCTGCCTAGGGAGTTTTGAGAGTTGTTTCTTCTGTTCTCTAAAGCTCTTTGTTATTCCTTTATTTCTGATCGTAGTGGATCAGTTTTTGATGTGCTCCTATTCTTAGCCATCACTGATCAAGTGATGTTGCAGCTATTCTTATTTCCTGCTAGGCCACCAGCCCTATTTCTTTCCCTGACTAAGCTGCTTTTCTCGGCTATGACACCGTAGGGCCACGGTGTCACACTGTACAAATGTTTAGGCAAAATAAGTAACAATTTGCACCCTAATAACCAGAATAACTGGCTCAAGAGAAGAGCACAGCTCCCCAGAGATGTTCCCCTAGATGCCCAGTCATGGACTCAAGTATCTAGCTTGAGTAGCAGAGTAGTGGCTGTGACCACCACTACATACACCTCATAGATGCTTGCCCAGGTGCCCTGTATCAGATTTCCAATGGATTTCCCTTCTAGAAGTGCTCTCGAGGAAGAAAGTGAACTTAAATGGGTTAGTGCAACCCAAGCGACATTATACCTCAGTGGCCAGCAGCGTTATTCATAGAAGAGTTACAATCAGATCCAAGCTATCATCACTGATGGCTAAGTATAGCAAGATCAAGAGAGTCGAGCCACTACAGAGCTGCATCGCAACGGCAGTGGAGGGAAATTGAAATCTGGAGGAGTGAGAAGACATAGAAGAGGTAGAAAGAAGAACAGAGAAGCTGAGGAAAGAGGCAGCAGGAAGGTTAGATAAAGATAATGTGCTCAAGAGTAAGACAACTTGAGATTGCTATCTCTGTCTACAGCCTGGCAAGAGAGTTGAGACCCGACCATTGTATGAGGGAGAATTCCTGGAGTAGAACTAGAAGAGTAGGGAGTAGTTACCCAGTGTTTAGGAGGAGTGCTGTCTCATCATTGTGGTCTTACTATGTTCGGGAATTCAGAGGTTTTCTTTGTCTCACTTTCTTTGTTGTCTCTTTGCTTTGTAATCATAATAAAATACTCTAGGGCACAGAAGGGAACAGAAGCATAGACCCCCATTCTCATCTCTTTTTGTTGCTCTAGAGCTTAACAGCTATTTGAGTGATTAAGTTTCTAATTTTCTAAGTGTTCTACTTTACTTTCTAAAAACCCACCAACCCTTTCTCTCGACGGGAATTTGAGCCCCAACAGACTTGGGCATTCGCTTATGCTAGGAGTTAATAGCTCGCTACATGTCATTGGAGTTGGCTTTCAGTTGTATGGTCAGCTGAAGAAGAGCTCACATGACAGCATGGGAGTTCTAGGTAGTTCTGCTGTATCGACAGCAAGCCAGACTACTAGACTAGGTAAGGGCAGTAGTGTCACAACGCGAGATGAATGCACATCTTAGAGAGCCTATTATGGTGAGATCTACCTCAAGTAGATTCATATAAAATCTTTATTATCACTTCTTTCAGCTATTTGAGTTTCCCCCTCTATTCACCCTATCCTTAAGCTCTCTTTTATATTTTATCATCTCTCCAGTGCCTACTTGTTAGCACACAATTATGAGACATCTCAAGGATCTTTTATATTCTTATTTATTATCACTTTTGTTTTGTGATCAATTTCCTTTGATCCCCATCAACAGGCTCGACTCTGCTGGTTCTCAAGTGATTGGCCTGTTGGTAGTAGCGACCTTATGTCTCTGGGCATACTGCTATGTAGTTAGATAGCCAGCTTTTGGTGGTGAAGTCCTCTATGCGTTCCCTGCTACCTAGTAGGTAATTCTATCTTAGTCCTGCTTCTTGGGGTATGAATTCATGAAATTTGGTTAATTTTAGGCCTGAATATATTTCAGGCTTCACATCAGGGGTGATAGCCCTTGTTTGTGAAGAAGGGGAAAATACCTGTGATGGAGGAGGGAGTGTTATTGTAGATGAATTCAGCCAAGGGTAGTAATCATGACCAGTCTGACTGCTGATAATTGCAGTAAATCCTTAAGAATTGCTCAAGCATCTGGTTCATATGTTCAGTTTGGCTATCAGCCTCTGGGTGGTATCCTGAGGTAAAGTGTAATTTCATATTTAAAGTGCTGGCTAAGGATTTGAAGAATTTTGAGATGAACTCCGTTCCTTGATTGGAAGTAACATAGTTGGAGACCCCATGTTTTGAAAAGACATGCTTAATGAAGAGTTCTGCCAGTAACACAGCATTGATTGATCTTACAGTTGGAATAAATATCACTTGTTTGGTGAGTTGATCTACCACCACTAGGATATTTGTATGACCTTCTGACAGTGGTAGTTGCTCGATGAAATCCATTGAGATGGATTCCTAGGAGCAAGGTGGAATTGGGAGCTACTTGAGCAGTCCATATGGCTTATGATGACAGGCCTTGTTCCTTCCACAAATGGTACAGAACCTAACATAATCTACAACAAATTCTCTGAGGTTCAGCCAGTTAAACTCTTGATGGACCAACTAGTAAGTCTTCAACTATCCTAGGTGCCCTGCCAATATATGATCGTGATTAGACTTGAGTACCTGTAGGCACAGGTCACCTGCATCTAGTACATATACTTGTTCTTCATAATATCTCATGTTGTCCTTCTTTTTGGTCCAATGGTAATCTTCCAGGTTCCCTCCATCCACTGGAGAGTTTAGTTAGGATTGATCTGATCTCTGGGCCTCCTTAATGTCAGAGAGGAGTGATTGGTGATCTGTCACAGTGGCCCCTATATAGTCAAGGGCTGATCCTCTGAGTTCATGGGACTGGGGGATAGTTGAGTTTGGGTGAATACTGGCCTCCGGGTCAGATTTCCTCTTAACAGGTCGTCTTCATAGATATCCCATCTTCTAGTTAAGGTGTCTGGTTTCTTACCTAACCTTCCTAGCTGGAATTTAATCACAAAATTGAACTGCAAGAGGAATTCCAATCATCTGGCTAGGCATCAGGAGAGCATTTTGGTCTCAAAGAAATAAATGAGGTTCCTATGATTGGTATATACCTCTACTAGGTCAGCAACTCCTTTGAGATAGTATCACTATTTCTTAAATGATTTGACAATAGCTAGTAGTTCCTTATTGTGCACATCATAGTTGAGTTTTTTTGTGCTGAAGGCTCTTGACATAAAGGCAATCAGGCGAATCTCACCATTGATTCGGGTAGATAGGATGGCTGCCAAGACATTGTCACAAACTTCATTTGGCCATATCTCCATCAGTTCTTCAACGATTCACACAGTCTTAATAGTACCCAAAAGCCCTTGAAAAGACCTTTCGATTGATACCAGTTACATCTCAAAGCAATCAGTGATGGCCAAGATATTGGGCAGATCAACTGGTAACCACCATAGTACCATTTATTAAATCGCCAATATCTCAGAAACTGCCATGATCTAAGCTTTGCTTTTAGGCATCAGAGAAGCCATCTTTATACCTCTCAGAATGAGCCTAAAATGGCGCTAAGGCAATTAATATTCGTAAAGATATGAAGGCCTCAATGTTTGTACATGGACTTCATTAATTACCTATAGATAGTCATCTGTCCTTTTCTTAAAACAAAGGACAGCCTCCATATGGTTAGGTTATCACTATTTCTAGCACAAAGGCACTACCATATCTAGAACAATAGGTAGTAGCATGTGATGATCTGTTCTAGTGCACAGACCATCACTTTTCTGTATTTAAGAACACATAGTCTCAGGATTAGACCTTAGACTTAACAACATCTTTTGTCACTCATCTAACTCTGCCTATAAGCACTTTGAATCTATATTCCAACCCATCACAAACCAAGTGAGTGACCATTTGTGATACTAAAATATCGGAAAGGGGATGTGGAAAGGTAGCAGTTGGTAGCTCTAAGTGCTCATAGGAGTCCTCCAGTATGCATTCTACCCCTTCTGGGGCTGATTCTTCAATGACTTTGTCAATCGGTTCCTGAGAAGCCAATCATAGATTCCAGGCTTGGGAAGCAGTAAGGGGCTATTCTATGAGGGTCATTGTAAACTCTCTAGAGACAGTAGGTTGAGCACCGTCCCTGCACAAGTGACATTCTAACTGTGGATCTGGGTTGGGGGTTCTGGACATGACTGGGTTACTTGGAGAGAGTGACTAGGAATGATAGGGTGTAGAAGATTAAGTAGTTTCGTTCTACTGTCAGGATCAGCTCCTGGGTTCTCTATCAATAGAAAAGGGATTCTTAGTCTCAACAATTAGATGTCTAACTCCTACACCTTCCCCCTTTGGTGGGATCAGAAGATTTATTAAGGGGGGAACAGAAGATAACAAGAGTAGGAAGGAGCTTTCCCAAGGGAGAACAAAACTAAGTAACTATAACTAGTGATGGTGTTTAAATACTATAGGTAATTCAGGAGAGGAAAAAGATGATATAATTTGCTGACTAAGTGGGGGCTGAGATTTGGTGTGTGTGTCACCATGCATACACAGTAGTATGTGTCACAAGGTCATAGAGCATGACATTTTTGCTCCTCTAATCTACTCTGGCTTTATCAACTTCTGATCTTTGATGTTTTTTTTCACCCCTTTCTGCCAGTTTAGTCTTCTACTTAATCCATCTGTCTTCCCTATACTTTTTTCTGGGATGTGCTTTAAGATAAAATTAAACTGTGATAGGTACAAGGCCCATCTTGCTTGTCTTTGACTTATCATAAAATACTAGAGGTTTTTGTGGTCTGTTTATATTTCAAATTCGAGTTTTGCTTCTTCTAAGTAGTGCCTTCATGCTTCTAGGCACCTAATGACTGCCAGTATCTTTTTATTGTAAATCTCATAGTTTTACTCTGTAGCATTCAATAATTTAGAAATAAAGGCTACTGGCCTCCACTTCCCATCTTCACACTTTGTTAATAGTACTCCTCCCATTGCGTAATCTGATGCATCTGCTTCCACCCTTATTTCTTTATCTATATCTAGAATAGCTAGAACTGGTTCCATAGTGAATACTACTTTGAGCTTTCTAAATACTTCCTTCTGTTCTTTTTTCTACTTCTATTTTTACTCTTTCCTAACCAGCACTTGTAGCAGTACAGCTATCTTGGTAAAGTCTTTTATAAATCTTCTGTAATAGTTGGCAAGGCCTAAAAACTTTTACACCTCTTTGACATTTCTGGGTACTGGCCAGTTTAGCATTCCTTTCACCTTTTCTTTTTGCATTTCTACCTCTTTTGGACCAATTACTACTCCTAGAAACTTCACTTCTCTTACTTTCCATTTGCACTTTTCTGACTTCACAAATAGGTTGTTTTCCTCCAATCTTTTCAATACTTTCTCGTTGTGCCCTTCCTCTATATCCATAGTTACTAGGATGTCATCAATAAATGTTGCCATATCACCTTGGTTTATGAGATCTCAGAACAGATCATTCATTATTGTTTGGAAAGTAGCAGGAGAGTTAGTTAACCCAAAGTACATGACTGTGGGTTTGTAGGCTCCAATGTACATTGTAAATACTGCTTTCTATTTGTCTCCTTCCTTGATCCTGACATTATTATATCTCCACCTCAGATCCAGCTTTGTAAACACCTTTCTCTTCTCTACTCCATCTAATATATCCACAATGAGAGGCAAAGGGTATTTATTTTTTATCATCTACTGGTTTATGTGTCAATAATCTTGTACTACCCTCCACATTCCATCCTTTTTTGCCACAAAGTGTACTGGTAATGTTTGGGGTGATTTGGAAGGTCGGATGTACCCTTTTCTTAATTGATCCTCTACAAATGTCTGTACTTCCTCTCTCTCTTCCCTTGATAATGAATATACCTTTCCCTTTTTTGGCACAAACCCCTCTTTTAACTCTATCACATGGTCCTAGGCTTTTCACACTGGCATCCTTTCTGACTCCCTTTTTCCAAATACTTTCTTCCACCTCCAAAATCTTTTGGATACTAATTTCCTTAGTACCTCTTTGTTTTTGTTTTTTCCCATTTTCTTTACTACTTTCTCTTTTGCTTCCTGCTTTCTTTTTCCACATATAAGTAGCCATTGTGTTATCTTCACTTCTCCCTTTTCCCAATCTATCTCAGGGTTATGGGCTACCAACCATGGCATTTCCAGTATTACTTCTGTTTTCCCCAGATTACACATATCTATCCTTGCCCTTTCTACATATCCCTTAAAAAACATATTGTACTTAACCTGGTGCATTATAGCCCCTCCTACATTTACTGTCCTATTCACATTTCACACTAGAAGGGGATTTTTCAATCTTTCCATTCTGAACCCTTTTTCTTTGGCAAAGGCAGTATCCATGAACAGACCTGTTGCTCTACTATCCAACAGTGCTTTTACTGCTACCCCCTCATGATTCTCCAGCTTCTCTAATCCCACCTTTATCCAAACTTCTCTTAGCAGCCATAGTATGTACTGCATATCTCTTACTCTCTCAGTCATATTGGTAGAATTTAATTTATTGCCTAGTTTTTCTAGGTGCAATATACTGTACAAATTATTGGAGGCTAGCTGAGAGTTCACTGTTCTCTATTATCTTTTGCCAACTCCTGCAGCATTGTGAGGCCCAAAATATATTCAGGCCTAAAATTAAACAAATTTTGTGACTTCACTACCAAAGAACTAGCTACCTAACTATGTAGTAGTATACCTGGGAATATAAGGTTACTACAAACAACAGGCCAATCACTTGAGAACCAGCAGAGTCAAGCTCACAGCCCCATGGCATCATTGCTGAGAATAGCAGCTTAGTCAGGAGAAAGAAGCCTTATATGGAAAAGTCTGGTAAGATATCTATTACAAAAAAACAGGACCAGTGTAAGGGGCATGCTTGGTGAGGCACCCAGTCACACTGCAGTATAGTAAAGCAGGCGTCTTAAGCAGAAGCAATGAATAGCCCAGGAGCTTCAATCATTGTTGAGGTAAGGTATTCTATCGTACATCACTAGCTACTTATACTAGACTAGCCTGGTCTGTGCACTGGTCGCTATGGACACTGACATCAGGACAATAATAACTACACTACCAGATATAGCTATGTAGTACTTGATGGAG
>Ga0153958_1000288_pt1 | contig 12182 bp, 6 predicted proteins | sample TSFL042MetaG_FD_104719 | JGI IMG/M metagenome (GOLD analysis project Ga0153958, IMG submission 104719) | Attine ant fungus gardens microbial communities from Florida, USA - TSFL042 MetaG | ecosystem: Host-associated > Fungi > Mycelium > Unclassified | place: USA: Florida, Wekiwa Springs... | reverse complement strand
TTTCCTTTTCTTTTGGACTTACTACACAGGAAGGAGTGCAGGAAAGTGTCATGTTGTCATGCCATACAACAGTTTAGGCAAAATAAGTGGCATTTTTCACTGTAATAACCAGAATAACTGGCTTGAGAGAAGAGTTCAGCCTCCCAGAGATGTTCCCTGGATACCCAGTTGTGGACTTGAGCATCTTACTTGAGTAGCAGAGTAGTAGCTGTGACCACTGCTACATATACCTCATAGACACTTGCCCAGGCACTCTGTATCAGATTTCTAATAGATTTCTCTTCTAGAAGTGCTCTCAAGAGCAGAGGTAGTCTTTGAAGATCTAGTGCTACCAGAATGATATCATACCTTAGTGGCCAGCAGCGTTGTTACGCCATACAAACGTTTAGGCAAAATAAGTGACATTTTACACCTTAATAACGAGAATAACCAGCTCGAGAGACGAGCTCAGCCCCCCAGAGATGTTCCCTTAGATACCTAGTCATGGACTTGAGCATCTAGCTTGAGTAGCAGAGTAGTGGCTGTGACCACCACTACATATGCCTCATGGACACTTGCTCAGGTGCCCTGTATCAGATTCTCAATGGATTTCTCTTCTAGAAGTGCTCTCAAGGACGGAAGTGAACTTAGACGAGTTAACGCGATCCTAGCGACGTCATACTGCAGCTGCTGACGGTCCTATTTAAAGAAGAGTTATGATCAGATTCAGGCCATCATCGCTGATGGCTAATTATAACAAGATCAAGAGAGTCATACCATTGTGAGGCCACCTTGCAGTAGCAGTATAATGAGGCTGGAAGGTAGGAAAGTAAGAATGCATAGAAGAGATAGGAGGAAGAACCGGGAAGCTGAGGAGAGAAGTAGTAGTAAGGTTAGATGAAGGAAGCGTACGTGGGAGCAAGACGGCTCAAGACTGCCGTCTCTGCCCTATCACTATCAAGAGGCTCGAGGTCCAACCATCGTGCGAGGACAAGTCTTGAGGAGTAGGACTAGAGGAGCGGGGTGCAGTTAACTAGTGTTTGGGAAGGGGCGCTGTCTCATCATTGCGGCCTTATTATGTTTGGGAACTCAGAGGTTTTCTTTGTCTCATTTTCTTTGTTGTCTCTTTGCTTTGTAATCATAATAAAATACTCTAGGGCACAGAGAGGAAACACAAGCATCATACCTCCATCACCATCCCTCTCTGTTGCTCTAGAGCTCAACAGCTATCTTTGAGTGACTAAGTTTCTAGTTTTTCCCAAGTGTTCTATTTTACTTTCTAAAAACCCACCAAAACTCTCCCTCGACGGAAATTCAAGCCCTAATGGACTTGGGCATTTGCTTATGCTAGGAGTTAATAGCTCGCTATGGGTCATTGGAGTCAGCTTCCAGTTGTACGGTCAGCTGAAGAAGAGCCCACACGATGGCATAGGAGTTCTAGATAGATCTGCTGTATCGACGGCGAACCAGACTACTAGACTAGGTAAGGACAGTAGTGTCACAACGTGAGATAAACACGCATCTTAGAGATCCTATTCTGGTGAGATCTACCTTGAGTGGATTCTTAAATACTTTGCTACCGTTTCTTCTGGTTCTTTTGGATTGTACCCCACCATTTTCCCTATTCCTAAGCTCCCCTTTTTTATTTGATTACCTCCCCAGTGCCTACTTGTTTCGTGCACAACTGTGAAACATCTCGGGGATTATTATATTTCTATTTGTTATCACTCTTGTCTTGAGATCAAATTCCCTTTGATTCCTATCAGCATTATTTACAGAAGAGTTATGATCAGATACAGGCTATCATTACTGATGGCTAATTATATCAAGATCAAGAGAGTCAAGTCAATGCAGAGTCACATTACAATAGTAGTAGAAGGAAACTGGACCCCAGAGAAATGAGAAGACATAGAGGAGGTGAAAAGAAGGATGGAGAAGGTGAGGAGAGATGCAGAAGGAAGGTTAGATGAAGATAACATGCTCAAGGGCAAGACAACTCGAGATCACCATCTTTTTCTACAGCCCAGCAAGAGGCTTGAGACCTGTCTATCGTGCAAGGGAGGATTCCAGGAGTAGGACTAGAAGGGTGGGAAGCAGTTACCTAGTGTTCAGGAAGAGCACTATCTTATCATTTTGGCCTTGTTATATTTGGAAATTTAGAGGTTTTCTTTGTCTTACTTTCTTTGTTGTCTTTTTGCTTTGTAATCTTAATAAAATACTCTAGGGCACAGAAGAGAACTCAAGCATCATACCCCTATCATTATCTCTTTCTGTAGCTCTAGAACTTAATGGCTAGTTTGAGTGACTAAGTCTTTATCTTTCTAAGTGTTCTATTTTACTTTCTAAAAACTTACCAAATCTTTCTCTCAAACAGACTTAGGCATTCACTTATACTAGGAGTTAATTGCTTGCTACATGTCATTGGAGTCGGCTTCCAGTTGTATAGTCAGCTAAAGAAGAGCCCATACAATGGCACGGGAGTTCTAGGTAGTTCTGCTATATCAACGGCGAACTAGACTACTAGACTAGGTAAGGGCAGTAGTGTTATGAGACGAGACAAACATGCATCTTAGAGACTCTATTATGGTGAGATCTACCTTAAGTGGATTTATAAAATACTTTGTTATCATCTCCTTTAGTTATTTGAGTTTCACCCCCTTATTACTCTTTTCTTAAGCTCTCATTGTTATTTGATCATCTCCCCAGTGCCTACTTGTTTAGTACACAATTGTGAGATATCTCAGAGACCTTTTATATTTTCATTTATTATTATTCTTATTTCATGATCAAATTTCCTTTGATTCCTATCAATATCACAAGTGTCACCCAGTCATAGTGTTACATTACATAATGGATCACATGCTAAGTATGGGAAAGTAGTGCACAGACCATGTAGTAGTTGTATAAGTAGTGTACAGAAAAATAATGGGAACTCTATCAAGTTCTCCTTGTCAACTCGGATAAGAAGTAGGATTAAGTTGTCACAACTAAGTCCTTACAAGGCCACTATCACACCAGGCAGCCATTTAGGTGAAATAAGTGACTAATTTCACTTTAATAATGAGAATAACCAACTTGAGAAACAAGTTTGGTTTTCTAGAGATAACCATTAGATGCTTAGTCATAGACTCGAACACACTACTTGAGTAGTAGAGTAGTGGCTGTGACCACCACTACAGAGACCTCACAGATGCTTGTTCAGGTGCCCTGTATTGAATTTATAATAGATTTCCCTTTTAGAGTACTCTCAAGAATGAAGGCAAACTTCAAAGACTAATTTTTACTAGAGTAATGTTATACCTCAGTAGTTGGCAATACTATATTCAGAAAAGTTACTATCAGATCTGAGCCATCATCACTGATGGCTGTTAGTGACTGACTTAAGACCTTAGCCTAGGGTTTAGATCAAGGAGTTCTTTAGGATTAGAAGAGAACTCGATAGAATTCTTGCTTTATTTTGCTACACTACTTATATATTTCTGCATTATTTGTCCTTGTTTATTTTACAAGTCTTTACTAGTCCAGAGTTCAATTTCAGTCTATGTCATATTTCTTAGTCATAGTTGAGATGATTTATGACAGTACCCTCCTCTTAAGAATTTTCATCTCGAAAATTTCCTTATAACTCATTGTATAGGTCCTTTATGTTTCCTATTTTGTTTTCTTTGTCCTATTCTTTCCTTCTATTTTCTTTGTCTTCTTTTTCTTTTCTTCTATCTTTTAGCTGTTTTTTCTCTTTCCATTTTTTCTAATTTCTTTCTAACTGTCCCCAATATTCTTTGTTGAATCTCTTGTCATTTCATTTGTATAATATCTTTGCTATATAACTATCTGGCAATTCTCCTTTTCTGTTTTTTTTATTGTTTTTTTTTTTCCTCATCCTTCTGATTTTACCATATTCTTCCTTAAATTCTTTAACTAAGTTCTCTATATTTTCTAGGTTTTCTCTCAGTTCCTAGGTATTTTCTTTTGCTATATATCCTTTCTACTATACCAAATATCGATCTTTCCCTCTAAACTTCTTTTCATTCAATATTTTTTTTACTTCATATTCTTCTTCTGCTTCTATTATTACTGGTGCCAGTTGTTCCTTTTTCTGGCCTTTGACTTGATCTTTATATCTGTGTACTCTGCTGACATTTACAACTGGATGTATTTTAACTGTGCTTGGCAAATCCAATTCTATAGCATTTGTCGAAATAATTCCCTTTACTTGATAAGGTTCCATGAATTGTTTTGTTAGTTTTTCTGATTGTCTCTCTTTCATTTTATATTTGAGATCTTTTGTGCTCAGGAGCACCCAGTTCTCTATTTGATATTCTTCTACCTCATTTCTCTTCTTATTAGTGTATTTTTTCGTTTCCTCTTGGTTTTTCTTTAATGCTGCTTTTGTTTCTTTATATACTTCTTTTATCCTTATTATGAATTTTTTTGTTTTTTCAAACTTTTCTTTTTTTCTCATTTCAAACCCTATTCTTGGGTTTTGTCTGTTATTTGTCCTAAAAAGAAATACTTTTGTACTAGTCTACACTTTGTTATTATATATAAACTCTGCTGTCACTAATCAATTTAACTTCTTTATTATCTCTGCTGCAAATTGTGTTTTTCTATTCATTATAATGCTTTCTGGCAAGCCATGTAGCTTCCAGACATTATCCCAGAACAATTTTGCTACTCCTTCTGCTGAAGTCTTTTCTGTAGTTGGTACAAAGTGTACTATTTTTGTTATCCTATCATATACTATCAAGATACTATCATATCCTTGTCTAGCAGTAATTTCATAATAAAGTCTACTGATATGTGTATCCAGGGTTTTTCTGATACTGTATTTGGTATCAGTTTCCTTGCAGGTGTCTCTATGCGATTTTTGTTTCTTTGACATATATTGTATCCTTCTATTTACTTCTTGACTTTCTTAGTAACCCTAGGCCACCAGAAGTTTCTTATCACTAACTCTGTTGTCTTTTACTGTCCTTTATGTCTTCCTACCAGTATATCATAGTGTAACTGGATTACTTTTGCTCAGTTTCTTGTCTCTTGGGACATATACTTGTTCATTTCTTAGCATAAGCTTATTTTTCTCTATTACAAATGGTCACTTACTTGTTTTGTAATAGGTTGAAATATAAATTCAAAGAGCTTATAAGCAGAGTTAGACAAGCAACAAAAGATGTTGTTAAGTCTGAGGTCTAATCCTCAAACAGAGGGTCCTTATATACAAAAAAGTGATGGTTTGTGCACTAGAACAGAGCATCACATGCTACTACCTATTGTTCTATATATGGTAGTGCCTTTGTGCTATGAATAGTGATAACTTAACCATATAGAGGCTGTTCTTTGTTCTAAGAAAAGGACAGATGACTATCTATGGGTAATTAATGAAGTCTATGTACAAACATTAAGGCTTTCATATCTCTACTAATATTGATTGCCTTAGCGCTGTTTTAGGCTCATTTTGAGCTGTATGAAGAAGGCTTCTCTGATGCCCAAAAGCGAAGCATAGATTGTGGTGGTTTCCAAGATATTGGTAATTTAATAAACAGTACTATAGCGATTACTAGTTGATCTGCCTAATATCTCAGCCATTACTTATTGCTTTGAGATGTAACTTATATTGATCAAAATGTCTTTTTAAGGGCTTTCAGATGCTGTTGAGACTGTGGGAATTGTCAAAGAACTGGTAGAAATATGGCCAAATGAAGTTTGTGACATCTTCTTTTCATTCCTTGTCCCTCAACATCCCTACTCCAGCTCATTCCATCTCCTCCACCGTTTTTATTACTTCATCATCTTTTGTCTCTGACCCTCTTATCTTTTCTAATAGATTTACTCTGTCTATGATTACTTCTGCTACTTATATCGCTTTAACCTCTAACTACTTCTTTTTTACTAACACTTTGTCTTCGTTGTCTCACTTTATCTCTACTTGCCAATCTAGTCATCTGCTTAGGCTATTGGCCTTTCACATATTGCTTCCTGAAATATATTTGAGCATGAAGTCAAATCTGGACAGGTATAGAGCCTATTGTGCTTATCTATAGTTTAATTTTTGTCTACTCATAAAGTATTCCAAATTCTTGTGATCACTCTAAATTTCAAATTTGTTCTGTGCTTCTTTTAGTAGATACCTCTATTTGTCTAAGCATTTAACTACTGTCAATATCACTCTATTATGAATTTCATAGTTTCTTTCTATCTTGTTTAACAATTTTGAGATAAAGACTACTGGCTTCTATTTTTCATTTTCACATTTTATTGACAGTACTCTCCTCATTGTATATTCTAATGTGTTTGCTTCTACTCTTATCTCCTTATCTAGGTCTGGTGCTACTAATACTAGTCACATTGTAAACACTTGTTGTCACAAACTTCATTCGACCATATCTCCACCAATTCTTTGATGATTCTCACGGTCTCAATGGCTACAGAAAGCCCTTGAAAAGACCTTTTGATCGATACCAGTCATGCCTTGAAGCGATCAGTATTGGCCGAGATATTAGGCAGATCAACTGGTAACCACCATAGTACTATTTATTAAATTGCCAATATCTCAGAAACTGCTATCATCTAAGCTTCAGTTCTAGGCTCATCAGAAGCCCTCTTCATACTGCTCAGAATGAGCCTAGAACAACCTCAAGACGATCAGTATCCGTGGAGATATGAAGACCTCAATGTTTGCACATGGACTTCATTAGATAGTCATCTGTTCTTTTCTTAGAACAAAGGACAGCCTCCATATGGTTAAGTTATCACTATTCATAGCACAAAGGCACTACCATATATAGAACAATAGGTAGTAGCATGTGATGATCTGTCCTAGTACACAGACTATCACTTTTCTGTATATAAGGACTCTTTGTCTGAGGATTAGACCTCAGACTTAACAACATCTTTTGTCATTGTCTAAACTTTGCTTTTTTGAACTATTCAAGTATCAAATCACCAACCACAAATTAGTAAGTGACCATTTGTGATATACTCTAGTTTTGTTCATTCATAGGCAAACTTTCCAATCTAACTCCCTGGTTACTCTCTTCTTGTGTGTTCTTGCTCTCAGAACCTAAATTGGGCAGATACAGAAATTGGCCCTGTTCTTAAGACCATGGCTGAGTCTATACACAAATTCTTGCTAAGTTGTAGTCCTAATACTACTATAATAAATACTTTGCTTTTAGGCTTAGAAAAAGCTCTTTTTATATTTCCCAGAATGAGCCTAGAATGACCTCAAAGCAATTACTATCAGTGGAAATATAAAGTCTTCAATGTTTGTACATAAACTTGATTAATTACCCATAAATAATCATTTGTCTTTTCTTAAAACAAAGAACAACCTCTATATTACAAAGGTACTACTATATGTAGAACAATAGATAGTAGTATATAATAATCTGTTTTAGTATACAGACTATCATAATTCTGTATATAAAGACTCCATGTCTGAGGATTAAATCTTAGACTTAATAACATTTCTTGTTACTGTTTAAACTTCACTTTTTAAGCCTTTTTGAGTATCTCAATATCAAATCACAAATTAGTAAGTAGTTATTTGTAATAATACTTAAAATCTTGAGCAACAACAAATTATTAATTCAAACAAAAAAATGTCATTTTCATTAAACAAAGATTAACTATCTAGAGGTGATTATCTTAAAGAATAGTGTTGAAGTTGACTCTATCAAGATCAAGAGAATTACTTAAATAGTTAGAACTTAAAAAAAACAAAAAGTACAATAATTTCTAGACTTTTATAACTTTTACAAATACTTTATTCAGAGGTTTGCCAAGGTTACTAAACTCCTAACAGAAGCTGATAAAAAAGATAAAGTAGAAATAAGAAATAAAAAAGAGAAGTGCTATAAGACTTTAGCCAAGACAACTTAAATCTACTCCAAGTCTAAGTTGACAAGGAGAACTTAATAAAGTCCTCTTCTATTTCTTGTACACTACTTATACAACTACTACATAGTCTGTGTACTATTTTTCCACATCCATCATGTGACTTGTCATGTGATGTAACTATGTAACTATGATCATGTGATACTTTCCTATACTCCTTTCTATGTAGTAAAGAAAAAGAAAAGAAATATAAATAATAACTTAGCCATTTTGCCAAGTTATGACAGGTGCCTTTAAAAAGTTAAAAAAATTAATGATATCCATTCTTATTCTCATAGTACCTAATACCAAAACCATTCTCTATAAGGGAATCACTCAGTGGTAATCACCCTTCAAGCTAGTGGATAGTTCTGGAAGCTAAGTTGAGATTTAAGTGAAGTATATCTACGACAGCTTGCTAGTATATATACTTTTACACTAGATGATCACACGCACTATCATATGAGCACATGGATCAGTAATCACAATGTCCTAATAATAGAATAGAAGGCGTCGCACTGCATGACACAGATAGAGAGAAGACAGGAACAATGGAAATGTGTACACATACTGTCGCTGGGCCACTAATAGAACAGACCCTCAATACTGACTAAGCACTACCCTAGATGTCCTCTTACATTCTCTTTCTTTAACCACCACCATCTCCTTTCTTTTAGTTGTAATGGCTGTTAGAAGAACTACTATACTACCAAACCTCTTATACTAAAATTGTCATCATTCATCTTCTGACATTTATCTCTACCTGTCCTTTAAGGTAGTCTCTTTTTCTATCTTATGCTGAATGCATGAGTACTGTGCTATGTGTTCAGCACCTTTGACCTGATAGAGACTTGTCAAGTTATGAGCCTTGTAAGGAGACAGCCTATAGTAGCTTAGATAACCTGGTATGGGTAAGCATTACCCAGCTCACCCTCGGATCCTCAGAATCCACTATTAATAGTTCTCTTCCTTCTTGTTCTCATTGCCATGGTATGTACTACATAGCCTTATTAGGTAGTGTAGTTATTAGTGTCTTGATTTGTGTTTCCGTAGCGACCAGCACACAGACTGTAAGGGCAACTGGACACAAGACTCCAGGAGAATCCTTAGTTAATATTACAGTTAGTAGTTATGATACAACTCACCTCCAGGAGAATCCTCAGAGATTAGGATAAGGCTCCTGGAGGGATGTTCTACACTATATACCGGTTCTGCATTCAGGGTCCCTGTGATCGGAGCTAAACTAGTGTGTTTAAGTATCACTAGTAAACAAGCTAGGGTAGCTCCAGAGTGTTGTCATGCTGTTTAGGGGTGGAGATGGAGATGTCCCCTTACATTCACCCCCCCTTCAAGATTGCTACGTCTCGGAGCAATGGACTCGGAATGAAAAATGTTGTCAAACTCCGTGCGTCGGACGTGTCTCGGAGCTCCAGGGTGTTTGCGATGGAACTCCGCTGTGAGTTCTGGTGCAAAGACTTCAGAAGCGGACTCCCAGGAGTTGTGTTCGTGGCCATATCCTTTCCACTTGATGAGGTACTGAAATCTTCTCTGATGCCAACGACTGTCGAGTATTTCCTCCACCTCCCACTCTGCTTCTCCATTAATGACTATGGGTGGTGGGTGGTCCTCCGTTTTGCGTCCCGTAATCGGGTTGTCTGGAGCTGGAGTGAGTTTCACTACGTTGAACACTGGATGGAGTTGCTTCATCTGGTACGGTAGCTTTAGGCGATAGGCCATAGGTCCGATCCTTCATTCCACTACAAAAGGGCCGAGCTGTCGATGCGAGAGTTTCTGCGAAGGGCACGTGGTTTGGATATCCGATGCGTCGAGGAAGACTTTGTCGTCTGGGTTGAACACCAGAGCTGGAGTTCTGCATTGGTTGTAGTACCTCTTCATGTCTTCTTGCGCTTTGCGGATCGTGGACTTCGCTTCTTTGATCGCCATTCTCATCCTTTCCATAAACTCGTTTACCGTCTCTAGATCGGAGTGATTCTGTCGGGGTTCAAAGCCCATGCAAGGGATACATCCAGTGTCAAGCAGGAACGGAGGTTGTTGGGTAGCGGAGTGGACATGGTTGTTGTGCTGGAACTCCGCCATGGGTAAGAGGTCGTACTAGTTGTCTTGCCGCTCGTTTACAAATAGCCGGAGGTGCTGGTCCAACTCCTAGTTGACGTGTTCCGTCTGTCCGTCGGTTTGGGGGTGCCAGGCTGTAGAAGACGCCAACTTTATTCCTAGTAGTCGGTAAAGCTCTCTGGTGAAACGAGCGATGAACTGAGGTCCTCGGTCTAAGACTACGCATTTCGGAAGACCGTGGAGTTTCCAGACTTGATGTAGAAAAAGCCGGGCTGCTCCTTCCGCTGTCACTGTCGTGTGCGTCAGAATGAAGTGTGCCCATTTCGACACTGAGTCCACTACTGTCATCACTGCGTCGTGTCCGGAAGAGAGGGGGAGTTCCACAACGAAGTCCACACTGAGCGTGTCCCATTGCGAGTTCAGGATCCAGAGAGGGTGCAGTTTGCCTACCAGAGCCTGCCTTATCGGTTTTGTTCTAAGGCAGAGGTCACAGGTGCTGATGTATTGTCCGATATACCTAGATATTTGGGGCCACCAGTAGTTCCTAGATACCAACTCTAGTGTTTTCCAGCGTTCGGGGTGTCCGGCAATCTTCGTATCGTGGCACAGTGAGACTACCCGTCTTCGTAGGTCCGAATTCCGGGGAACGTAGATTTTGCCTCTGAATCGGAGTACTCCGTCTTCTTCCGACCACTCCGCAGAGCGGACCATCTTACTTGATGCTTGCCGGAATTCTCTTGCTGCCTTTGCTACGGGCTCTTCCTGCTTGCCTCTCTGGTTCCCTTGATGAATTTCTCTAAGCATGTCTCGCTCCGGTCCTTCTAGGTGAAGTCTTTCAAGGGCCCGGACTGCTATGAGTTCCGGTCGTAGGAGGATCACGTCTTCATTGTCGAAGGCTCCTTTGCCATAGTCCGGTCTCTGCGATAGGGCGTCTGGCTTCCCCATGGAGCGTCCTGGGCGATGAACCAGCTTGAAGTTGAAGCGAGCTAAGTACAGAGACCACCAGGCTTGGCAACGGTTGAGTTTCTTAGCCGTCATGAAGTACTCCAGGTTCTTGTGGTCCGTCCAGATTTCCACTGGGTGGCGAGCTCCTTCCAGAAAGTGCCTCCACTTTTCCAATGCCCGGATGATAGCGAACATCTCTTTGTCATGGATCTCGTAGTTCCGTTCCACCAGAGACAGGGATTTGCTATAGAAAGCCACTAGGTGCCATTTTTCTTCTCCGGGTAGTTGCTGAGAGAGGACAGCTCCGGAGGCAAAATCTGAACTGTCAGCCTCGATGCAAAAGGGTTCCGAGTCCTGGGGTGACGCTAGGGTTGGAGCAGTAGTCACTGCCATCTTGAGACGTTCGAAGGCTTCCTGTTCCTTGGTACCCCAGTTCCAGGCCTGGTCAGAGCAAGTGAGGTCGAAGAGGGGTCGAGCTATAGTCGAGAAGTCTTGACTGAAGCGACGGTAGAAGTTGACGAAACCTATGAAAGCTTGTACATCAGTCCGGTTCTCCAGAACGGACCACTCACGGACTCCGGCGACCTTAACAGGGTCCATTGCAACCTTGTTCTCTGAGATAACCAGTCCTAGATATTCAATCTGCTTCTGGTGGAATTCGCACTTCTCCAGACGGAGGAATAATTTATGTTCTGTCAGTATCTCCAAGACTCTCTGGACCACTCATTCATGCTCCTCTTCCGTCTTTGTAAAGATCAAAATGTCGTCCAAGTACACTACAACAATCCCTTCCGCTATGACGGTTCTGAAGACGTCGTTCATCATAGTTTGGAAGGTGGTAGGGCTATTGGTCATCCCGAAAAACATTACGAGGGGTTCAAAGAGGCCACGGTTAGTGCAGAAGGCTGCTTTCCATTCATCTCCAGGCTTGATACATACATTATTGAAACCCCAGCGGATGTCCAGTTTTGTGAAGTATCAGGCTCCGCGGAGTTGAGAGACGAGTTCGGAGATGAGAGGGAGCAGATATCTGTTCTGGGCAGTGAATCAACTTGAAGTCAAAGCGGGCTAAGTACAGAGACCAGCGAGCCTGGCAACGTATTACAAAAGGTCACTTACTTGTTTTGTGATGAACTGGATATAGATTCAAGAGCTTATGAGCAGAGTTAGGCAAGCAACAAAAGATATTGTTAAGTCTGAGGTCTAATCCTCAGACAGAGAGTCCTTATATACAGAATTGTGATGGTCTGTGCACTAGGACAGATCATCACATGCTACTACCTATTGTTCTACATATGGTAGTGCCTTTG
>Ga0153958_1000287_pt1 | contig 12205 bp, 5 predicted proteins | sample TSFL042MetaG_FD_104719 | JGI IMG/M metagenome (GOLD analysis project Ga0153958, IMG submission 104719) | Attine ant fungus gardens microbial communities from Florida, USA - TSFL042 MetaG | ecosystem: Host-associated > Fungi > Mycelium > Unclassified | place: USA: Florida, Wekiwa Springs... | reverse complement strand
TTATTTAAGAGGCCAAAAAGTTTCTTTTATTTCTTTTAGAGCAGCAGAGACACGGGGTCGACTTTAGGCGGCCCATCCACGGTCCTTTAATCTTTCTTCCTCAGCAACTAAATAGAATTTAATCTTTCTTCACATTCCAATTTATATAAAAAATTAAGCACCAGATAGTAATATAAAACTTGAAGTAACTTAAATTAAGTAAAACATATGAGATATTGCAAATAGATCAATAAAACCATAATCTAATAAATTAATAAAACAAATTAAAATCAATCTAATTGGGTTTTACAACTGTAGCAATTGAGTAAAAAATAATTAAACTACGTAAAGTATCGTAAATAAATAAAAATAAATAAATTACTAATAAATATTAATAGAATAATCGGAATATAACATTATCAATTCAAAATAAACAATAAAGTAAACTAAAATCAAATATATAAATTAACGTAAAGTGTAACAATAGCTCATTACTAAAATACTCTAAAACAAAAGTAATTATTAAATATAATTAATATACGTATAATCTAAATAAAATTTAAATGAAAACCAATAAATTTCAATAATTATAAAATAATACCTATAGCTATTCTATTACAAAATGTGTCCAAAGCATAAAAGAAATAAAACAAATGGTTAATTAAAGTTAACAATCAAAAATAGCTAGTCCACACAAGAAAAAAGAATGCTGAATAAAAATAATCTATCAATATATATAACATAGTTCCGTATAAACAAAAGTTCTTAAGTCCTTTTAATAAAAATTTAGTTCAACAAATAGACGTAGATGGTAAACAAATAGAATACAAGTATTGGTATTGATATGGCCATACCATCCTTATAGTTAAGTAACTTAAATACAAAACATTACCTTTTAACAATATCAGACAAAATCTGCTAACAATGTTAAGATCTAGGTTTTAAGAATTAGACTTATTGATAATTATTCGTTTATATTTAATAAATATTCGACAAGAAGAACTTATCTTAGAATTTGATAATTATGGTAGCAATACAAAAGCCAGCCAATGCTATACAAGTATTAATCAATAACCTAATTTAGAATTAGTAATATATAATTGGGTTAGTTAAATCAATTAACTATTAAATAGTATTTAAATTAACTCTAGTGATGGTTAGTAACTGGTGTTACATTTTCGTATAAGTACATACATACATTTGTACATTTTTATAGTATGTTGTACTTGTAAATCTAGCTATGGTCCTTTATTACTTAATTTTAATCTTTTATTTTTATGAGGAGATAACCAATGACCTCTTTCTTTTATAAACTGTTATATGGCTGGTTTAATATAGTTGATAACTATTGTTTTACTACTAGCTTTTACGATTAAATAATCAGCATACCTAAAATAGTTTACTCCTAGTATAATTCTGTTACTTTATAAGTAGCCTTTACACTAATAACTATGTCCTTATTAGATACTCGGAATGAGGTATATACCTGTTACTCTAGTCTGTTTAGCGTCATGTTAACTATCGTAGTGATTCCACCTTGTGGTGTTCCTGATACAGGGTCAATTGTTTTAATTTCATCTATAAAATAGGCGGTTAAGCAGGTTTTCACAACTAAATTTAGTTAAAAAAAACATTTACCATTATCCAGTCATGATTGATATTATCAAAGAAACCTTTAATGTCATAAACAGCATATAAAATATACTTGTCCTTCGCTGCTATAGAGTGCTACCTGCAACTATGTTTTTATTTTTAGTTTTAGCTAATATACCTTTCTTAAATTGGAATTAATTTCACAGGGTACAGAGACATCAGGTTAGCTTTAACAGCACCGATCGCCATTTTACAATATATGTAAGGTCGGAAACCATAATTATTGGGGTTCGCTAGTTAATTCAACTAGAGGTAGTAAAACTAGAATCATTAGTGTTTGCACCCTTTGGTCTATCTTTTAAAAAGGAATACCAACGGTAAATTTTCGTGTTTAGATATCTATACTTTTTTATAGCTTGAGGTTTGTAAATATTAGTATTTTTCAATGTATCTCTTACAAATTCACTTACATCAACCATAATTCGGCCAACATTATAGTTTAATGTCATTTTATCAATCCCGGGTGTTTTTGATCCTGCTTTTCTTATCAGAAGGTAAAGGGATTGTACTCTAAAGTCCCCGGATTTAGATAACAATGTCTTAAATTCATGAACTTTTTAGATATTATCCCTTCTAACTCGGCTAATTTAGATAGCTTACATTGTTTAGCTTTAACTATATTATAAATCTCATTAAATTCCCGTATTTTAAGTAAATCGAATCAGGGTTTATTCCTATCTAGTATTTTACTATAGTTCTAGTAATAGTGTCTCACCAATCTGGTTCCGTTCGTTAAACCTGAATAAGGCTTACTGAATTCAGCAGTCTAATATCTGTTTTATTAGCCCAAATCGCAGTTTGGTATCCTTCGTGTTACCGCTTGCCTTTTCTTTTTCACCTGTCTTGCCCCTGTCTTTATTAATAATATTATTACCAAAGGCTTGATTAAAGTTAGTCCAGCTGGACAACATCTTGTATTCCTATATTAACAGGGTTTTATAGAGAGAAGTAGACTTGTATAAAGGAACAACCTATAATAGGGGTGGTTTTCAGGCTTTAACCTTCACCTTTAATATAGAATGGCCGTCTTATCGATCTTCCCCTATAATAATAATAGAATAGTTATAGCGAGAATATAAGTTATAAACCCCCTTATCTAACAGTGTACCCTGTAAAACTTATAAAAATGCTGCGAACGCTTTATGATTTGAGCGAGCAACATTCCATAGAGTGGTTTAATGTTGACATGTGAACTGTCTTTTATACGAAGGTTAGCTTTCGCTAGACTAAATAAAATTTAGGGACAGGTATGGTAGTAATCGGTATAAACCACCTCCCAATTTCCCCATTTTAGCCTTTCGCGAATCAATAGCAGGATGGAATTTATAATAACCCAAAGCTTAAACCTGATCTTTTTTGTTTTTAACCAGTATTTCAACTGGTCATGATCAGTAAAATTTAATGAAATGTAACGTCCAATAGGGGTCTAAACCATCCACTCCATTTAGTTTTATGTGGCACACCAACAAGAGCTGAAGGTAATTTTCTTTACCAATAAATAATTATAGTGTCATATAGTAAATCTAATTCTATTTCTAGGTATTTTTACCTTTTATCTTTAGCTACCTATTTTGTTTTTTGTTTTTGTTTTTTCTAATAGATTTATATACTAATTTATTTTAAATATCCTTATTAATATTATTAATTAATTTATTATCAGGCCTTCATAGTATTGATTAGTATAATTCATAAAATTATGATTTTGATTTTAATAAAATTTATGATTTTAATCCTTGAAATAAGCATTGGCCCAATAAGTTAAGCCTACTTATATTATACCGTTTTCTTTTTAATAAATTATATCATTACGGTTTGCAAATATTAATATCATGACCCGGTTCCGTATAGGTATTTATGTAATATCCTAATACCTTCAACTGAATTTTAAAACAAATGAATATATATCACCAGTATAAAACTGCACTTTAAGTTGAATCATTATATATTGATTATCTAGTAAAATTGACAATACGGCATTCCAAATTTGACTTAAATTACTAGTAATAATTTGATTTGGGAATACTTGATCATATAAGTCTTGTGAATATTCTAGCCACTCATGTGTATAATTTTTGTTTTGTTTTTCGCATTATTTTTATAACTTTTTAATAGAAAATTAAAGATAATCAAAAATGAATAGGGGCCGGGGGATATAAACTTTAAGATTTAAGGATCGAATAAATAGGTTGGAATTTATAGCACAACTAGGTTTAATTTAAACCAGAAGACAAACTAATCCTATGGCAGTTAACTAAGGGTTATGAAAGTGGGATACATATCCTATCTGCCCGTAATTGTCGTAAGATAAGATTAACCTCTAGAATTAATAAACGTCGAGTAACTACTTAACGACCCCTACTTTTATCTTTAAATTTAAGCAAGGATACAAGGACAAATACCTCAGTTAAGGAAATTTGCATTAGTAGAATTAGCTCCGAATCACCCAATCTAAAAAAACCAAACAAACAAAAATAATTAAATATCGCACAGGTAGAAGCGAATTAGCGACCTCAAGTTAAAATCTAAGATTATTCGGGACTCCGTATAAAAATAATCGTCCACGCTAATAGAATGCCAACGCGCATACCTAAAAGGCAAGAAACCGCGGCGGAGTAAAATGACCCACAGGCTAAAACTTACCAACCTTGCATGTGAGAGGACTACTTTTAATTGAGTTCAACAAGCGTTAAATATAACCTATGCGACAAAAGGCAAGGCGTCCACAATTAATAACTCAACGATTCCTGTGGCCAGACTGTAGAGTCTATATGACCTGGAAGTATGTTTTAATAGGCAACTTAGAAAAAAATGTCTGAGAGAAGTACAACTAAATTTAGGCTGAACCAAACTTCGATCGATAACTGTTCACCTACTATCCCTCACGCAGGTACAGTAAAAAAAAAATAAACCAAAGAAACAGAAGAGACTAAAAAGTTAGCGTCAACGTTAAGCGACCTGTGTTAAGATAAAAAAAGGGCATTAGGAAAAACAATAAGCCTCAATATTACTTAACATATGCAGTAAAGATGATTATATCTATAATCGTAGAGCTATGTATTGAACGGACGAATAAGACTTTTTAGATTTGGGAAGTATTCTAATAATGAAAGGTAAAATTCGTTATACAGAACAATATAACCTCGGTTCCTCATAGTTTGTGATATAGCAAAATGATCCCAACATGTTTGATTTAATAAAACTAGTAATATTGTTAAGAAATTAACTAAAGGTTTTATAACTGGTGTTACTATTGGAAAATACTACTTTTTATGTTATAAATTCTGTAGAAAAGAACAAGAGAAAAAGATCCAAATAAAGGTAAACATTCATAATACCGATCCGGAGCTGATCATCATAATAATTAAGGTGAAAATAGTCATCATTAAGTTAATACTAACAATGATAATAATAAATTTTGTAAGCCGCAAGTAACAGTTAATATAGATAAATATATAATATAAGATTTGTAATTTAATTAATTCGGTTTTGTATTTGTATTTGTATTAATATAACATTATTAGCTTCGCTCAAATTTAAAAAATATAATCAAGGTTTACTAACATAAATTAAGTGTTTCTAATTTAATATAGTATTGTTAGTTTTTTATGTGCTATTATTTAAATAGAAGATTTTTAATATCTAATTATGAATATAAATTCTTCTAAATCTCGAGTAAGCGCAAGGCCCAAATAAAGAATTAAATTAAAATTTAAGATTATTCTTTTTATTAGTTTTTTTAAATTTTTTCTAATGGATTAGGTATTTGCTGTTTTCTAAGTTAATTTAAAATTTTGTATTTTGTATTACTGAATTAATAGAAGGAATTTGAATTATTTCATCATTGATTTTTACTTTTAAGTTACTTTCATTTTAATCAAAGGATACTGCATCTGCACCATAAGATTTAATAATAGCATCAAAATCAAGTAAGTATTTTTTTATATGAATAAATATTACAATAAGCAATTTTTTATTAATCCAGTTAAAAGATTAACTTTATTACAGGGAACTGAAAAGCAATCATGAATTGAATAGAAAGATAGATTCTCTAATTCTTTAAATTTTTAACGATAAATAAGCTTGCACCATCAAGAGAGTGTTTAATATTAGGCATAAGAGTGTTTGCTTATTAATGGGCTTTTTAATTAAAAGGTTTAAGATATTTTTAGTGTATGAGAAGGCTTTAACTTTCATAATTTATTTTCCGAAAATTTGTTGGTTAATGACTAAACAAGTTGGTAAATACCAAGGGATAGCTATTTTTAATTTATTTGAAACATTAGCTACACCTTTCCACGAAAATATTACGATAAAGCAGACAATTTAGGATAATCTAAAAATATTGAAATAGTTAAAGCTTTTCTTAGTTTTTATTACTTAAAGAGGACTCATTTTATTGGCTTTGGGCTTTCATTTCATATGTGTAAAAATCTTTTGTTATCTGTCCCCTTTTTGTTTAATTCTAAATCATTAAGTTAGGATTTTTCTTTTGATCCTTTAAGATACTCGATAATAAAAGAAGCAGAGGCATTATAAGGTATAGCTATAACAGCTTGTTTAATTAAACATCGGAAAATATCTAAATTAGGTAAATTTTTCATAACTTTCTTGATCTTCTGCACTTATTTTAACTAGTTTAAATTCTTCTAATTTATCAAAAAAAATAATTTGTAACTAACTAGTTTAAACCAATAAAGGCTTACAAATCTTTAGGCCTCATTTTAGATTAATTTAATTTTAGCTCTGTAGCTAATGAAAGATCATCAAATAATAAACTGAATTGCTGAAAACCATTACAACAGGCTTAAAGATGGCTAGGTAAATTATTTACTGTTATTTTTAATGCTTCAACATACTTTTGTTTTCAATAAAGGTTTGTTCTCACCTTTTGTTTTAATAAAATACCATTATCGAAATTGATAATATCTTCTAAATTAGGTTAAACCCTGGCTATTCTATATATTTAAGATTTTTCATAGATTTTTAAATAAAACAGTTAGCACCAAATATTTTTAAGTAGTTAATAGCATCTATAGCATCTTCTTATGTTATTTGTTTTATCCTTTACTAAATTCTATTAAACCTTTAGATAGTTATATACCTTGATAATTTAAGTATTATGTAATACAGTATAATATTCCTCTATAATCTAAAATAACAGGGAAATAAATTGAACCTACATCACTAAATATAGATGCCAATCCTAGATTGTTCACTTATAAGTTTACTATTAATTGATGCAAGTTATCTAGGTTATTTAAGACTATGTTTATATTTTGGATAAACGATGATTATATTTGTAAAAAGCCATTTTTATCGTTGTTGATTAAAATCCATAACCTTTTGCAGCCGAGGGTTTACATTTTTTGTTTTTAATTCTCATTTTCTCTTAAGAGGATACTTTCTAACTTAGTTCCCAATTAGATAATATTATTTATTAGCTATACTATTCTCCGTTTAATAAATATACTCCAAATTTTAAATATTTATTTATCTTGATATTGTTTAGATGGACTTAACTTATAAAGTATATTAGCTAAACCATGAATATTGAAAGAAATTTTTAATAGAGGCATCAAATTAACCAATAATTATTTTCTCTAGCTAAAACTTTATCATCAACTTTAAGAAGTTTAAATTCTGTCATAATATTAAATGATTTTCAAATCGTAATTGGGTATTTGCTATTTGATAAATTAATTCATAATTTTCTTCTTTACATTTAATGTAAGTTATATTAAGATTAGATTGTTTTTCTTTTTAAATAGGCCAAGTATATATTTGATTGAATATAGGTTAACTTCACATTGATACCTTTGATTTTTAATAGATGGTTATTATAAATAATATTTATTATTCTTCCTTACATTCTCTGTAAATTTGTTACTTGTTTTACATATTATTAGATAATTTAATTTAGATAAATCTTTGTCTTTTGTTAATAACCTTATTTTCGCCATACTCATTTTATTCCCCTTGTTAATATGATTATCATTATCCTGATGCTTATTAACTTGACTAGAGAATTTAATTTTAGTCTTTTCTATTGCTTGTTTTGTAATAATTGTTCCTATTTGTTTACTTGACGCATTGTTATGTTTGATATTTAATAGTAATTTTGTTTAAAATTAGGACTATATAAATCAGAAGCTATACTTGTATTAGTTAATTTCCCAGTACTCCACATATAGTGGGTTTATTTTCTTATAACCCGGATAAGGAGTTATTTAACCTTTTTTCTTTATGATAAATAATAAATATAAACTATTATTTTTAAGAAAATTATACACATTAACAAAACTATCTATATTTAATAGTAAAATATTTAAATAGTAAATATTCATTGTTTTTATGAATAATAAAATTATAATTAATACTAATAATATATATGGAATCTGTTTATTATATTTATCCAACATATTTGATAATTGTACTTGCTTTTCAATAAGTTCATTATTTTTGTAAATATAACTAATAAAATTTAAAATTAAAGTTTTTATCATAGAATTAAAATATAGTCTTAATATTATAAAGAATATACTAGTAATTAAAATGAATTCTATACCATTTAATGATAATATACCGTTAAGTACAGTCAATAAAGGTATTTCTAGTTCAAACGAAGATCCTTTAATAATATCTCCTGAAACAGATGACGGTTCTGTACTTTCAACCAGATTATTAGAAATATTAGGATTAGTAGATTTAGTAGAATTAATAGTATTAGTTGTTCCACATTCATTTGATATAGCTTCAACCTTTTTATTATCAATTAAATCATCTAAATTTTTATTTGTACTAGTAGCTCTTGAAACATTTTGAGCAATAGCAACTGCACTTCCTCCAGCTAGACCACCTAAAATAACAGCTCCTGCTGCTTGTATAATATTTTTAGGATGACTGGCTTTAACAACCATTTCTGCTCCTTTTAGAGCACCGGCAGCTATAGATGCATCTCTGAAATTTTGGTTATTATCTATCTTTTTACTATTCTTCTCTTTATTAGAATCATCACTATCTTCAAAATCAGATCCATCGCCATCACAATATATTGTACTAATTATAGGAATTTCAAAATAATAAAATAAACCAATCGTTGTTAATATTACTAATAATGAGTAAACAACTTTTTGTAGTAAGATACTAAATTTTAAATTAGTAAATTTACCTTCACCAATAAAGCATTCTGTACTTAATATGTTAAATAATACTACTAAGTATAGAAATTTTGTAGAAATATTAAAATATTGAAAAATTACAGAAAGAATAAAAATTAATATAATATATTTATTATTAATAATTATACTATTTACACAAGATGTAAATTTGTCATTTTGAAAAAAAATCATAAAAAAATAAAAATAAAAAAATAAAAAGAGCTAAAAAAAACCTAGTACTATCCAATTAAAAGCTAGTAGTAACTAGAGAGAGCAAAGCGTTATACTCTTAACCCGCACCTAATTAAAAAATTCATAAAACTTAAAAACCTCAGTCTCTCTATTAAAGTAACATTCAAAAAAAATAACCAACCTTTTGGGGATAGGATTGGAGGTAGGAGAAGAGGAATAGAGTAAAAACATTTATCAATATCACCTTGAATAACTCATGTAAAACCTGCACCTCTTAATTTAATTTCACTTAAAGCATCAAGGGTAGATTTTGTAGGTATAAACCCAAAAGAATGTTTACTGAATAAAGGTTCGTAGGCAGCTTCTAAGATAACTCCTATTGCTTTTTGTACTATTTTATGTGTGTCTCTAGGTGACGTTATACTGAGAGTACGTATTTTACCTTTTGCTATTGGTATTTCTTTAAATCTAGCTGGTGTAAATTGAAATTATATACTATGCAAACTTTTCGCTACTTTAATTAATCATTTTCCATTAAGGCCATCTAACTTGTAATTATCTATACCTTAGTCAAATTACCAGGCTTACTTGTATTATCTTCGTAGCATGCTATTAAAAAGTATGGATCTGATAATATCTTAATTAAATTATAATATTTTTTATTTTCGTTTTTATATTTCTTCATTCTTTGACTAATTTATGCAATTAGGTTCGTCTTAGTTTTACTATTGGTTTACGCTTATTAGGCTTATTTTCATCGCCAGCATTGATGTGATTAAATCACTATGATCCTTCTCGTCTTATTCATAATTTAAATCAGTTTCGATACTACGATCATTCCGACCCAATCGTACCAAGATTATTAAATGTATGCTCAGCGGTTACTTCCACTAGTTCCGTTTCGTCTATTTTTAATGTCCTTGTATCTTTAGAACCTTGCGTTATTAACATTATCCTGATTATAATTATATTTATATTCATAATTATGTTAACTACTGTATGGTAGTAGGTAATACTATTTTGTCAATATAATCATCGCGAGATATTTGAGTATAATTTACTATTAAGTTGCGGACAGATTCCGCTTAGAACAACAGGACTATCTTTTAATTTTCCCTTTAACGTTTTTCAAATTTCTTAACGTATTCTTGGTTAATTCCACAAATATTATCTATTATGTTTCACGGTAAACACTGTATAATCTCTTTCCATGTCGCTATCCATTTTCTGAGTTTATTAGACTTGCCTGAAACGTGACACTTAGTGGTAATTATAATGATGTATAAAACACCACTTACTAAAATAATTAGTATATTGTCCAAGATAATTATATTTCGACACACGGGTGCACTCTCTTTGAGATGTTATACATAAATAAATGCTAGATCAACATTACATGTATAGTGCATGGCTATAAACACTCCTGTTAGATTTTTAATTCCAAGACAACCACCAAGTAGTGATCCAAATTTTCAGATATAAGAAAGATTAGCAGGTTGTGGTGAATCAACCATATAACTATTAACAAGTCCAAGAATTGGTTGAGTTTTTATAAGTCGCAATTTAAATAAAAAGTTTTATTAATTTATAGTATTTTATTATTTTAACCATATTGTTTTAATAAGTAAAGTTATTACTAAGAGTTTTAATACCTTAGAACAGTATTTATCATATCCTATTTATCCAAAGGAGTTGAACCTTTATATCGCTTTAATCGGAAACACAATCTACCATTGAATTAAGGGCACTAAATTATAGTTTACCTATAAAAAGGTATTAATTGTATTAATATATTAAATAAAACTAACTTAATTTTTAATCATTTATTTATTTTTTAATAATACTCATACTCATACCTCATTGATTTATTTTAAGGAAAATAGAAATTAGTTATTATTGACTATCAACTCAAGATAGAAATTCTTATGAACTTACACATTCAATTGGTGCTGGTATGAAACCAGGATATACTCCACATATTTTCGATATTTGTACATAAAATACACCTTTTCGATCAATTAGAAATGATGCCTCATTTACCCCTCCAGTAATATAACCGCTTTTAATTTCCAAGTGAGGGAATAGCAAAGGAATGAATAACATCTGTAAAAATAAATCTAATATGTGTATCAATAGGTAGTACAATTCGATTATCTACATCAAGTAGTCGAACTTGACCTATTTCAAGATCTGATACAGGGATTATGTATGAATCGAACTCAATTGATTCTCCAACATCATTAATAAAATCGGAATATTCAACTGATCAATATCAGTTATGATCTATAACTTTAACAGTTAGTGAAGGTGATAAAATTTCGTCTATAAGATAAAGTAGTTTAAAACTAGGAAAAGCAATTGCAATTAGTACTAGTGCAGGTTTAATTGTTCATACTAGTTCAATTAGTGTACCATGATTAGCAAATTTATAAACAAATGCAGATTTTTTACTATTAAAATTTACAATAACAGATGAAAGAACTCATAGTACACCAAATAGAATAACTACTAAATAAAAATTTTAATCATGTAGTTGAACAATACCTTCATGTGTAGATGAAGCACTATAATTTTATTAATTTTATAGTTTATATTTAGCATTAGCATAAGCAGAATAAAAAACAGCAATATTATTTATGTTTATTACTTATTATTAATAAGATTTAAGTAATTTAATAAGAATTAAAGGAATCGAACCTTTATTATCGTTGTGTTAAATAGGTATTCTAACCGTTGAATTAAATCCTTTAAATTTTAGTTTCTTAATTTATTATTCTATTTTGTGCTATATTTTACAAAAGAAATAATTACTATTTAGTGTATATATACAAATATAACAACACACACAAATTCTATAATATAGAATAATTTATTCTAATACAATGCAATAGTTTAATATAGAATAACTAATACAATGCAATAGTTTAATATAGAATAATTAATACAATGAAATAGTTCAAAGGGAAATTAAAAATTAAATTATTGTAGATTAATTGCATCCTTAATGTAAGATGCTGTTTGTACTACAAATACATAACTTGTATTAAATAATACAGCTATTTTTTACAGTAGTAATACCAATAGTTACAATAGAGTAAATGGGAGTCTCGGTTGATTTCCTTTCCTTTCCCTACTGAAATGTTTTACTTCTGGAAGTCCTTAACTAATAAGGTTTACCTTAGGATCGCTTAAATAGTATATAAATTCTAACTTTTTAATTAGAT
>Ga0153958_1000286_pt1 | contig 12216 bp, 10 predicted proteins | sample TSFL042MetaG_FD_104719 | JGI IMG/M metagenome (GOLD analysis project Ga0153958, IMG submission 104719) | Attine ant fungus gardens microbial communities from Florida, USA - TSFL042 MetaG | ecosystem: Host-associated > Fungi > Mycelium > Unclassified | place: USA: Florida, Wekiwa Springs... | reverse complement strand
TGCCAATCATCCCAATCAATCTACAGATTCAGCGTCAAGTTGTATTATTGATAATGATGCAGGTACCTCATATCTATACCAGCTACTGTCAGTGATAATCTAAGGATTCAGGTGGCAGGAATATATGCCTGGTTTTTCCGTCAAACGTCACTTCTTCTGAAACTACCTCATAACCCCAGAATTCGTCTTCCATACGCTGCTCTACCTGAGGTTTTGGCGATGGCGAGTTTTGGAATAGCCTCTTCCAAAGTTCAGCCCTATCAGGGTATTTAGACCTGCACACATAGTTAGCTTTAATAAACATCATATCAAGGGTGAATTGAAATGACATAGAGAGTAATGTTCTGTTTTCTGTAAAGCGCACACTGAATTTTGCTCAACCAATGTCACATCACATCACACTAGTCACACTAGTATGTATGTGAGACCGAATGTGGGATGATGGTGCTGACTAACTGCTGACTAAATTTTCCTTAAGCATTCCCACACCCTCTCTTTTCACTCAAAAATGCAAATAAATTCAAAAATTCAAATAAATTAGGATAAATTGGAATAAAATTGGAACAGGCAGTGAGCAAAGCAAGCAGAGTGACCTGACTTACAATAGTACAAACTATCAGTGTAGGAAGAGAGCAGAGCAACCTGATGCACAATATTGCTTATTGTTACATGGACCATTGTTGGAAGGGAGCAAAGCAACCTGATAAACAATACTGTTCATTGTCATATGGACTGTTGTTGGAAAGGAGCTATCACAAAAGGTCACTTACTAATTTGTGATAGGTGATTTGATACTTAAATAGTTCAAAAAAGTAAAGTTTAGACAGTGACAAAAAAAGTTGTTAAGTCTGAGGTCTAATCCTCAGACAGGGTGTTAAGACTCTAGATCTTAGTTGAATATATGTTTCAACTAAAACCTATATCTAACACTTGATATCTTCACACTCCTTGTTAAAGGATCTGGTTAAGGTTTTTAGTGAAGTTATATTGGAGGAGAGATGTCAACAAGACTTTGAGTAGCACCCTTAAGGTTGTCCTAAGACAGATAAGAGTACCAATCCCTTGAAGTAATGAGAATACAGGGAGGAATATAGAAAGAGAGAACTTCCTGTTCCTTTCTCTTTCTGGTCTGTATTTATCCTAACTAGGTATTGTTACTTCATTACAATGTAGTAACACTAGTTGTAACTATGGGTGACTAGTTAAGTAACAGTCCAGTAACAAAATTAAAAGATGAGGCAACTCAGATGATACCTTTGGGTGATCAACTAGTATATTAAATACCTAAAAGATGAGACAACTACACAATAGTGGTAAGTGAAATAGTAAATGTCGGCTACAATGAGCTCATCTCAGATAACACCTTTGGGTGATCAACTGAGGGACATAGTTAGACTACTCAACTATTATAAAGAGATGTGTATGCCAAAAGTGTCCTAGTAATGTCTCAGTGTAACATGTCTTTGATGTGACTTAGTATCTCTGAAGAACAAGAGAGAAGAAACAAAACCCAAAGTATATAAGTCTACTTCAATACTCCCCCTGGACTGACGCACTCATAGTTCTTTGGTTGAGTCCCATTTAACATACAAATTTGCATAATGTGTCCCTTGGTAATGCCTTTATAAGGATGTCAGCCACATTTTCTGTTGTTGGTGTATATTGGAATATAACATTGCCCGATTTTGTGTATTCCTTAATAAAGTGATGCTGCACATCCATATGTTTTGTACGTTGGTGGTTCTTGTCATTTAAGCTATTGGAAATTGAGCTGCTGTTGTCTGCAAAAATTTTGAGTGGTCTTGTGACTGATAATCCTACTTCATTGAAGTACTTCAACAACTACAAGGCTTGTGTAGTTACCTTCGAAAACACCATGAACTCTACCTCTACTGTAGACAATGCTACTGTGTCTTGTCTTTTGCATTCCCAGGAAACTGACCTCCTAGCCACCATAAATATATTGCCTTTGGTAGATCGTCTGGTGTCTTTGCATTCAGCATAATCTGAATCAACATACCTACTGGGTTCAAGACTGCTGCCACCTTTGTATGTAATGCCATAGTCTATGGTACCTTTGATGTAAGCCATGACATATTTCAATGCATTCCAGTGTGTCAGCATCTAAAGTCCAATGACCGGAATTAAGCCAACTGTCTCTTTGTTCAGAGTTTGACAAAGAGAACTCGATAGAGTTCTCACTCATTTCTCTACTACTTATACACTTTACTACTGTGGCTATGCGCTTGCTCTCCCATGGTCCTCATGTTACTCTTGTCATGTGACACACTGTGACTGTGACCATCTGTGACCCTCCATCACACCAATTGTGACATTGTGACAAAGTCACGTGATACTTTCCTGCACTCCATCTTGTAGTTGTAAGTCCAATAAGAAAAGAAAAAGAAATATAAATAATGACTTAGCTGTTTTGCCAAGTCATAACACAGTAGGCCTTCCCTGGGTTGTGGGCAAAACAAGCTAGTTTGTTTACTGAGAAGGTGATGTTGGGTCTTATGGCAACCTGTAACTACATTAACGATCCTAAAGCTTCACGAAAGGGTATATTCTTCATCTTGTCTGCTTCATCTGGTGTAGAGGGACAATCCTCAGTTGAAATTACTAGGCCAGGGAGAAGAGGAGTCATTGTTGGTAAACAAAGATGCATATTAAACCATTTGAGGAGGCATTTGCAGTATGCCTGCTATGATAGAGTGACATCTCCTTTCTGGTTCCTATCTATGCACATACCAAGGATTAGTTTAGCTTTACCTAGATCCTTGATCTCATAGCTTGATCCCAGTTGTGATTTTGCTAGGTTTTCACCCTCAATGGTGGAAGAAGCACCTAGGATGTCATTAGTCCAGGTAGAAGTCAGTGTAAGCTCATCATTGTATACTCTTGATTGGATTTGAGAATCAGCACGTGATTTGTAATATCCGTTGTTACACTGCAAGCAAATTTTCCACAGAAGATAACATTTGATACACTTTATAACAACAAATTCTTGATTAGAGTTTGCTCTAGAACCCTTTCTATATCCTTAGAACGTACTACTATATAATAAAGACATTAAGCAAGGGAGAATCAAACCAGAGCTCATGTTGATACCTTGGAAGGCAAGCAGGGTGAGCTGGCATTAGGTTTAAGAAGAAAGTCATAGAAGGACTACGCTTTAGATCCATTATGGGATGGCACTAACTTAGGGATATGGTAGACTAGGACTCTAGAACTGATAGTGTTCAGACAGCGGACTTAGATAAATAGACTCTGATTGCAATTAAGCATTGATGGCATCAGATAAATTATATTTAGATAAATGAGCCCTAGGACATAACTTGGAGATACTAGACATTGAGTGGAGCTTACTAACTACTTAATAGGTAACCAAAGAGGGCCCTCTTACAAAGCAACATCAAAGGGAGTGATGGGAGATCAGGAAGAATATTCTAGAGAGAAGCAACGATGAAGACGCATTATCTTTGATAGGAAGAATTTGATGAAGAAGATACATCACCACAAGGACGCGTCATCAGTGGGGATTTGGATGGACTTAGTGCGAGAAGAGACTAAGGGAACATCAAAAGTAGTAATAGTTTCCTTTTTATATTTTATTCCTTGAGTTTCAGGGCTTTGTAATCATTTTAATATAGTATCCGGTGTGCAATTGGATAGGAGAGAACCTCTTGACTTCTACCTCCATCTATACTGCCTCTGGAATCATAAATGCAAATCTATTGAGAGTAAGAAGACTGGGACTAGTGGGGCGTCTTGAGAAGAGCACAGAATATACCCAGAACTCGATCTAGGAAGAAGATGCAAATACAACTCAGGTAGGCTTTGGAGAGGACAACAGGCTGGGAAAGCTTGGCTAGGTGCACACTTGGATTGCATCATACCCATAAGGTTTGGTATTGGGGGTGTAGACAAGAGGGCAACTGAGTGTGGAGAGTCCATGAGTGATTAACTAACTGTATTTTCCAGAGGAGCTTTTGTCACAGTGTGTAAAGGTTGACACCTTAGGGAGGCTATGCAACAATGATCTAGAGAGATCTTACAATCCTTTCACAACCACCAACGTATATTTTATTGGAGCTATGTATAATCCTTATTTTCTAATTATTTATAAACCTTTATCTTTGATTATTTCCTCTCAGACCTTCAGCATGCATTTGGGAGCTGGCACAGCATGGTTTTGTTTGTCCTAGTATGTAATTCCCTTTTGTACCCTTTTACTATGGCCTTGGAAGGTTTTGTCTAAATTTTCTGCCTAGTCATAGGCTCCTTGCATTATTCCATAGAGAGTTTTATGTAGTTTCCAGACATATTCGTCTCCTCCTTCCTCAAATCCCATTGGCTTCTCCATATAAATGTCATAGGCATTGTCACTATTGAGAAATGTAGACACAAAGTCAATTTGCCAAAAGCAGAGCTGTCGAGATACTGCTATTGCACAAATAAGACAAACAGATTCAAGTCAAGTGACAGATGCATATGTTTCTTCATAATCTTCTCCTGTAACCTGGGTAAATCCCTTTGCTACAGTTCTGGCCTTCCGCCTCTTCAGTTCTCCATCATCTTTCTATTTTATTGCATAAACCTACTTTGATCCGACTATATTTCATCCCATTGGCCTCGGTACAATCTCATAGACATCCCTTGCTTTTAGTATCCCTATTTCTATAACCATTAGTTCCTACCATAGATCCAGTCTCCTCATTGCCTCTTTAAATGTTCTAGGGATCCAATTTTGCTCTCAATGTTATTTTCTATTGGCCTATTGAGGTATTTGAGGGACTTCTATAACTGAGTGCTTGGCTTTGTAGACCTCTGTGATCTCCTTAAGACAATGGGTAGATCTTTGGGAATTTCACTTAACTCTTCATCTGGTTTCTTTTCCCTGATAATAGCAGTATCATCATTACTATCCTTATGTAAGTCACAACTAGCCAGAGGTCTTGGGGCGATTCCCTGCATCAATGAAGGTATAGGTTCTGGACTCGCATTATTGTCAGAGCTAACAGTATTACTGTTGGGTCGGGGTTCATATATAAATGAGTCATTGTCATCATAAAACACAACTGGGGTTGGTTGCTTAGCCAGGTGAGTTATCCTCTCTTTGAATATAACATCTCATGATTTGAAAATGGCACCAGTGCTTTTGTCCAGGAGCTTATAACTATCATGTCCAAAGTATCCAAGCAAAGTAGTCTTAACAGATCTAGGATTTAATTTGGAGAGATTTAGGTCCAAAGAAATGTGAGCATAAGAGATGCAGCCAAAAGGTCATAGGTGTGATACATCTTGGTGTTGTCTAAATCACAGTTCAGCTGGGATTGTTTTTGGTTGTCAAGAGTTAGGTAATAGGTTCTGGATATAGACCACTGTCCATACAGCATCTGTTCAGTACTTTACAGATAGGCCAGATTCAGCCATGGTTGTCTGGGTTCCATTGAGTATAGTTCGCATTGAGCATTCTGCCATACCATTTTGTTGGTGTGTATATAGCATTGTGAATTCAAAATGCAAACCCTTCTTATCACGATAGTGTTTCCATATACTGTTGTACCATTCTCTTTCTATGTCTAACCGCACTCGTTTCAGCCTTTTTCCAGTCTGATGTTCTGCCTCAGTATGAAAACTCTTGAAAATGTTCAATGTGACTTCTGCTGACTTGGATTTCAGGAATGCGACTGTCTGATATAAAGAGAACCCATTCATAATAACTATGAAGTACAGTGCACCACTAGTAGATTGTACCTGACATGGCCCCCATATATCAATATGTACACATTCAAAGATTTCCTTTTCCCTTGACTTGTTATCGTTATATGGGTGTGCAGTATGTTTGCCATAGATGCAATCCTTGTATAATCCACTGATTGATGATTCTCCACAGACATTTAGTCCATCAACAAGGTTTTCTGTCATCATCTGATGGATTATTTCTACTCCAGCATGAGCCAAACATTTGTGCCATATGGCAAAGCTTGTGGGTTTTTGCTTTGATTGTGTGGTAAGAGCAATCGGTTGTGGTTTGTCCATTTCAACTACATACAGTCGACTGATATATGTTGCTGAGATTATGTCTGTTCCGTTTTGTGTTCTTATAAAGGCTTTGTTTCCCTTGAAGTTTGCCTCTGCTTCCTTAATGCTCAATTTGGACATTGAGATCAGGTTGGATCTGAACCCAGGTATATATAGGACATCATCAAAAGTGATTGTTCTCTTTACTCCACCAATGTTTGTCTAGAACTTGACATTCCCCTTTCCAATGACATTGAACATCAACCCTTTTTCAGTGGTCAGTCCAGGTAATGGTTTGTTGAAGGGAGTATAGGAAATAAATAGCAATAAGTCAGCAAAGTAATGGTCACTTACACCAGAGTCAAGAAGTGTAAGGATATTAGGTTTATTATTGGAGTTTGTATAGAACACTAATGGCCTTTCTGTAGATATACCCTTGAGACTTTCCACCTCCTTTGTTTTATATGTTTGTTGGTTGAGATCACTAGAACTGGAGGGTGGTTTGTCATTAGGTGTGCAGTCGTCATTAAGGGCTGAGGTAGCAGATACCTTGAACTCAGTATCTCCCATGGTTATATAGGCAAAAACTTGGTTGTTGTCTTTGCTAGTGGAGGTAGCATTTACAGTAAGTGGTGGTTTAGTACTTCCTTGGCATGTGTTTGCTGCTGATCCCTTGAATCCACCTTTTTTCCCAAAATCAGGGGGAAATTGACCTTCTTTTCCTCCACCTGGCTAGTAGTACACATTAATAGTATACCTGTGACAATTGCAGTTTGGGTTGGTACAGACTAGGAGACTCTGATCCTTTTTTATGTAAGTATTAGTCTGGAGTGCCATAATAGAACAAGATGAGGATTTGGGATAGTCATCTTTGGTGCAGAGCTACCACACATTGAGCTATTGAATAGCTTCAGACAGAGGCATATTGTTGTAGAGTAATGCTACTGCAGGGTTCTAGGACTTTGGGAGTGAGTTAAGCAAAATGGTTTTAAAGCTAGTATCTGATATCACAATTCCCATAGTGCGTACTTTGGATAATTTGTTGCACATGATAGACAAATGAGTAGGGAAGTCGTCGTTGTCAGCAAATTTTAAGGTTCTGAGTTCATTGTCTGCATTTATTCTTGTCATTTCTAAGTAGATTTTATAGTTGTCTTTGGCTGACTTCCAGATACTCGCTGCCATTCCAGTGGTGTTAATCCCTAGGCCATCAGTGTCCTTGATATTGAAAGTGAGTAAAGTTTTTGTCTATGCGTCTCGGGTCTCCTACTCATCCAAAGACGGTTTCTTAGAATTCCATGAAGTCTCTGCTATAGCAGTCCTATCCTTGGGTTTGGCAGTTGGAGTGTTAGACCTAGTAATTGTCCCATCAAGGTATCCATGAACTCCCCTCATTTGGGCCATAGTCCTCATAGTATTACTCTATCATATCCAGTTCAACCCATTAAATTTGTTTGATTTATTTAGCTACAGTGGCATAGGTCCTAATGTGTTTGCTATTATAGTAATATGAAAGTGTGTGTGAGGTGCGTGTGGTGTAGTCTGTTTTGGATGTTTAAGGGCATGGGCTCATAACCTAAAAGATAAGGCAACTCAGATAACACCTTTGGGTGATCAACTAGTATATTAAATACCTGAAAGATGAGACAACTACACAATAGTGGTAAGTGAAATAGTAAATATTAGCTATAATGAGCTCACCTCAGATAACACCTTTGGGTGATCAACTAAGGAACATAGTTAGACTACTCAACTATTATAAAGAGATGTGCATGCCAAAAGTGTCCTAGTAATGTCTCAGTGTAACATGTCTCTGATGTGACTTAGTATCTCTAAAGAACAAGAGAGAAAAAACGAAACCTGAAGTATATAAGTCCACTTCAACAAAAAGCAATGAAGGTGACAAGTTGAGTTAGTGTCTAATAATGGGTTAGTCCAATGTTATTCCAATTAGCACAAGTCCAAAAATAGAAGAAGGAAATAGTCCAAGATTTCTCTGAAGAGTCCTGTCTATACTATGAGTCTATTGTCTCTTAGAGTTCTCAGACATCCAGTGCATTTTACTGCATAGTAATGTCCTTGTCTAGTATTGCCAACATCTTGTCTATTAACTACTCATTATCAGACCATGGCTGATAATAGTTGTAGTCCCACTTGATGTTTATAACACAGGGGGTCCTTATATACAGAATTGTGATGGTCTGTGCACTAGGACAGATTATCACATGCTACTACCTATTGTTCTACATATAGTAGTACCTTTGTACTTAATATAGTGATAACTTAACCTTATGGAGGCTGTCTTTTGTTCTAAGAAAAGGACAGATGACTATCTATGGGTAATTAGTAAAGTCCATGTGCAAACATTGAGGCCTTTATATCTCCACTAATATTAATTGCCTTGAGGTTGTTCTAGGCTCATTCTGAGCATTATGAGACAGGCTTCTGCTAAGCCTAGAACCAAAGCATTGATTGTGGCAGTTTCCAAGATATTAGCAATTTAATAAATGGTAACATAGTGGTTACCTGTTGATCTGCTTATTGAAGTATGGACTGACACTATCTGTATTTTCCACATGGAGTTGATCTTTTTCACTCCTTCTGCATCTAATGATGTCAACATAATTCTTTCTTTCATTCTACCCTGTAGCAACCAGGCAACCAGAGTAGAACCAATACATCCATATAAACTTAGACTTCACTTAGCAACTCCCTCAGTCGTCTACCTTCATAGGTGACTCCTGAGGTGAGATCATCTTACTTATGTTTCATACTTGAATTAACTATCTCTCTGTAGATATTTTACTTAATAGGTTATTGGCCCCTGCATCCCTAGCGCAGAACATCACAATGTCATCTATAGGATCAACCCCAATATTTGCAGAAAATGACAAATTTGATGGAATGAACTGGGCTTCATAGCGAAGGCTTATCCGTCTTGCTATGAACCAAAGAGGTACAATGGAATACCTAGAAGGATCTATAAAACAACCTGTCATGACAAGTAATACAAGCACTCCAGGTAAAGCAACTACATTACCAGCTCCAGCAACTCCTACTAAGACTTCTTGGAGCTCCACATCATCATCTCTTGAAGAGTGGACTAACTGTGATGCATGGACAATGGAACTTCTCCTCTTTAACACTAAAGACGCAGTAGGAAGAGGAATTAACATTGATGGGACTGCAGCAGAGGCCTGGCAGTCATACATTGACATCTATGAGAATGCTTCAGCTATGGCTCAACAAAACGCTGTGCAAGACTTACGCAATATACTTTACACTGATCACACTGACTTTGACCTCTTCATAACTACATTACAAAAGAAATTCTCAAATGTTAATGCCCTGGGAGAAAAATTAACTGATGAAGACTTCAAACTTATTATTCTGAATGCATTACCTCAATCCTGGGACTCGGTGGTTGCTGGTCTTTATGGAAACATGAACTCAGCAGAAACTATATCACAACTCCAATCCTGGTATGCTAGGATTAGCCGAAATCAGCCCCCAAAAATAGGCCAAAATAGTATAGCACTTTATACTACAACCCCAAAACAAAGAACAAATTCTTAGCTTATTTGCACCAACCCGAACTACAAACATTGTAGCCACACAATTAAAGTATGCTACTGGCCAGGAAGAGGGAAGAAAGGTCAATTTCCTCCAGGTTTTGGAAAAAGAGGAGGCGCTAGAGATACTGTAGTTGGTACTAGACAAGGATCATCACACCAAATACCTACTGCAAATGTTGGCAAGGCAGAAGAAGAGGATAAACAAACCTTTGCTTTCATGACAATGGGAAACTCCGACATCAAGGTACAACTTCCTCTACCCCCTGAAATTGCAATGAGCTCTGACTCTCATAAATCCTATAGTTGTAACAAAACTACCAACCAGGATCAGAGATCAAAGGGAGTGCAAGTAGGTAACGACCAGACTAGTGGAGACCCTGTCATATTTCATACCAAAACAGAAAGTAGACTCACTTTAATTGACTCCAGCACGAGCAATCACTGTTTCATTAATAAATCAATGTTTTCCTCATATACACCACTCGTAAACCCATCACAAGGGCTCTCTGCAGGTGAAGGATCAGTCTTCAGCATCATAGGCAAAGGAAATGTCAAGTTCTAGACTTACATTAATGGAAGAGTCAGAAACATCATTCTTGAAGATGTCCTTCATACCCCTGAACTAAGATCTAACCTAATATCAGTGCCAAAACTCGAAATGAAAGGCACTGCAGTAACCTTCAAGGATGGAAAAGCTATTGTTGAACTAGCAGATGGCTCAAGAGTCTTATCAGTGGTCAAGTCTGGCAGTATGTATATAGTCAAAATTGTTCAATTGTCACTAGAAGCTTTCATAGCGCAATCAAACTGAAAGCCTACTAGTTTTGACACATGGTATTGATGTCTTGCCTACACTGGAGCAGATACTGTTCATGAAATGATATCAAAACAACTTGTTGATGGACTTCACATTGATGGGGATCTGAGCATAAGAGGCCAATGTGAAGACTGTATTTATGGAAAACATACCTCTCGACCTTATAATGAAAATGTCGCCAAGGAAAATGATGTGCTAGAATAAGTACATATAGACATATGAGGACCTGCACAAACTCAATCAGCTGGTGGATCACGATATTTTATGATGATGATAGATGGCTTTTCATCATACAGAACCATCACATTGAAGGTTTTCAAGTCATATCAAACAGAAGCAGAGCATCAAACAGGTAAAAGAATAAGACAACTACGACTTGATATGGGACAAGAGTGGTTCAACACAGCCTGGGAACAATATAGGAAGGATCAGGGCTTAGTCTTCTAATTGACCATGCCATATGCTCACCAACAGAATGGCACAGCTGAACGTAGTATGCGCACGATCCTCGATGCAATACACTCAGCAATGGTAGAGTCTGGAATGCCACTAAAATACTGGGCTGACATAGTATCAATGGTAGTATATACCCAAAATCTGATCCCATCGTCTAGGTGGCCTAGTACTATCCCTGCTGAACTCTGGTCTGGACGATAACAGGACATATCCCATCTATGACCATTTGGTACTACTGCTTATGCCCATATACCAGGTGACTTGAATCTGTCCAAACTTTTCCCTTGATCAGTTAAGGTTGCCTTGCTTGGCTATTTTGGACATGACGGTTATAAATTACTAGAGAAAAATACTGGTGCTATATTCAGATTTCGCGATGCTATTTTTGAAGAAGGAATTACCCACTATGCTAGACAACTAACTTCAATATCCTTCACAGATGAAAACGACCCCTTCTCTTATAGACCAGGCAACCAGATACAAGTGATTGAGAAAGATAGAAATCATAGAATAGAAAGGGAACTCGAACAGGAACCAGTTGGGCCATCACTACAAGTAATTGCACCCCAACCATCAACCATTAGCAACCTACATGAAGATGAACACGAGAAGAATACAGACCTTACAACTCAAACTACCAATATACCGCTAACTGGACCACCAATAAATGAGTATGGATCATAACACGATGATGGGGAGGCATCACTGGCAACAAGGAGATCCTGGCATACTCCTAAACTATCGAATCGGCTTATAGAATCTCAAGAGTATCTCAGCCGGCCCCACACATTTTCTGTGGATACTGACATATGGATACCAAGGACATTCAATGAAGCCATGAGAAAACCTGAACTTTGGTGGGAGCTGATGGTTAAGGAGTTCGAAATACTAAAGGAGTGAGGTGTCACAAACTTCATTTGGTCATATCTCTACCAAATCTTCAACGATTCCCACGGTCTTAAAGCCAGCTTAAAGCCCTTAAAAAAACCTTTCGATCAATGCCAGTCACATCTCGAGGCGATCAATAATGGCTGAGATATTAAGCAGATCAACTGATAACTACCATGTTACCGTTTATTAAATTGCTAATATCTCGGAAACCGCTGTGATCAATGCTTCGGTTCTAGGCTCAGCTGAAGCCTTTCTCATAATGCTCAGAATGAGCCTAGAACGACCTCAAGGCAATTAATATTAGTGGATATGAAGACCTCAATGTTTACACATGGACTTCATTAATTACCCATAGATAGTCATCTGTCCTTTTCTTAGAACAAAGGACAGCCTCCATATGGTTAGGTTATCATTATTTTAGTACAAAGACACTACCATATGTAGAACAAT
>Ga0153958_1000285_pt1 | contig 12219 bp, 13 predicted proteins | sample TSFL042MetaG_FD_104719 | JGI IMG/M metagenome (GOLD analysis project Ga0153958, IMG submission 104719) | Attine ant fungus gardens microbial communities from Florida, USA - TSFL042 MetaG | ecosystem: Host-associated > Fungi > Mycelium > Unclassified | place: USA: Florida, Wekiwa Springs... | reverse complement strand
TAGAGCGCAGCTCCCAAGACTCAGTACAAACTGTTAGGGCACTAAGATCACTCAGAGGCGATAGACCCTTAAGCTAATGGAGAGATCCTGAAGCTAGTGTGAGATTCAACTGAGGTATATCTATAACAGAAGACCAGTATTTATACTACTAGACAGTCTAGGCACTGTTCTCATAGTACCTGACATATATTCCCACAGAGTCCAATATTAGATTTACAGGTTCACACAGTATGACACAGAAGGGAAGGGAGGCAGACAGTGGGAAGGCGATCGGAGAGACGACGGCTCTTAGGTAGGAACCTACTCACGTCACTAAGCCCAACCCTAGAGTAGTTCCCTTACATCACCCCCTCTTCTAGATCAACGTCCCGGTGATCCAGCTTCTTAGTGAGTAGCCCAATACAGTCGCCAACCTTCATGAGTCCGGATTACCTGACCTTGTTGATAGTATTGCCAGGTGAAGTCACATCTCTCAGATGGTAAGTAACCGCGAGGGTCTGTCCCGATGAGCGTCAGTATTTGGTTGACTTCCATCGACGTCAAGTCATTACGGGAGTAGATAGGTTCAGGGCTTGCCATGCGTACAGAGGGCATGATTGGCATTCGGGCACAATCGGGAGTTTCAGATGGAGACGCCATCACCACAGTCCTACTGGAAGGAGTGGGAGGTGGTAGTGAGGCTTGTTGAGGTCTCATTTGAGATGCTGCAGAGGGGCGTGCTCGACCATGCGTAGGAGCTGTCGTTTGACGGGCCGAGGATGGTGGAGGAGGGGCAGAGGGTTTCGGAAGAGTCACCTGTGGCGACGGACTGGGGCCAGCGTTACCCAGAACAAAGGGGGCCGAACTGCCCTTCTTCTTCTTTAGAATGGTCATACGTTTCCGTGCAATCCGTTTACCTAACACAACTAAGGCATCACCGAGCTGCTTATCAGTGCCCCGAATAGAGACCAAGCACTCCCAGTGGCCGTCGATCTCCTGTGAGTGGACCGACACACGAGCACTTGATATGTCTGCAACCTGCTTCAGACCGCGTCTGCCGTGCCCAACCACATGCCCCACCAGGTCATCAGCAAGGACGAGGGAGGCAGAGAAGCGGTCAGGTGAGGACTTCCTAGGATAATGCACTGAGAGGGGAGCCGCGACTTCTCGACGAGTTGTCGTATAGGACTGAGCAGGGCGCCGGCGTGAGCGACCCCGCTGGGTAGTGATAGTGGCGATACGCTCGCCTGGAGCAGGTTTTGACACAGACCTGGGGAGTAACTTAGCATCGACGAGTGCCTTTTGAAGAGCGACAATCGTTTCTTCCAGGCGAGTGACCTGGGATCGTAGAGTACCGAGCTGAGCCATAGTCTCCGTGGCTGGCATAGGGTTGGAACGTTTGGTGCGTCTATGAGGCATCGCTATAGATCGGCGTTAACGGATTTGAGAGAGGGAAGCTAGAGCAAGAGAGGCGAGTAGCTAGTATAGAGTTGAATCTTCTGTTAGGGCACTAAGATCACTCAGAGGCGATAGACCCTTAAGCTAATATAGAGATCCTGAAGCTAGTGTGAGATTCAACTGAGGTATATTTACAACAGAAGACTAGTATTTATACTACTAGACAGTCTAGGCACTGTTCTCATAGTACCTGACATATATTCCCACAGAGTCCAATATTAGATTTACAGGTTCACACAGTATGACACAGAAGAGAAGGAAGGCAGACAGTGGGAAGGTGATCGGAGAGACAACGGCTCTTAGATAGGAACCTACTCACGTCACTAAGCCCAACCATAGGGTAGTCCCCTTACACAAACTGGAAGTCACGTTGAACTCGTTTGTGCAACTACGAGTCCAATGCGTCTCAACGTGTCTGCTCTTTCCGATCCGAATTCTCTTTGTATACCCCTTGTTTCTCCTCTGGTGTGTGCTCTGGACCATCTCCAGCCTATACCCATTTGAACGCTGGTAGACTCCGGATCTACGCATTATTTCTTGGATTCCACTTTTGCTCATGAACATTCTCTTCCTACTACTCCTACTCCGCCTGTGGAGCTATGCCTGTTTGATGGAACCTCGAATAATATTATCTCCGAGATAGTATTGTTGCCTGTAAAATTCCCCTTTGGTAAATGCATGACTCTTGACTTCTACGTCACTCCGCTTGATTCTTGTTGTTCTCTGGTATTAGGTCACTCTTGGCTCATCCACTACAATCCGTTGATTGACTGGGTTTCTGGGTCAATATCCTTTCGACCACCATCTTTACTCCAAAGTCTGGCTTCTGTTCCTCCTATTGAAACCTTAGTAAATCCTCTGTTTTCTCCAGCGGAAAACCCTTTACAGTTCACCCCATCTGAGACATCTTGGTCTAACCCTAAGTGACCTCATATCGCGATTATCAGCGTGCCAGCCCTACTCCGGGCCTCGCAGCTATCAGGCTCAAAAATATTTGCTATCCAATTCAGTTCCACAGTACAGGCCAAATCCACTACCATCTCCGAAAAAATTGACCTCTCCTCCATTCCAGAGAAATATCATGAGTACGCAGATGTCTTTAGCAAGTCCAAAGCAGAAACACTCGCTCCCCACCATCCTTACGACCTCCAAATCGATCTGGAAAAAGATTCTCATCCTCTGGTAAGAACCATCTACTCCTTGTCCAAATTCAAACAGGAAACATTAAAGGAATTCATTGACGAAAACCTGACCAATAGATTCATCCGTTTGACGTCGTCATCTCACAGAGCGCCAGTCCTGTTTGTAAAGAAGAAAGATGGGTCCCTCCAGCTCTGTGTAGATTTCTATGGACTTAACAGAATTACGAAAAAGGATCAATATCCACTTCCCCTCATCTCCGACCTCCTAGATTCCCCCCGTAAAGCTTGCATTTATACCAAAATCGACCTCTGACATGTATATCATTTGGTCTGCATTGCCGAAGGAGATGAATGTAAAACCGCCTTCTGTACCTGCTATGGAGCCTTCGAATGGTCAGTAATACCGTTTGGACTAACTAACACTTCAGCTGCCTTCCAACGCTTCATGAACGACGTGTTCTCCAACCTCCTAGATGTGTGCGTAGTGGTCTACTTGGACGACATCCTAATCTACTCTGATGACATCAGGCAACACCGGAGCCACGTCAAAGAAGTGCTGAAAAGACTCCGAAAAGTGGAGTTATATGTGAAAGCAGAAAAATACGAGTTCCATTCAGATTCCATCGAATACCTAAGCTATGTTTTATCTCTATCTGGTTTGACCATGTCCGACGCTAAAGTGAAAACCATTCAGGAGTGGCCGGAACCAAAGAAAGTAAAGGATATCTAGTCCTTCTTAGGTTTCGCCAACTTCTATAGACGTTTCATTTTCAATTATTCAGACATAGTCATTCCGCTCACTTGTCTCACTAGAAAGAACACTCCGTGGAACTTTGACGACGATTGTAAGATAGCATTTAACACCCTGAAACAAGCCTTCACCTCTGCTCCTATTCTTACACATTGGATTCTAGATGCATAACTCGTCATGGAAACCAATGCCTCAGACTATGCTCTTGCTGCTATTCTCTCCATTATGACTAAAGATAATGAGATCCACCTAGTAGCCTTCCACTCCAGGACATTCTCCACTCCAGAACTCAACTACAATGTCCACGACAAAGAATTACTCGCAATATTCGAAGCCTTCAAAATCTGGCGACACTATTTAGAGGGGTCCGCTTCACCAATCGACGTTGTAATGGATCACAAGAACTTGGAATATTTCTCGACAACCAAGATTCTAACGCGCCAACAAGCAAGATGGTCAGAGTACCTCTCTCAATTCAATCTCGTAATTTGCTTCTGCCCCAGGCGCCTTGGCACCAAACCAGACGCACTCACTAGACGATGGGATATCTACCCAAAGGGGGGAGATAATGGCTATGCTTCAGTGGACCCTCATAACTTCCGTCTAGTTTTTACTCATGAACAAATCGCAGCATCTCTCTGAGCAACCATTCTGACCACTCCGACACTTTGCGCAGCCACAATATTGGATCAAAACCAACTCTACTCTGATATCCTAGCAACACTCCCCCTCGACACTTCCATATCCGACCATCTACTTCATCTGGAAGGACGTTGGTCGAAAGACGGCACAGGGTTTCTCAGACTCGACAACAGAATGTACGTTCCAGATAACGCTAACTTATGCCTCTGAGTTCTCCAGTATCATCACAACCATGTCCTAGCAGGACACCTGGGCCAAAACAAAACACTGGAACTTATACAAAGACATTATACCTGGCCAAACATCCACAATGACGTACAGAAGTTCTGTAAGTCTTGCGTTACCTGTATGAGATCCAAACCACAGCGTCATAGACCATATGGATCCCTCCAACAACTTCCTATCCCAGAACGCCCATGGAATTCAATTTCTATAGACTTCATAGAGAAACTCTCTTCTTTCTCTAGTTTCGACACCATCCTTGTTATAGTGGATCGCCTGTCAAAACAAGCCATATTCATCCCCACTCACAACACCATCACTTCAGCGGAACTAGCACGTCTTTTCAAAGCACGAAGTTCCATCTCATGTTACGTCCAACCGTGGCTTAGAATTTGTCTCTTATTTCTTCTACTCTCTAGGTACCGCCCTAGACATGAGACTTCACTTTACCAGCGGATACCATCCGGAGGCAAATGGTCAAGTGGAACGAACTAATCAGACATTGGAACAGTATCTCCATGTATATTGCAATTACCAACAGAACAACTAGTCTGAACTGTTACCTCTGGCGGAATTTGCTTACAACAATGCCCCTAGTGCTACCACTGGTGTCTCCCCTTTTTTCGCCAACAAAGGATACCATCCTAACCTCAGTGTATACCCAGAGCGAGATATAGCCTCTTCCCATGCCTATGACTTTGTACTTAATCTTGATGAATTACAAGACACTGTTATGAGAGCCTCAAGAAGGAAAAGGTTTCCCACGCATTCAAACACTTGATCGCAAATATCAAGTCATACAATGAAGACAAGATATAAATAGTGTGGGAACATAAGTAATCATATCACGTGACAAGGCCATGTGACTATAGAACATTCCAGAAGGACATGTGATTGTGGATTAGTAGCGTACAGCCATTTGTAAAAGTAGTATAAGTAGGTAGTCCAATCCAACGGAGAACTCCATCGAGTTCTTCCTAAACACTCACCTCGAGTGGTCCCTAAGTCATCAAGACTCTATGATAACAAAAGAACTCGATACCCAACGGTGACCTCACACCTCGCAACCTCACCACCACTTACTCTCTTATCGCCCTCGCTAGTAAGCACAGCACTCACAAGCCTCTTGGAAAGTGGGCCCTAGCTGTAAAGGGGACTTCTCAGTCAGTTAGAGACTGAGGGAGGAGACTGAACACCAAGTCCAGGTGTTTTGCTCAAGTCCTGACCTGTTAATTGGGCCTATTAACTACTTCTTTCTTTGTATAAGCTCTGTGCTGTCGTCCATTGTGACGGGTACACGCAGGAGATTGGTGGTTACTTCTTAAAAGGCCGCTTAGCTTAGGGGTTCCCTTCTTAGGGGCAATCGTCTATATTTTTGTTAGGGCAGTAGTTAGTAAGGCAGTAGAAGTCTAGACAGGAGAAGATTGTGCTCCCTGTTAGACATAGCCTTGAGGTCACCCTGGATCAAGAAACCGAGTCTGAATACGAATCATCACCTTCCCCATCACCACCACCACTATCATCACCATCACCGCTGCCCTACGATATGTCACAGCAGCAACAGCAACAACAACAACCAAGGGGAGAACCCTCCCCAGCACCCGCCCAACAACCACTACCACCGACCCACAAGGAGCAACTCCTTGCCATGATCGCCACCCTGCAGCAGCAGGTAAATACTGTGCTCTTCCACCAACAGGGGAGTAGAATAGAGGTCGCAAGGTCTCAAGTCTTTAGTGGAAAGATGGAGGAGGTGAGCGCATTCATCAATGCGGCTCGCCTATATATTAGGATGAAAATGACGGAGGAGGCGGCAATAACCCAGGTAGCCTGGGTGCTATTATATGTGCAGGGAGGAGTCGCAGAAGCATGGAAAGACAACCTGTTGGACGAACTGGCCAAAGGAGAGTCAGAGATGAACACAGTAGAGAAATTGTTCACCAAAATAAGAAACGACTTTGGAGAAACATCAAAAGAGGAAAGAAAAATAGAGCAATTGAGAACGATAGAGCAAGGAGGAAGGACATGCGACGAGTATGTCCAAGAGTTCAAAAAGGTCGCCAGGGGAAGTAGCTACGAGGGACGACCCCTTATTGAAGAGTTCAAGAGGGGGCTGAGTGGGGCAATAAGGAGGAAGTTGGCCGAGGCAGAAGAACCGCCGTCTACCATAGAAGAGTGGCAAGAAAGAGCGGTAAGGTTAGATAAAAATCAGAGGCAGAGTAGAGCAGAGGAGAGGATATTGGGGAGAAATGTGGCGCGCCCAGGGGGAAATGTGCAGCCAAGGGGGAGGTTATATAGAGGAAGGGAAAGGCAGATAATGCAGAGGTGAGGAGACAACGGTGGGGGATACAGAGGAGGAGGATTTAGAGGAGGATATCAAACGGGTCTACGGAGAGACCTAAATGCAATGGATGTTGATAGAAGAAGAGGAAGAGATAGAATGTGCTATCATTGTGAAAAGTTTAGCCATATGGCCCGAAATTGTTGGGAGAAGAAGGTGAGAGTAGTGAAGATGCCGCAGGAGTCGACAAAAGAAAATGGAGGTCAGTAAGCTCTCGGCTGGCCTCCTCAAATTTATACAGTGTATTGCGCCCAGAAAAGTTGGGCAATAAATTAAATTTTGCAAAAAACACTAAGAGAGTAAGAGATGTGTGGCATACTCTATGGCTGCTAAGGGAAGTGTGGATGAAAGTAGGATTAGAGAAGCTAGAAAGTCATGAAGGGGTAGTAGTAAAAGCTCTGTTAGATAGTGGAGCAACAGGTCTATTCATGGATACGACCTTTGCGAGAGAGAAAGAGTTCAAAATGGAAAGAATGAAGAACCCTCTACTAGTTAAAAACGTGGATGGAACGGTAAATGTAGGAGGAGCAATAACGCACCAAGTCGAGTGCAATATGTTCTTCAAAGGACACGTGAAAAGAGTTAGGATAGATGTGTGTAATCTGGGGAAAACAGAAGTCATACTAGAAATGCCGTGGTTGGCGGCCCATAACCCAGAGATAGACTGGGAGAAAGAGGAGATAAAGATAACAAGGTGTCCACCCATATGTGGAAAAAGAAAGCAAGAAGAAAAAAAAAAAAGAAGTAAAGAAGATAGAGAAAGATGAAGACGAAGAGACACTAAGGAAGTTAGTGCCCAAAAGGTTTTGGAAGTGGAAGAAAGTTTTTGGAAAAAAGAAGTTGGAAAGGATGCCAGTGCAAAAGGCCTGGGACCACGCGATAGAGTTAAAAGAGGGGTTTTCACCAAAGAAAGGGAAGGTGTATTTGTTGTCGAGAGAAAAGAGGGAGGAGGTACAAGCATTTGTGGAAAATCAACTGCGAAAAGGGTATATCCAACCTTCCAAATCACCGCAAACCTCACCAGTACACTTTGTAGCAAAAAAGGACAGCAAAAGAAGGATGGTACAAGACTACCGCCATATAAACCAATGGACAGTGAAAAACGGATACCTATTGCCGCTCATTGTAGACATTCTGGATGGGGTGGGAAAAAGGAAAGTGTTTACGAAATTGGATCTGAGATGGGGCTACAACAATGTCAGAATTAAGGAAGGGGATGAATGGAAAGCAGCGTTCACTATGCACATTGGAGCATACGAACCCACAGTAATGTATTTCAGGTTAACAAACTCCTCTGCTACTTTCCAGACAATAATGAACAATCTCTTCCGGGACCTCATAAACCAAAGAGATATAGCCACTTTCATCGACGACATTTTAGTAGCAACAGATACAGAGAAGGGACATGATGAGTTGGTAGATAAAGTGCTCAGGAGGCTAGAAGAGAATGATTTGTTTGTGAAACCGAAAAAGTGCAAGTAGAAGGTCAGAGAAGTAGAGTTCTTGGGAGTAGTAATTGGTTCCAAAGGAGTAAAAATGCAGAAGGAAAAGGTAGAAGGAGTCCTTAACTGGCTGGCACCAAGAAATGTCAAGAAAGTATAGAAGTTCCTAGGCCTTGTTAACTATTACAGAAGGTTCATAAAAGACTTCGCTAAAATAGCAGTACCACTACACGTGCTGGTCAGAAAGGAGCAGAAATGGAAGTGAAAAAAGGAGGAAGAAGAAGCGTTTGGAAAACTCAAAGTAGTGTTCACTACGGAACCAGTCTTAGTGATTCCAGACATAGATAGGGAAATGAGGGTAGAGGCAGATGCGTCAGACTATGCAACGGGAGGAGTATTGTCGACAAAATGCAAAGATGGAAGGTGGAGGCCAGTGGCCTTTATCTCTAAGTCGCTAAATACCATGGAGCGCAACTATGAAATTCATGACAAAAAGATGTTGGTGGTCATCAGGTGTCTCAAAGCATGGAGGCACTATCTGGAAGGAGCGAAACTGGAATTCGAAATTTGGACGAATCATAAAAACCTCCAATACTTCATGACCAGCCAAAAGCTGAATCGAAGACAAGCACAATGGGCTTTATACCTCTCACGATTCAATTTTACCTTAAAACACGTTCTAGGGAAAAGCATAGGAAAGGCGAATGGGTTAAGCAGAAGACTAGACTGGCAAGAAGGGGTAGAGAGAGACAATGAAGACCAAACATTGATAAAACCGGAGTAGGTGAAAGGGGCAGAAACAATAGTGGAAGAAGGAAACCTGAGAGAAAGAATAAAGAAGGAGCAGGAAGGGGATGAAAGAGTGGTAAAAGCGGTCAAAGAGTTAAAGAAAGCGGGAGTAAAGATGTTAAAAGATGAAGAGTGGGAAATAGAAGATGGGGTAGTACTAAAAGAGGGAAGGATATATGTACTGGAAGGAGAACTCAGAAGAGAGGTAATACAATTACACCATGACACCCCAGTAGGGGGACACGGGGGCAGATGGAAGACGATGGAGTTGGTTACTAGAAACTATTGGTGGCCAGAAGTAACAAAGGAAGTTGGGAGATATGTAGACGGATGCGACGCTTGTCAAAGATACAAGAATCGAAGTGAAGCACCGGCAGGAAAGCTAATGCCCAACGCAATCCCAGAGAAACCATGGAGTCATATTTCAGCAGACTTCATTACAAAATTACCACTAGCTCAGGGATACGACGCAATTTTAGTAGTATGTAACAGATTTAGCAAAATGGCGCATTTTATAGCCACCACGGAAAAAACATCGGCAGAAGGATTAGCAAAGCTGTTTCAGGACCAAGTATGGAGGCTGTATGGCCTCCCAGAAAGCATCATATCAGACAAAGAGGTATAGTTTGCAGCAGGAATGATGAAGGAGTTAAATAACTTGCTGGGGATTCAAACAAAACTTTCAACAGCCTATCACCCGCAAACTAATGGGCAAACAGAAAGGGTCAACCAGGAGTTAGAACAGTATCTAAGGGTCTTTATCGACCACAGACAAGAACAGTGGCCAGATTGGCTAGGAACAGCAGAATTTGCATACAACAACAAGATTCACACAACGACAAAAATATCGCTATTCAAGATAAACTATGGCCAAGATCCAAGGATGGGTTTTGAGGGAAGAAAAAAGGGAAAATATGAAGCGGCAGGGAAGTTTATAAAGAAAATAAGAAAGATCCAGGAGGAGGCAAAAGCGGCACTAAGGAAAGCCCAAGAGGAAATGAAGAAGTTTGCAGATAGGAAACAAGGAAAGGGGGAAGAATACAGAGTAGGGGACTTAGTACTATTAAGTACGAAGGACTTAAAATGGCAAATGAAGGGGAAAAGGTCGGAGAAACTGACAGAACGCTTTGTGGGCCCTTACAAAATCAAAGGGATCGTCTCTAGTAACGCAATAGAATTAGAACTACCTAAATCTATTAAAATACACCCTGTAGTTAACGTAAGTAGAGTACAACTTTACAAACCACAGGTAAAAGGACAGAAGAAAACACCCCTGAAGCCAGTCATTATCGAAGGGGAAGAAGAATTCGAGGTGGAAAAAATCTTAAATAAATGAGTAGTGTGGGGAAAGGAGAAGTTCTTGGTACGATGGAAAGGGTACACAGCGGAAGAGGATACGTGAGAAAATAGAGAGAATTTAGAAAATGCAAAAGAGCTAGTAGAAGAGTTTGAGAGGAAGTACGGGGAAGAGGCAGAAGAACTCAGGTGACAGGAGCTAGAAGAAGAAGAGAAGGAATTTAGCCAGGAATTACCAAGAGAATTCACGGCTAAACTATTATACGGATAAGAGAGAAAAAGATACGAAAAAGAAAGAGAAAAGAAATGAGACGAGAATTGGAATCGATGGAAAAATTCCTCAGGACGAGGAATCTTGAAGGGGGGGCCATGTTATGAAAGCCTCAAGAAGGAAAAGGTTTCCCACGCGTTCAAACACTTGATCGCAAATATCAAGTCATACAATGAAGACAAGATATAAATAGTGTGGGAACATAAGTAATCATATCATGTGACAAGGCCATGTGACTATAGAACATTCCAGAAGGACATGTGATCGTGGATTAGTAGCGTATAGCCACTTGTAAAAGTAGTATAAGTAGGTAGTTCAATCCAACGGAGAACTCCATCGAGTTCTTTCTAAACACTCACCTCGAGTGATCCCTAAGTTATCAAGACTCTGTGATAACAGACACACTCAAAGAGGAAATCACCAAAGCCCAAAGACAATATCAATCCTCCGCCGACTTATGTCGACGACAACCACCAGACTTCCAAGTTGGACAATCAGTATTCGTCAGGTCACAGTACTTCTGGATGACTCGCCCATCGAAGAAACTCTCCAAAAAGTACCTCGGACCATACGAAATAATTGCCCAGCCCAGTCCACAATCCTTCACACTCCACCTTCCAGATACCATAAGGGCTGCCCATCCTGTATTCCATGTCTCTATGCTCGAACCAGCCACACCCAACACCTTTCAGCAGCGCTCCGAACCTCTGCCAGTACCGGTAATCATTGACGGAGAACCAGAATACGAGATCTCCAAGATAGTCGACTCCAAGATTGACCGCCAGAGGGCATGCAAACTGCTATATAAGGTTATATGGCTGGGATACGAAAATACCGACAACGACTCCGAATGGTTACCAGTGATGAAACTGGAGCATGCCAAAGAATTACTGAATGATTTTCATCTCAAGTATCCGTCTAAACTGAGACCATTACGACCCTAAATTACCTCCATTCCATTTCCTCGACTCTGCTTCTCTGTATTCATTCCACTTCAAAAAAAAAAAAAATTATCCTTGAGTAATTGTACACATTCTGGAGTGCAGTTTCCTTTGCACTGACTTGCTTACTTGTATTCCGCTCCACAGTTTCCGTTGCAATCTGATACTTGTATTCAAAAGCAGTTTCCGTTGCAAAGCTTGGGTATTTGTATTTCTCCACAGTTTCCCTTGTGATCATCGAGTACTTGTATTCTTGCTTCATCATTTATCGTCACTCACATACCATTTTCTGCCACAGGAAGAACAACATTTATTAAACAAAAGAAAATTTTTTTTACAAGATCCTAGCTCTGACAGATTATGCGACCGGAGAAGAATCACCACTATCTTTTTCTACATTCTCCATTCCGTTCTCCTCTTCCTGTCTTCTAGTTTCTTTCTCCTCTTCTGCTCTGTCTACTCTCTCCTCCTTTTGTTTTCCTTTCTCTTCACTCCTCTGTACCTCCATCAATTCTCTCTCCGACTCCAGCCACGAAATTCGTTCCTCATTGGAATCTTCGCCCTTCATGCCAGCAAGCTTCTCTAAAGCCACTGCAATCCTCCAGATGTCTTTCCTCATACCGCTCATCTTACTCAGGCCATCTAACTTCCTCAAAATCTCTGCCTTCCACTCTGCGTCTGTCTGTTGTTTCACTTTCCTCGCATTGGATCTCCTGGCCATTTCCGCCTTGGCTTTCACTCGTGCCCTGTAAGGGCGACCGGAGTAAAGCTCCAGGAGATTCCTCAGAGAATTATAATTTATGGAATATAGTTACAACCTACCTCCAGGAGATTCCTCAGAAAATTAGATGAGGCTCCTGGAGGGAATAATCTACATTATATACTACAGTGTCTTCGTGTCCCTGCATCGGTAACCAGGGTCTGAACAAGGAAAGTGCGTCGGGT